>ERZ1034984.3760-NODE-3760-length-10578-cov-3.911717_pt1 | contig 10578 bp, 7 predicted proteins | sample MGYA00520589_ERZ1034984 | MGnify/ENA primary metagenome ERZ1034984 (study PRJEB33766, sample SAMN09781790) | gut metagenome | biome: gut microbiome | host: Homo sapiens | place: Madagascar | study: EMG produced TPA metagenomics assembly of the PRJNA485056 data... | reverse complement strand
GGAAGGTAGCGGGATGGCTAAAACGTCACTAGGCAGCAGGGTGCTGTCGGTGCTGCTGGCAGCCAGCATGGTCGCGTCGCTGAACGCTCCGGTGTCAGCTTGGGCTGCCGGCGACGACGCAACTGGTGCCGCCGCTGCTGTCGATCGGATACAGCACTCAGGACCCGCCGGCATTCCGGGCATTGAAGCGCGATACCGTCAATATCGGAGTCATTCTGTCCGCAAACTTCAGGCTGGCGTCCTATGAGATGGACGGTCGGCGTTACTCCGCGCCGATCCCCGCAGTGGCGTGCATCACACCGGGACCGCTTTTCCGTCAGTGCAATCCAGGGCCGTGTGAAAAGCTGTTTTTCAGTTACAGCCGGACGGCACTCCGTCATTTCGCATTTTTTCAGTCAAGACCGGAACATTTCATTACGCATCTGGAACCGTCGGCGCGCGTCAAAGAGATTCTGGATGCGATCTTCCGCCTCTGCCGGGAAATCCGCCTTCCGGGAAATGCGGACCGCCTGGATTTCCGGTGTGCGGAACTGCTTCATGAAACGATTCTGAACGCCTCGCTCCCGCAGAGTGAAGCGGATTCTCCGCAGAAACAGGCGATCTGCCGCATCGCGTCCCATCTTGATCTCCATTTCACGGAAAAGATTGATTTTAATGAACTTGCCCGCCGTCACGGGATGTCTCCCCGCACCTTCCTGCGCGTCTGGCAGAAACAGTTCCACATCTCTCCCGGAGCCTATCTTCTGCGGAAACAACTGGAGGAAGCGCGGCGTCTCCTCGTGGAAACGGAACTGAAAGTCTACGAGATTGCGGAACTGACCGGCTTTTCCGATCCCTTTTACTTTTCCCGTTTTTTCAAAGCCAGAACAGGTCTCTCCCCCAAAGAATACCGGCTCAGGAAATGGAAATAAAAGAACGCATTCTCCATATTCAGTTACGGTATCATCGTCATCTTCAAGTCCGGCAATCTTATAAAATGGCATGATTCCCTGTTTACCGAATGCAGGCGAAGCCTGTCATCTGCCTCATTCTGGCACATGTGTAGCCTGTTACCACACAAAATGAACCGTTTTCGTATTATAAACAGATTAAAATATATTGAAATCATGTCCTTTTTTTGAGAAATTCCCCTTGACAAAATCCTGAAAACAGATATAATTAAACAGAACAGCAAAAAGGTCATCCATGAAACAAGATGTTCAAACAATCAGAACAGGGATCAGGACAGCAGGAGCCTGCGGCAGTCTGCTGGAGGATCTCCGGCAAGATATCCTCAGCAACCGCCTGTCGGTCGGAAAGCCGATTCTTCCCGAAACGGAGCTGGCGGCCCATTACAAGATCAGCAGGAACACTGTTCGCCGCGCCCTGGATCATTTGGTGAAGGAAGGACTTCTGCGCAAGATCAAAGGTGTCGGCTCTTTCGTCGTCCCTCCCGAAGAACGGAGTGCGCATCCGGACAGGAAGCTTGCGCAGAGGCAGATTCTTTTTCTCTCCTTTGCCACGGCATCCACTGAAGACGTTTTCCGGAGCGACAATAGTTTTCTGCCGAAATTCAACGGCATCAACAGGGTTCTTCTGCCGCACGGATACAATCTGCTCTTCGCCTATGTAGGGTTGGACTGGACTCCGCCTCCCTGCCTCATCAACAACGACATCGGCGGAATCATCTTCTACGGTCCGCTTGTTCCTGAATTCTGGAAGCGGTATATCGCTCCCCGTCCGCATGTCGGAATCCAGTTCATTGATCCGTTGCTTCCCGGAAACTGGGTCAAACCGGATTATGAAAGTCTGGGGGTGCTTGCGGTCGAACATCTGCACTCCCTCGGACACCGCAGGATTGCATTCGTCACCAATGAGATGGAGATGCAGTATTCGGAGGACCGGATGACAGGTTATCTCCAGGGGCTGAAGCGTTTCGGACTGCCGGTGCGGGAGGAATATCTGATCGCATGGCAGCGGGAAAAGGTCAATGGAATTCTGCAAGGGGAGGATATTTCTTCAACGCAGGATTACATACCTTACCTTGAAAGAGCCTTTCAAGGTAAGGCGGAACCGCCGAGCGCGTTCATCTGCATGGACGACTGGCGCGCCGTCTGTACCATAAGGGCGCTGGAAAAACTGGGATTGCGCGTTCCGTCAGATGTCAGCGTGATCGGGACATTCAATGATTATCAGTCGCCGTATGCCGATCTGGATTGCCATATTACAAGTTTTTCCTGCCGGATGTCCGATGTCTGCTCCGAAGCGGCGCAGTGCCTTTTGGAGCAGATTGCCGGTTCCTCCCGAAACTGTTTCCGGACAATTTCGGTAAGACCGGAGTTTTTCCCGGGGAAAACCACTGCGCCGCCGAATCGGATATGGAACAAAACGGAAACATCAAAACAATGACAGGAGGGAAAAATGCCGGAAAACAAAACAGGGGGGAAAGAAATATTGTTCACACTGATAGAGCTGCTCATCGTCATCTCAATTATCGCCGTCCTGGCGGCGATGATCTTGCCGGCACTGAATCTGGTCAGGGAGAAATCAAGATCAATTTCGTGTCTGAACAGTTTGAAACAACTCGGAACATCATCTTTCATCTATTCAGAAGACTTCAAGGGCTGGATGCCGCGTGCTTATGAATCTTCATCCAGACTTTATTACACACAGCGCCTGATTCAGGAAAAGTACCTGCCGAACATGAAAGCAACAGTTTGCCCCAGTTTCATGCCATATCGGTTCAATGGCAATTACGGCATGACTTACGGCGCCCGCTCCCGTTATGACACCAATATCTTCCGCAATCCGGTCATGTTATATGCCGGAGGAATAGAATATGCACAGGTAAGCCCTGCCCTTTATCCGATTTATCTTGATTCCGTCCGCCAGACGGATTCTTCTTTAGCTCAGCATTATCATCTGACCGGAGGAACCAGTTACGTTTCAACAGACGGCGGGGTTGCAAATGCAGCTCATGCAGCCAAACGCGTCAACATGACTTTCGCAGACGGACATGCGGCTGCACTTGATGAAGGCGGAATGAAGGCAAGCAAAGTCCGTTATTATTTCAATCGCAAAAATATGAAAATGGTCACAACCTATTAAGGAGCCGTCAAAATCATGAAAAAGTTTCTGTTTTCAGCCGTAATTTCGACTGTATTTGCATTTTCCGCCGCATCCGCAGAAATATTTCATTTCAATTTTTCTGAAGCATCAGGCAAACAACAGTATCCGGCTGCCCGGGGCAGCTTCCGCTGTGTCGCAGACAACGGAACGACCTTGAAAGTTCAGAACGGGGCATTACGCATCGCGCCGGCTGCCAATATTTATATTGAAGGCAATTTCCCTGAACTTAAGCGGGAATTGACGATTTCCCTCTGGTTTCTGAGACGCGGCAAGGCATGGGACAATCCTCTGCTGATGCGCGGCTATCATAACGGGAAGATAGATTTCCTTCTCCAATGCCGCTGGATCTTTCCGTCTTTCAGCTACAAGGATCCTGCGAACCCCGGACATTGGGAAGGCTTGTATGTAACAGGTCCGATTCCGCGCGACATGAGCTACGGGCGCAAAGAATGGCGCCTGACTGCTGATCACGCCCGCCCGGATCAATGGAATCTGCTCCAGGTGACGTTCAAAGACGGGGAAACCAAAATCTACCTGAACGGGATTCTGAACTGCCGCAATGTCAGCTCGTGCAAAACGTTGACTAGCAGTTCGCCGCGGTTGTACATCGGTTCGGAACGCCTTTCACCGCACAGCAAACTCGGCTACCTGACAGGCGATATGCTGATCAATGACATCCATTTATTCGACCGGGCGCTTGAAGCGGGGGAACTGGAAGAGCTCCGGCGCCGGGAACAGGCAAAGTACAGCTCCGGAAAAATCATGCTGGCAGACTGCAATGCCTATCCTCCGGCCCCCGGCTATGATCCGGAATTTAAACGGAAACTCAAACTCACGGCAGAATATGAGAAAAAGATCCTGCCGGATCTTTCCGGCGCCGTCCGCAAAGGCGGTGCCGATGCAAAAATCCACATGCATAACGGCGCTCCGGTTCTTGAAATCGGCGGCAGGCTTTACTTTCCGCTCCAGCTTTCCCCCGCATCGAAACGCGGAATGGAGAAACTGACATGCAATATCCGTGATTTTGCAGCGGCGGGAGTCGATTTGGTCAATCTTTCTGTGAATCCTGAAAAATGCTGGAAAGGCGCGGGAAAGTATGATTTCTCCGCGATTGACGCATCCATGCAGGCGACTGTCGCCGGAAATCCCGAGGCGCGGGTTATGGTATGGGCGCTTCTCCGTCCGCCCTCATGGTTCAATCAGGCGTATCCGGATGAAATAGAAAAGAGTGTCATAGGTTCCAGGATCAGCAATAACATCGGCGGAGGCCCGCTGGGTTCCGATGTCTGGGAACGCCATGCGTCTGAATATCTTGCGGCGCTGGTCCGACATGTGGAAGCGTCCCCTTACGCAGACAGGGTGTTCGGGTATCTTCCCGGCGGCGGGGAATCAGGCGAATGGTACTGGCCCGGAGGAGTTTACGGCATGGTTGTCGGTTTTTCAAAAGCAACGGCAAAGAGTTTCCGCGAATGGCTGAGACAGAAGTACCGGAATGACGTCAGCCTGTTGAGGAAAGCCTGGAACCGGAATGGCATTGACTTCGACAACGCCCGAGTTCCTTCACCTGAGTTACGGGACAAACTGGATGAACCCGATTTTTTCATCGACAGAAAGCTGCGGCATGATATTTATGATTTCCGCCGTTATATGTGCACAAGAACCATTGATGCGATTCGCCGCGCGGCAAAGACGATCAAACAAAACTGCAACGGCAGAAAACTGGTCTTTCTCTATAATGGATACAGCTTTTCAGCAACCCCCAAAAAACTTTACAACAGCGGACTCCTGATTACGGAACAGGTTCTGAACACGCCGGAGATTGATGTTATCGTCACCCCGATCACCTACAACGAACGCAGAGGCGGTCAATATGGCGGTTGCGTTAATCCCTGGGCGGCATCTGCAATACTTCATGGAAAAATGCCATGGCAGGAAGACGACCTGCGCACTCACTTCTGTTTCACCGCAACGGACGGACGCAGTGAAAGCGCAGCGGAAACAGCGGAAATCTTCAAACGCGATACCGGGCTTGCCCTGACAAAAAATCTTGGAAACTGGTGGCTGCTTTTTGAACCGGACTGGTGCCATGACGAACTGACGATGAACACTGTTGCACGCTCCCGGAAGGCTGTCAATGAGGCTCTGAACCATAACCGGAAGACAGTTGCGCAGGTTGCCTTCATTTGGGACGAGGAAAGCCTTCTTGAGCTGAACCGTGTCAAAGGCAGCTTCATCTCCGATCATGCGCAGCAGGCATATCGCGGCTCCTTCCAGATGGGAGCTCCGGCAGACTTTTATCTGTCCGGCGATCTTAGCCATCCGCAAATGCCCGATTACCGGCTCTACATCTTCCTGAACTGTTACAGAACCGATAAAACACTGAGAAAAAATATTGAAGCGAAAGTAAAACGGAACAATGCAGTTGCAGTCTGGTGTTATGCACCGGGATACATCACGGAAACAGGGCGTAATGTCAATGCGATGAAGACGCTGACCGGAATTGAACTCAGGGAACTTCCCGGAAAACATCAGGCGAAACTGAAAATCACGGACCGGAACCATCCAATCACAAGATATGCGTCCAACGCCGGGACGACCTATCTTGCGGCGCCCGCATTTGCCGTCAATGATCCCGGAGCACGGATACTGGGCGAGGTCAACGGCATGCCTGCTCTGACGGTAAAAGAACATTCCGACTGGCGTTCCGTTTATTCCCTGATGCCGTTGAGCAAGGAACTCCTGACCGGGTTATGCGATTATGCGGGAGTCCATGTTTATGCACGGGATTTCGATATACTCAGCGTCAATGCGGGATATCTTATGCTCCATGCAGTCTCCACCGGACGCACCCGGATCACATTGCCGGGACATTATGACGTGACAGAAATCTATTCCGGAATGCGGCATGCAGAGAATGCCCGCAGTTTTTCCTGCCGCATGGATGCCGGAACCACTAAAATATTCAAACTGGAGAAAAAATGAAAATCCACTCATCAATTCTGTTGTCGCTTCTGACAATCGCTCTTGCCGCATCGGAAGCAAAATTAACAGTGAAAGCGTTATCTCCTGGCTGTTTCGACCTTGAGATGCCGTTTAACGGAGAATATAAACTGGTACAGGAACTGCGTCCCGGCAGAAATGGACAGTTGAATTTTCGCAGAACGACTCTGATGTCCCCAAAACGCTCCTACCGTATCTTCTACCACAGTGACGATGTCGCCCCTTGGAAACTCAATGATGTCTATCTGGGAGGCAATCACGGCGAACCGCGTTGCAAACTGCTCACGTTCAAACAGCCGCATGGGCTTGCAGCCGTCGATCGGGGAACGGAGTTTACCGATGAAGACGGAAAGAAATTTTACCTGTACCAGATACGCAGCGCAAAACAGGCGGTATTCATTCCCGAGAATCTCGGAAAAAAGGATCGCTGGTATTTCAGTTTCAGCAATCCCAAAGGCAGACTGCGCGGTAAAACACATACGCTTCATGATTATTCCGTCTCTCTACATCAGCTTTTTCCTGCGCTCCGTTTTGCGGAACGCCAATATCTTGCAGATGGAAAAAGCGTCTCGCCCGGCGAAAACATTCAGGCAAAAATGTTTACCGTCAGAGAAGTCTCCGACATCATTGCGCCCGATGCGGTGCTGAATGAACTCCTGGATCATCCCGGCAGTGAAATAAGAACAGATGCTCCCGGTCTGGATTCGGTTCTCACGCAGACAATTACTTACACATTCACACCCGATGGACGCTGTGTCATCGACCATCAGGCGGAAATGAAGCGTGAAGCATATATCAGTGCAACCGGCTTTGTACAGGCCGCCAGACTGGACAGTTCCGGATACGCAACCCATCGTTTGATTATTGAAGGAGTCCTTCCTGTTGACGGCATTGACTTTGCCGCCGGAATCGATTACAGCAGGAAACTCTCAAAAACCATTTACATCAAGAGGGAACACTGCAAAGTCCCAGGGCATTTCCCCGTTCGATTCTTGCAGATTCTTGAAGGAAACGGAGCTCCGTCTCTCGGCTTCGCCATCGGATATATGACGGATACGGGGCTTGGAATTCCGGCAGAACGTGCAAAACATACGGATACCGGGCTTTTTCTTTACCATCGCACCGGAAAAATCTATCCATGGGCAATTAACAGTAAACTCTTCAAACCAGGCGAGAAAATTCACTGCCGTACCTACCGTCATTACTTTGTCCCGGAAAAATGACAGCAGGAGAGAATAATAAAAGACTTGAAGAACACGGAAGGCGGACTGCCTTGCGGTTCTTCAAGTCATGAGACGATCGCCGGTCAATTCTTTTTGGCTTCGATCTTCGCCCAGGAATCCTTCAGTTGGACAGTGCGGTTGAACACCGGTTTTTCTTCAAACTCATCCTTGCTGTCCACACAGAAATAACCGATCCGCTCAAACTGGAAACGATCCCCTTTCTTCGCTTCTTTCAGGGACGGCTCCATCATGGCGCCACGGACAATTTTCAGGGAATCGGGATTCAGGTAACTGCGGTAGTCCTCGCCCTCGGGAATATCTCCGACATTCTCAACCGTAAACAGACGGTCATACAATCTGACTTCCGTATTGAAGGCGTGTTTCGCGGAAACCCAGTGAATCGTTCCCTTGACCTTGCGCCCGTCGGGAGCATTGCCGCCCCTGGTTTCGGGATCGTAGGTGCAGTGAACCGCCGTGATCTCTCCGTTCCCGTCCCTGTCCACAGAGACGCATTTCACGAAATACGCATAACGGAGGCGCACTTCGGCTCCGGGAGCAAGACGGTAGAACTTCTTCGGCGCCTCCTCGCGGAAATCGTCGCGTTCAATATAAAGAACTTTCGAGAACGGGACTTTTCTGGTGCCGTCTTCCGGATTCTCCGGATTGTTGACCGCGTCCATCTCCTCGACCAGATCATCGGGATAATTGTCAAGAATCACCTTCAGCGGATTCATGACAACCATGACGCGCTTCGCGGTCTTGTTCAGATTCTCGCGGATATAATATTCCAGCAGGGAGAGATCCGTGAGGCTGTTGTATTTCGTCACTCCGATTCCCTCGCAGAAAGCACGGATTGCCTCCGGCGGGACACCGCGGCGGCGGAGACCGGAAATCGTCGGCATACGCGGATCATCCCAGCCGGACACATTGTGTTCCTTCACGAGTTCCAGCAGCTTGCGCTTGCTCATGACCGTATTCGTCAGGTTCAGGCGAGCAAACTCAATCTGCTGCGGACGCGGCGCGGGAACCAGGCTCTCCAGAAGCCAGTCGTAGAACGGACGGTGAATCTCGAACTCCAAAGTGCAGATCGAGTGGGTGATGTGTTCGATCGCATCCTCCAGCGGATGTGCGAAATCATACATCGGATAGATGCACCATTGATCGCCGCTTCTGTGATGGGACGTATGCCGGATACGGTAAATGACCGGATCGCGCATGTGAATGTTCGGAGACGCCATATCGATCTTGGCACGCAGAACTTTGGAACCGTCTTCAAATTCCCCGGCGCGCATACGGGCAAACAGATCAAGGTTTTCTTCAACGGAACGGTTGCGGTAGGGACTCTCTTTTCCGGGAGCCGTCAATGTGCCGCGGTATTCGCGCATCTCGGTATCGGAAAGTTCGCAGACATACGCCTTGCCGAGCTTGATCAGCTGAACGGCATACTCATAAAACTTCTCGAAATAATCCGAAGCGAAGAACAGTTTGTCCTTCCAGTCCGCGCCGAGCCAGCGGACATCCTCCATGATGGACTCCACGTATTCGGTGTCCTCTTTGGTCGGATTCGTATCGTCGAAGCGGAGGTGGAACGTGCCGTTGTATTTCTGCGCGGTGCCGTAGTTCAGGCAGATCGACTTTGCATGGCCGATATGAAGGTATCCGTTCGGTTCCGGGGGGAAACGGGTTACGATCCTGCCGTCGGATTTGCCAGTCTTGATCTCCCCGTCGATCATCTCATGAATGAAATTGGATGCGGGAGCAGTTTCATTGTCGCTCATATCTAAAAAACTCCTGTCGTTTATTTCGCCGCCGATTTTTCAATTTTGACGCTGATGGACTCCGGATAAATGCTCCGGATGTTCACGCCGTCACGGTCGGACCAGCATTTCACTGAAACATTATAAAGTCCCGGCTTGTCGAACCGGGAAATATCGACATACGGCTTCAAATCATCTTTGCGCATCGTTTCGATCAGGTTTTTCAAACCGCTGACCGTGATCTCGACATTCGGCGATGAGACAATCTCATATTCAAGATTCGTCCTGTCCGTCGAGGAAGCCAGCACACGGACCGGCACCGCCGAAAAGCGCCGCTGCTCGTGGGAACGTATCACTTCGACCTGCGCCATCACGGTCAGCGGACTGACCGTCAACGCCTGGCTCTTGTCCAGAGCCAGATCCACCATGTAATCGAAGTTCTGCGTAATGCCTCCCAGGGGAATCGGTTTGGTCTTGATGTCAGTGATCCCCCGCAGGATCGACGACGCCCCTTCGATCCTGACCATTTTCGGGTTCAGCGAAACTTTGCCGATGGCATAGCCGGACGGCAGTCCGGGCTTGGATTCAAAATCCGGAGTCACCTCTACCATTTTGCTCACCAGCGGGTTGACGGCAAGATTGAACTTGCTCGGCGATACGGAAACGGGACTCGTGCCGAACGGAGTCTTGATGTCCCGCAGGGAAATCGTAAGCGGATAAATATTCGAGCCGCTTTTATAGAGAGAGGGGACCACCCTCACATCAATGGAAATGTCATTCTCCGTCACCCCCTGCGTCACCATCTTGCTGCCGTTCAGCTTGACCGTCACAAAACGCGGCGCGTCATCCATCAGCACCAGATTGTCCGGCATCGTGATCCGCACCGGCACATCTTTGATATAGACATGGGAATCGACCTTGTTCCTGACCGATCCGTAAATCAGCGTGGAAAGAAACAATGCGGCAAGTTTCCGCCCGATGTTCTCTTTGAAAAACATCGGGACCCTGTCCCATACCCGCCTCCAGAAATTTCTACTTGATGACATCATGATCCTCCTCGTCATCCACGGAACTCAACGCAAGAGTCTTCTGATCGTCCAGATCGCTGAATTTCTCGTAAATCGAACTGACCTGCTTCGGATCGATCAGCATCTTCTTCAGGAAAGCCAGCAGATCCGTCTCGGACAGATTGCGGATCAGGCGTCCGCGGTAAGCCACGCTGATGGTTCCCGTTTCCTCGGAGACAACCACGGCGACCGCGTCCGTCTCCTCCGTCACGCCGATTGCGGCGCGGTGACGGGTCCCGAAGTCACGGGTCCCGGTCTCATCCTGCGAAAGCGGCAGAATCGCGTGTGCGGCGGCGATAATGCCCTGCCGCACAATCACAGCACCGTCATGGAGCGGTGAATTCGGGTAGAAGATGGACTGCACCAGCAGGGAATTGATTTTGGTTTCCAGCGCAACGGCGCTGTTGATGATCGCCGCCATAC
>ERZ1034984.3759-NODE-3759-length-10579-cov-5.213702_pt1 | contig 10579 bp, 11 predicted proteins | sample MGYA00520589_ERZ1034984 | MGnify/ENA primary metagenome ERZ1034984 (study PRJEB33766, sample SAMN09781790) | gut metagenome | biome: gut microbiome | host: Homo sapiens | place: Madagascar | study: EMG produced TPA metagenomics assembly of the PRJNA485056 data... | reverse complement strand
GTCGCCAGGTGTCCTTCAAGAACACGATCATCATCATGACGTCCAACGTGGGTTCTAGCGCGATTGCCGAGCTTTCGGGCAAGGACGAGGCCGAGATGCGCCGTCAGGTTGACGCTGCGATGGCCAAGACCTTCCGCCCCGAGTTCCTCAACCGTATCGATGACATCGTGGTGTTCCATCCCCTTGGCATGGAACAGATTCAAAAGATCGTCGACATTCAGCTCAAAGATGTGCGCGCCCGCCTGGCAAAGGAGCGCATGGAGCTCGAGATCACGCCTGCTGCCAAGCAGATGCTCGCCGTGGGCGGTTTGGACCCTGTGTTTGGTGCCCGTCCGCTCAAGCGTCTGGTGCAGCGCGAGGTCGTGGATGCTATCGCCGCGGCGATTATCGACGGTCGCGCTCACGAGGGCGACAAGATTTCACTCGATGTGGACTCCGACGGCAAGTTTGAGGTCGCAGGAGTGGAGTCCAGGGACTTGGGCTCGAGCGATGAGGTCCTTGACGCTCCGTTTGAGGCGCCAAAGGAGTAGCGCCGCGGGCGTAGTGTCGCGGGCGTCTAAGGCCCCTTGTACGATTTGGCTCGGCTTCCAGGTAACTGGAGGCCGAGCCTTTTGCGTGCGGTGCATGCTAGGATGGTGCCAACGACGATTGGGGAGCGGATATGGCAAGCGATAAGGACAATAAGAAGACGGCAGCCGAGGCCAAGGTGGCACTCAAGCCCAAGGACCCGTTTTTTCGTGCGGAGAATGAAGATGACGACGGCTACGATCCGTATTCCGATCGACGCCCTGAGCGCGAGCCGCTGTTCGAGCGCGACCCTTGGGATTAACCTGGGACGCTTGTTTTACTGAGGCTTTGAGGTCTAGTTGAGATGAGCAAGGCACCGCTGCAAGGATCTTCTCGCAGCGGTGCCTTTGTGTTTGGATGGGATGGCCGAAGTCTTTATGCGTCGCGCTTCTGGCACATCAGCAGATGGTCGGCGACCATAACGGTTTCGCCCTTCTGGTTAATGATGTCGAGATGCTCGGTCACGATGCCCTTGTCGGCATGCTTCTTATGGTCTTTCTTATCGCTAATGGTGACTACCGTATGGATGGTGTCGCCGATATAGACCGGTTTGACAAAGCGCAGGTGGTCGTAGCCATAGGAGAAAGCGACGGGATTGATAAACGAGGCAGTAAGGCCAACTCCCACACTGAATGTCAGCGTACCGTGGGCGATGCGCTGACCAAAGTCATTCTTTTCGCACCAATCGGCATCTACATGATGAGGGAAGAAATCGCCTGTCTGGCCGGCGTGAATCACGATGTCGGCCTCGGTTATGGTTTTACCACCCGTGGTGCGGGTGTCGCCCAGCTGATAGTCCTCGAAATAATATGCCTGCTCGTCCATGATTAACTCCCTTTCTTAAGCGATGTACTTATCGGTATCTTGTCCTACGGTTGGTGCCGCGGGTCCACCTTGGGGACGCTGTCCGTCGATGATGATGGGGCAGCATGTGGTATGAATCTCGGTGCCGTTGCTTCGCTTGACTGTCTGAAGCATATGAAGGCTGTCAAACGCTTCGGTCGCCATGAGTTTTTTCCATGTGTAGACGTCTGAGCACCAGATGTCTGCCGGTTCCAGCAAGGAAAGCCAGTGCTGCGTTGTGTTGCTGGAAAGATGCTCGGCCAGCACGCTCTTGATCTCGTCGCGCTTGATGTGCCAGTCCTGCGGATCTGTGTATCCTTGCAGTGCGTCGCATCCGATGAGCTCTCCGAGACGGGGGATGGGAACCATAGCGATGGCGATAAACCCGTCTTCGGTTTCGTAGATGCCGTAGGGTGCATCGATGAAGGCGCTCGCGTTATTGATTTTGCTGCGCACCGGTGGCTTTTGTCCGTCGTTTAAATAGGTAGTAAAGACCTCAAACTGGGCATCGAGCAGGGATTTCATGAGGTTTACCTCAACATGAGCCCCAATGCCTTCTCGCTTGTTGCGCAGAATGGCGGCCAGGATTCCCTGTACCAAGTGCTGTCCGGCAAAGAGGTCGCCTACCGAAAGGCCCATGGGCGTGGGCGCTTGGTCTGCGTTGCCATTAAGCCAGCAGATGCCGGAAAGGGCTTGAGCAAGAAGGTCCTGTCCGGGTTTCTTGACCCAAGGTCCTGTGGTGCCGTAGCCGGTGACTTCACCGTAGACGATAGACGGGTTAATCTTTGCCACCGACTCGTAATCAACGCCAAGGCGTGCGGCGACGCCGGGGCGATAATTGACCACCATGACGTCGGCTTCGAGAATCAGCCTTTCGATCTGCGGCTTTGTGGCAGGGTCTTTAAGATCAAGTGCAATGCTCTCTTTGTTGCGGTTGATGGCGTGAAACAACGAGCTGTCGCCATCGATCTTGCAGTTTGAGATATACATCGTGCGGCAAATATCGCCAATGCCCGGGCGCTCAATTTTGATGACTTTGGCTCCCAGGTCTGCAAGGCGCAACGTCGCGGACGGTGCAGAGAGGAACTGGCTTAAATCCAGGACGGTAATTCCCTCGAGCGGTTTCATGGTTACGCCTCCTTCGTGTCGTTGAGATGAAATTCGTCAATGATCGCCTCTGTGTCCTCGCCCAGGCGTGGCGCGGGCTTTGAAGCGCCAAAGTCCTCTCCCGCAAAACTGATGGGGCAACGAGTGGTGAGTACCTGCTGACCCGCAACACGGCTAACATCCTGAATGAAATCAAGTGCCTTAAAGGCGTCGGAGGCAACGAGCTTTTCCCAGGTATAGACATCGGAGCACCAGAAATCGTGCTTTTCTAGCTTGCTTAGCCAGTTGACGGTTGTGTCCGTTTCAAGCACTGCCTGGATGTCGCGCTTGATGGCGTCTCTATTGGTGAACCATTCGGATTCATCGGTATGGGATGCAACCTGATCGGAGCCGATAATCTGTCCCAATTCGACAACCGAGCCCATGGCCAGGGCGATATAACCGTCAGATGTTTCGTAGATTCCGTACGGGGCGGCCAAGTAGGCGTGCGCGTTGTTGAATTCACTGCGCTCGGGGGCCTTGTTTCCATCGTTGAGATACGTGGTGATAACTTCAAATTGAAGATCGAGTACGGAAGCGAGCAAGCTTACCTCGACATGTCCGCCTTCGTTCGTGATTTCGCGGCGAACAAGACAGGCGAGGATGCCCTCTGCAGCATGGACGCCCGTATAGGAATCTGCCAGAGAAAGTGCGAACGGCATGGGCGGTTGGTCTGCATTGCCATTGAGCCAAGCCAGTCCGGAGAGCGATTGTACCAGCAGGTCTTGTCCTGGCTTCGCCGCCCAGGGGCTGGCAGCCCCGTAGCCGCTTATGCTTGCGTATACAAGGCGAGGATTCAGGGTATGGACTTTGTTGTATCCAAGACCGAGCTTATCCATGACGCCAGGGCGAAAACTTTCGATGAGAACGTCTGCTTGGGCAATGAGCTTTTTTGCCATAGCAAGGCCTTCAGGGCTTTTGGTGTTGAGCTCGATGCTTTGCTTATTGCGGTTGATGGTATGGAAATTGAGGCCGTCACCGTCAGATGTGCAGCCTTCTAGAATCAGGCGACGCGAGCCGTCTCCCGAGCCGGGGCGTTCGACCTTGATGACGCGGGCCCCCAGGTCGGCTAAGCGCAGTGCTGCTGATGGACCTGCGAGATACTGGCAAAAATCCAGCACCAAGATTCCCTCGAGCGGTTTCATAATCGATCTTCCTTCCGTCTATTGCTCACGAGAGCTGACGTAGAGTTCATTGAGTTTTTTCAGCGTTACTGCTACTTCGCCACCCGATTGCACGTAATCTCGGATAATCACGCCGGCATTGTCCTGGAAGGTGAGATAGCCGCTGTAGCGCGGGCGCAAATAGGCGTGGTCGAGCGACTCGAGCGTATCCTTATAGAAGTTGAGCGTTGCGCGATTGCACTCTTCGTCAAACCATGCGGCGCGATGCCCCGGTTGACCCCCACAGTCGCAATACAGGGTGCGTTGGATTTCGGGGGAGAGTGCGTACTGGGCAAACGCTACGGCTTCGTCGATGTGCTTGCACTGGGAGGAGATGGCGAGGCCGGTCCCTCCCAGTACGCCCTGCAGCATGTGGCCGTGGTAGTCGATAATATTGCCGGCTTTAAGCACGTGCTGGGCATAGCCGCGACGCGAGTAGTTGACATATCCGTATACAAAGGGGCAATACGTTGCCGTGTCGCTGGTCGCCAGGGCTTCATGAAGGTCGATGGTGTTGTAGGAAAAGACATCGCTCGGGCAGCTCGTGGCAAGACGGCGCATGTCTTCCAAAACGGCTTGGCCATGGGCTGCATCTACAACGTGCTCGGGGTCGCTTTCGTCAAAAAGAGCACCGCCGGAAGTTGCACACATGGCGTAGAAATCCATGAGTAGATACGTTGGCGTTGCGGCATAGATTACCGCGCCGGTTTTAGCGAGCTCGATGACGTCTTCAAAGTCGTGGGGTACCTGGGAGGCGTCCATCTTGTCGGGACGATAGACAGAAACGGGGCTGGCGGCGTCGATGGCGAGCGCAGCCTGGAATCCGTTGAAGTTATAGCTGACATGAGATTTGCCGACTGAATTTTCTGCTTGATCCGCCAAGAATCCGGCAGGCAGGTAGCTATTAAGTGGCAGCAAAACATTGTGCTTTGCGGCAAACCCTGCCCAGGGGTGATCGATGACTAAGAAGTCATAGTCTTGTGCAAGCATCTGAATGGGCTTGCTCTCGAACTCGGAGAGAGAACGCTTCTCCCATACGATGTCGATTCCTGGGTTGAGCTCGGAAAAACGCTGGGCAACGCCGACGATCGAAGTGAATCCTCGACTGTGGTTCCAAGTGATTCCTTTTAGCGTCGTGCTCATATGATATTGATCCCTTCTTGAGCGGTTCTCTGTCTGTGACAGTGTAATTGGTAGTACCAGATGCTGTCTAGTACGTATGAAATAGCGGATGTGCATGAACCGTGGTAGTACCAAAATTACGCCTAAACGGTTTTTTATACCGTTTATCGCTAAATTAGCTGAGTTTTACAATCATTATTGCCAAATCGAAGAGCTTTGAATAAGAATTGGTGCTACCAGAGAGCGCGGCAACCGCGGGCCAGTCTCTCGCATTACACTCGAGAAAAGGAGATCAAGGTGGCAGCAGCATTTGGAGTCCTATTGCTCGCGACCCTGTTCCAGGGAAGTTTCGGTATCTGTTTTAAAAAGTATCAACCGTTCTCGTGGGAGGCCTTCTGGGCGCTCTTTTCTATCATCGGCGTTTTGCTCATGCCACATATTTGGGCATTCATCGGAATTGGCGGCAACTATTTTACCTATCTGCAGCAGACCCCGTTGCCTATGCTCATCGGTGGTGCCCTCGCCGGTTTCTTTTGGGGCATCAGTTCGATCTGGTACAGCCGCGCTATTGACTACATTGGCGTTTCGCTGGTGACGGGTATCAACCTTGGTCTTTCGAACCTGTTGGGCAGCTTGGTTCCCATGGCTCTTTTGGGAACGTGGCCTTCTGCTGGCGTGTTGGGCCTGATTCTTGTTGGCCAGGCCGTTTTGATGGTCGGCGTCATCATTCTTTCCAAGGCTGGCTTTATGAAGCGTGCCGATCAGGGAGAAGAGGATTCTTCTGATTCTCAAGGCGGAAAGAAGTCTCTGTTCATGGTCGGCTTCATCATGGCTCTCGCATCGGGCGCCGGCTCTGCCGCCATCAACATTGGCGCGACCGCTTCCGGCACCCCGGTGGGAATCGCCGTGGCAGATGGCGTTAGCCCTATGTACGCATCGCTGCTTCAGTGGACTGTCGTTTTCGCTGGCGGATTTGTCGCCAACTTCTTCTATGCGCTGTATAAGCTGATTAAGAACCATACGTTCTCCGACTACACCAAGCCTGGCTGCGGCAAGGCGTATGGCAAGGTTCTGCTCACCTCGTTCGTTTGGTTTGCCGCTCTTGGCGTGTACGGTTTCGCTACTTCCATGCTCGGCGATCTTGGTCCCGCCGTCGGCTGGGTCATGTTCAACGGCCTCGCACTGATTGTGGCTAATGCCTGGGGCTTTAAGGATGGCGAGTGGACCGGATTTGCAAAGGCGCGCAACGTTGCGCTTGCGGGCAACGCCGTTATCATCGTCGCCCTGGTCATCCTTGGCATCACCAACGTGATGTAGAAGAAATCTCCGATTACGTCCCATCTAAAACAGCCAACGACATCCTATTAATTCGAGCCATAAGGAGTTAAATCATGGCCGTCGATAACGTTTCTTCGATTGATGAACTTACGTATTGCCCCGAGATGCCGGATACCCCGCGCAACATCGTGAGCATCGGTACGGGTGGCATCGTCCAGGGCTCCCACTATCCCGCCTACAAGCTCGCGGGCTTTCCGGTCAAGGCTTGCTATGATCTGAGCCACGAGACTGCCCAAAAAGTTGCTGAGGAGTGGGGGATCCCTCATGTTGCCGAGACCGTCGAGGAGCTCGTCGAGTTTGGCAAGCAGTATGACGCTGTGTTCGACATCGCCGTTCCTGCGAATGCCATTCCGGAGATCTTGGTTCAGCTTCCTGACAATGCGGGTGTTTTGATTCAAAAGCCCATGGGCGAGAGCATCGAGCAGGCCCGTGAGATCCTTCGCATCTGCCATGAGAAGAATCTCACTGCAGGCATTAACTTCCAGCTGCGCCAGGCTCCCTATATGATTGCCGTGCGCGACCTTATTAACCGCGGCGTGATTGGTGAGGTGGTCGATATCGATCATCGTCTGGTTGGCGAGCAGCCTTGGAACCTCTGGCCGTTCCTGTTCCTCAAGGATCGCGTGGAGATTAATTACCACTCCATCCACTACATCGACAACATTCGCTCCCTGGTAGGCGATCCCAAGTCGGTTTACTGCAAGACCATGCAGCATCCCAAGATGCGCGATCTTGCCCAGACCCGCACCGCTATCATTATGGATTACGGTGATGACCTGCGCGTTAACCTGCATATCAACTTCAATCACAACTATGCGAAAAAGTATCAGGAGTCGATTCTCAAGATCGAGGGACTCAAGGGTGCCATCCGCGTCAAGCTCGGCTTGATATACGACTACCCTGAGGGCGAGCCCGATCGCGTTGAGTACATCACCTTTGATGAGGGCGAGTGGAAAGAGCTTCCCGTCCGCGGCAGCTGGTTTAACGAGGCATTCGTCGGCACCATGGGCGGCCTGATGAAGAAGCTTGACGACCCCAATTATGAGTACATGAACTCGGTCGAGGACGCGTTCCATACCATGTGCGTTGTCGAGGCATGCTACAAGTCGAGCGCCGAGGGCGGTACCCCGGTCGACTACAGCGAGTAAGCAAAAACGATTGATTCTGAGGGGCTGCTGAGCATGATGAACGTTATCGATACTCACGTGCATGTTTGGGATTTGGATCACTATCGTCTGCCCTGGCTTGATGGAGAGGGTCCGGTTCTAAAGCGCACGTGGGCGCCGAGCAACTACGTGGCTGACCAGGCGACCGACCATGGATATCACGTTGAGCAGGCCGTGTATATCGAGGTAGACATGGCCCCCGAAGAGCGTCCGCGCGAAAACGAACTTGCGTGTCAGATGGTTTCTGATCCAGGATGCATTTACGGCGGCGCCTGTATTTCGGGAGACATGACGACCCCCGAGTTCGATGCCTATATCACTGAATGGGGCGCGAAGCCGCAAATCAAGGGCGTGCGTCAGGTTCTGCACGTGCCAAGCGCAAAACCGGGAACGTGTCTTGAGCCGCAGTTTTTGGCAAACGTTCGTCGCTTGGGCGAGCTCGGCTTGGTCTTTGAGGGATGCCTGCGCTGCCCTGAGCTGAGAGACCTGGAGACGGTTGCCAAAGAGTGCCCCAACACCACCATTATCTTGAATCATATGGGCATCGTCGACGCCGACATCATGGGGGAGGCCAATCCTTCTGAGGAAGAGCGCGCCTACCAGGACGCATGGAAGCGCAATATGGCACTGCTTGGGCGTCTGGATAACGTGGTCTGTAAGGTTTCTGGATTGAACCCCATGAAGCCCTGGTCGACCGAGAGCCTGGCGCGCTCCGTTGACGTTGCCCTGGATGCGTTTGATGCCGACAAAGTTGTTTTTGCCAGCAATTATCCGGTTTTGAACATAGCGATGACATTCGATGAGTGGATGTGCGCCATGCTCAAAATAACCGAGGGACTCGATGCTGCCGATCGCGAAGCGCTTTTTGCCGAGAACGCGCGCCGTGTATACGGCCTTAAGTAAAGACACGTGCGCCAAATCTGACGCACACAAATGAATGGAGATTCATTATGGGTAAGGTTATTCGCTTTGGATCTGTTTCTCGTACCGACGGCGAGGAGGGCTACAAGAAGTACGCCAACTATCATGCTGCGCCGTTTGAGGGCGTCAACGAGATGATTAAGGCCTGCAACCTGCAAAACTACTCGATTTATTACTACGATGGCTTGCTGTTCTCGTATTACGAGTACACAGGCGACGATTACGAGGCTGATATGGCCAAGATGGCTGCGGATCCTACGACGCAGGAGTGGTGGGCAGCAGTTGTTCCCTGCATGAAGCCATTTACGGAAGATGGTCCTTGGGTTGATATGAAGGAAGTCTATCACCTGGACTAATGCAGGTAAGATACACGGAGTGGGAGGCGCCGGGTTGGTGCCTCCCTTGTTTTGAAAGAGGAAGAGATGGAAGGCTTGTATGTTGCGTCGATGGTCCCCTTCGACGAGAACGGAAAGATCAACGACGACGTTATTCGCCAGATGGCCGAGACGAATCTTGAGGAAGGAGCGGCGGGATTCTTTGTTGCGGGCTCTTCTGGCGAGTGCTTTTTGTTGACCCCCGAAGAGCATCTGCATCTGTTTGAGGTTTTTGCAGAATATAAAGACCGTTGCACGCTTTTTGCGCATGTGGGCTCATGCGGTACCGATGAGAGCGTGCGCTACGCTAAAGCGGCTTCTGAGATGGGCTATGAACGCATTGCCGCAACGCCACCTATTTATTTTGGGTATTCCTCAGCGGCAGTGGCGAGCTACTATGACGACCTCGCTTCTGCGGTTGGCCACGGCATCTACTACTACAACATTCCCATGAACACTAAAAGGACGCTTAACCTTTACGATGCCGATACGCGTGCGATGTTCGCATCGGGTTCCATCGCTGGCATTAAACACACCAATCTCGATCTCTATGAGATGGAGCGCCTGCGTGCCATCAATCCAGACCTTAAGTGTTTTGGTGGCTTCGAAAACGAGATGGTTTCGTTTTTGGCTATGGGCTGCGACGGGTTTATTGGATCGACCTTTAACTTCATGCTGCCTCATTACCTTAAGGTATACAACGCGTTTAACGAGGGGCGTATCGACGAGGCGCGCGAGCTTCAGATCAAGGCGAACAACATCATGGAGGCCATCATGGGGGAGGGTCTCTTTCCCTCGATTAAGCATATTTTGGCCGAACGCGGCGTAAACGTGGGCGCGATGCGTAAACCGTTCTTGCCCCTGAGCGATGCTGCCGCTGCTCATGTTGATGCGGTCGTTGCGAGCAATCTGGTGAAGTAGCCTCTCTATTTCAAGAGAGCATCCAAAAGAAAATGGACCGAGCCTTCCCGCGAAGGCTCGGTCCATTTGTTTCGCGGGGAAAAGAGGGCAATCTACTCTTCCAGAAGTTGGGAAATGGAGTTGGCAAAGAAGGCGTCGATATTGGAAGCTAGGCGCGAGCGGTCTTCCTGTGCAAATGCTTTCAAGATTTTAACGCGCCAAAGAATCGAGCTTTCACGCGAAGCAGAAGCCGAAAGAATTTTAATTGCGGATTCGCGACGTAGGACAATCATGGTCTGCATGAGTTTGTGGAAGATTCCGTTACCGCAGTTCACGCCCACATAGGTGTCAATCTCGTCCAAAAGATCGGAGAGGTCTTCCGAGGACACCTCGGCCGTGTCGAGCGAAAGAAGCTTTTCGGCATAATCTTGAAGCACGTCAATGATTTCATCGGTGCGCTTGTCAAAACACGCAAGGTAGACGGTTCCCTCAATGAGTTTGCGTGCATCGTAGAGGTTCTCATAATCGGAAATCTCGCGGTGATAGCTCCAAAGAATTGTTTCGGCGGGAATCTGGGCGCTTTGATCGGAGACAAAAGAGCCTCCCCCAGGCCGGATGTCAATCAGACCGATAAGAGAGAGTGCGCGCAAGGCTTCGCGAATACGGCTGCGTGTTACGCCAAACATCTCGGCAAGCGAGCGCTCGTCAGGCAGACGCTCTCCGGGCTTAAGCTCTCCGGACGTGATCTTGTCGGCAAGCTGCTTCATTATCTGCTCGGTGAGCGTTTCTTTCTTAACGGGTTCGACTTTCACATTGGTTCCTTTGACGTTACTGCTTGGTTGTTGCCAATAACGATGTAATCGTAGCATTTAAAGGCTTTGTGCAGCCGCAAGAGCGTGAAACGGGTGCCGGAGAACCGGCACCCGCTAAGAGAAAGGCTTGTAGGGTTGGCCTTGCGCTCAAACTGGTTTTCGGGCGCCTTCTTTAAAGACGCGCGGCTAGGCTGCCGGGCAGATCTTCTTGAAGAGCTCGATGACGT
>ERZ1034984.3755-NODE-3755-length-10596-cov-8.056541_pt1 | contig 10596 bp, 8 predicted proteins | sample MGYA00520589_ERZ1034984 | MGnify/ENA primary metagenome ERZ1034984 (study PRJEB33766, sample SAMN09781790) | gut metagenome | biome: gut microbiome | host: Homo sapiens | place: Madagascar | study: EMG produced TPA metagenomics assembly of the PRJNA485056 data... | reverse complement strand
TGTGCTGGCTCATGGCGCGCTCCTGATGCATGACAAATACGTTTTCCTGCTGCAATTCGTCGTAGGCAGGCAGATTCTTGGGGATGATAAGCGGCATAGGGAAGAGCTCCTCACTATAGAATACTTCTATTATAAAGGCTCTTGGCGCAAAAAGCAACAAAAAAGCACTCCCGGCGCAAAACCGGGAGTGCAGAAACACGCAGCTTATTTGTACTTGACGTTGTCGATGAGGTTCTGCATCACATCGCTCTGCAGCACGTTCATCTTGACGTAGTTCTCGCCGTAGGCGGTCACATACTGGCTGGGATCAGTGGTGCCGTAGTAGCGGCCAAAGTCAGCGTTCATCGTTTTGGTGTCGCACTTGAAGCCCATTTTCTCGGCCACGGCCTGCATCAGCAGGGCCTGCTGGGTGATGGACTTGATGCTGTCGTTGGCATCTGCCAGATAGGCATCCACGCTGTCATAGCTGCTGCCCATCATGCCGGAGGACAGCAGGGTGTTCATGTCGGTGCCGTATTTCTGGGCGTTGGTGTAAATGCGGTACAGCAGCACATCGCGGTAGTAGTCCAGCGCGGTCTGCGGCAGCTCGTCCGCGTAGCTGGCCTTGTCATGCAGGGCGGTGTAAACGTCACTGGCCTGGTTGTCATAGAGCATTGTGGACTTGACGAAGGCTTTCAGCTCATCGATGCTGTTCAGGCTCATGCTCTCGCCGAGATTTTCCTTGACCCAGTCGTCGGTCAGCTCGGGGGTGACGGACTCCTTGATGTAGTTCAGGGTCGTCTCAAAGACGGCCTCCTTGCCGTTCAGGTCCTCGTTGCCGTAATCCTCGGGGAAGGTGACGGTGACGTCGAAGGTCTCGCCGGGATTGTGGCCGACGATCTGCTCCTCAAAGTTGTCGATGTAGGTGCCGCTGCCCAAGGTCAGGTCAGCGCCGTTGCCCTTGGTGTCGCCGCCGTCAAAGGCAACGCCGTCGATGCGGCCTACATAGTCAATGTTGACGGTGTCACCGTCCGCTGCCGCGCGGTCCGTAACCTGCTCGGTGGTGGAGAAGTTGGACAGCACGTTGGAGGTGATGTAGTTGTCGATATCCTCTTCGCTGACCTGCCCCCGGTCGGCATCAATCGTGATATCGGCGTAGTCGTCAGGTAGGGTGACGTAATCGGTGGCGGTCACACCCTTGAGATAGCCATTCTCGTCGAAAGCGTCGGAAAAGCTGAAATCTGCCAGGTAGGCGTACTCGGCATCTGCGGCAGTCTCGTCGGTGGCGGCGTCCGCAGCCTCAGAGGAGGCTGCCTCGGTGGACTCGGCGGTCTCCGCAGTAGATTCGGCAGTCTCGGCGGTATTGCCGCAGGCAGCCAGGGCAGTGGTCATGCCGACAGCCAGACCAAGGGCTGCCAGGCGATGGAAATTCTTCAGTTTCATGGGATTCTCCTGTTTCTTTGTAAAATTATATACTTTACTATTATACACGCTTTTTAGAAAAAGTAAAATGGGAATTGTGTGAAAATTACAGTAACGCAGGTCCCGCTGGGCAAATGCGGCGGGAATGTGGTATAATAGAAACACTATTTTTACAAAAGGAGACAACCCCATGGAAAAATCTAAGATAGACCGCATCAATGCTCTTGCCAGAAAGGCAAAATCCATCGGCCTGACCGAGCGCGAGACCGCTGAGCGCGATGCCCTGCGCAAAGAGTACTTGGCCGATATGCGTGCCTCGTTCAGGCAGCAGCTGGATAACACCTATGTCCAGACTGCCGACGGTGCAAAGATACCTTACGCGGAGTATGCGAAGCTGAGCAAAAAGGCTTCCCCCGCGGGGGAAGCTGGCCGCGAAGCGGACTGATGAGGGGCAGCCCTGTCTTGCCTGCGCATAACGTGTTCCTACGCCAAACGCGCCCCTCATCCAGCTCTTCGAGCTACCTTCCCCCAAGGGGGAAGGCAGAACATACGGAATCCGCACAAATTCTTGTACAAAACATCTATAGAATTTCCTTGACAGCTATGCTATAATGATTGATGGCAGCGGATCCCGGAGATTCCGGAAAAGGCTGAAACGCCTATTTACTTACAAAAAGAGGTAGAAACGTATGCTTACTTCCATTACCGGCATTAACTGGGGCGACGAGGGCAAGGGCCGCATGGTCGACCTGCTCAGCCAGGACTATGACATTGTTGCGCGCTATCAGGGCGGCGACAATGCAGGCCACACCGTCAAGAACGAGCGCGGCAAATTCGTCCTGAACCTGATCCCCTCCGGCATCCTGCGCCCGGACGTCGTCTGCGTCATGGGCGGCGGCATGGTCATTGACCCCGAGCACCTGGAAAAGGAAATTGCTTCGCTGACCGAAAAGGGTGTGGAAATCACCCCCAAGAACCTGAAAATTTCTGACCGCGCCACCATCACCATGCCCTTCCATGTAGCACAGGACGGCCTGGAGGAGGAGCGCCTGTCCAAGACCGGTGCCCAGTTTGGCTCCACCAAGCGCGGCATTGCCTACAGCTACGGCGATAAATACATGAAAAAGACCCTGCGCATGGGCGATCTCGTACATATGGACGCCGGCGTCAAGAAGCGTCTGGAGACGATCGTTGAGTCCAAGAACCTGACGATGGTGAACATCTACGGCCAGAAGCCTGTCAGCGTGGAGGAAATGTGGGCCTGGTGCGAGAAGTACTCCAAGCTGTTTGCTCCCTACATCTGCGATGTGGGCGATTATCTGGACAAGGCAGACCGCGAGGGCAAGAAGATTATGTTCGAGGCCCAGCTGGGCGCTCTGCGCGACATTGACTTCGGCATCTATCCCTACACCTCCTCCTCCAACACGGTGTCTGCCTATGCGCCCATCGGTGCCGGCATCCCGGGCCATAAGCTGAACCTCTCCATCGGCATTATGAAGGCGTACTCCTCCTGTGTCGGTGAGGGCCCCTTCACCACCGAGCTGGCCATGACCGAGGCCGAGAAGGATGTGCTGCGTGAGCATGGCCATGAGTACGGCGCAGCCACCGGCCGTCCCCGCCGCGTCGGCCCGTTCGATGCTGTGGCAAGCCGCTACGGCGTGCAGTGCCAGGGCTGCGATGAGCTGGCCCTGACCCTGCTGGATGTCCTTGACTATATGGAAGAAGTGCCCATCGTCACTGCCTACAAGCTGACCGATGGCACCACGACCACCCGCTTCCCGATGGGCAAGACGCTGGACGATGCCCAGCCTGTTGTCGAGAAGGTTCCCGGCTGGCACTGCGACATCACCGGCGTGCGCAAGTTCGAGGATCTGCCCCAGGCGGCCCAGAACTACGTCAAGCGTCTGGAGGAGCTGGTCGGCTGCAAGATTAAGTACATCTCTGTCGGCCCCGAGCGCGATGCCTGCATCGTCCGTGACTGACAGGCAACGGACCTGAAATAAACCTGATCCAAAAGGCAGACCCTTACCCGGTCTGCCTTTTTCTGAAAAAGGGGGCATTTTCTCTGATCGATTTTCTGATACGGTGCTTTGTAAAAAACCATGAAAACACCGCCGACCGCGCAGTCCGCACAGCCTACGGCAACCTTGCCTGCATCGTCAGCGTGGTCTGCAATATGCTGCTGGCAGGCGGTAAAATCGCCGTCGGCGTGCTGACCGGCAGCGTGGCCATCACGGCAGACGGTATGAACAACCTCTCGGACGCAAGCTCCAACATTGTCAGTCTGGTGGGCTTCAAGCTGGGCGCACGCCCGGCGGACTCCGAGCACCCCTACGGCCATGCGCGGTATGAGTATCTGGCCGGGCTGGCGGTCTCGGTGATGATTCTCGTCATCGGCGTGGAGCTGCTGAAGGAGAGCCTTGCCAAAACGCTGCATCCCACGGCCGTGAGCTTCAGCTGGATTATGGTGGTGGTACTGGTCGCTTCCATCCTTGTCAAGCTCTGGATGAGCGCCCTCAACCGTAAAATCGGCACGGCCATCGAGTCCGAGACCCTGCTGGCTACGGCAGCAGATGCCCGCAACGATGTGATTACCACCGTTGCGGTGTTGGCGGCCACAATTCTGACCAAGCTCACCGGCTTTGCCCGCCTTGACGGCCTGATGGGTCTCGGTGTGGCAGCCTTCATCCTCTACAGCGGCGCCATGCTCGTCCGGGATACCATCGACCCGCTGCTGGGTGCAGCGCCTGACCCCGAGCTGGTCGAGCACATTGAGAAAAAGGCACTGAGCTACCCCGGTGTGCTGGGGGTTCACGACCTGATGATTCACGATTACGGTCCCGGCAGCCGTCTGGTCAGCTTCCATCTGGAAATGGACGCCAAGGACGATGTGATGCACAGCCATGATGTGATTGACCACATTGAGCGCGACCTGCTGGTGGAGGACGGCCTGATTGCCACGATTCACTTTGACCCGATTGTGACCGGCAACCCCCACGCGGATGAGCTCAAGGAGTTTTTGCAGAACGAGGTGCAGGAGCTGGAACCGCTGGCCAATATCCATGACCTGCGCATTGTGCCCGGCCCTACGCATACGAACGTGATTTTTGACTGCGCCGTCCCGGCGGAATATATGACCGACAAGCAGCACCGCGGTGTCAAGCTCGTCAACGCCCTGCGCAACTCTGTGCAGGCAAAATGGCCGGACCATTTCTGCGTCATAAAGCTGGAGCCCGACTACGCCCCGGCACACCACAAGGATAAATAAAACAGGGAGGACCCACAATGGATTACAACAAAGCAGCACTGGAGCTCCACAGCAAATTCCCCGGCAAGATTGCCGTGCAGAGCCTCTGCGAATGTAAGGACCGCGACGCACTCTCCACCGCCTACACCCCCGGTGTGGCCGAGCCCTGCCGCAAAATCAAGGCGAACCCGGAGGATGTCTATACCTACACGATGAAGGGCCGCACGGTGGCCGTTGTCACCAACGGCACGGCGGTGCTGGGTCTGGGCAACATCGGCCCCGAGGCCGGCCTGCCGGTTATGGAGGGCAAATGCGTCCTCTTTAAGGAGTTCGGCGGCGTGGACGCATTCCCCATCTGCCTGAACGCCAAGACCAAGGAGGAGGTCATCGCCGCAGTCAAGGCGATTGCCCCGACCTTCGGCGGAATCAATCTGGAGGATATCCGCAGCCCCGAATGCTTTGAAATTGAAGCCGAGCTAGAGCGTGAGCTGGACATCCCGGTTTTCCACGATGACCAGCATGGCACGGCCATCATCGTACTGGCGGGCGTGCTGAACGCCCTCAAGGTGGTCGGCAAGCGCATTGAGGATGTGAAAATTGTCCAGAACGGCCCCGGCGCTGCCGGTACGGCCATCATCCATATGCTGCAGGTGGCGGGTGCCAAGCATATCATCGCCGTGGATGAGCACGGTATTCTGGTTCCGGGCCGCCCCGCCGGTCTGGAAGGCCATAAGGGCAAACTGGCCGAGGAGACGAACCCCGAGAAGCTCTCCGGCGGTCTGGCCGAAGCCATCAAGGGAGCGGACATCTTCATTGGCACCTCCATTGCGGGCGCACTGACGCCGGAACTGGCCGCCACCATGGCCAAGGATGCCATCGTCTTTGCCATGGCCAACCCCACGCCGGAAATTATGCCGGACCTTGCCAAGCAGGCGGGCGTTCGCGTGATTGGCACCGGCCGTTCGGACTTCCCGAATCAGGTCAACAATGTGCTGGCCTTCCCCGGCATCTTCAAGGGCGCGCTGTCTGTCCGTGCGCGGGACATCAACCCCGCCATGAAGATGGCCGCCGCACAGGCCATTGCGGGCCTTATCCCGGAGGAGGAGCTTAACGAGGAAAACATTCTGCCCAAGGCGTTTGACCCGCGTGTGGCGGATGCAGTGGCCGCGGCCGTTGCCAAGGCTGCGCGGGAAAGCGGCGTGGCACGCGTATGAGCATCCGTGAAATTCCGGCCGCCGCCGTCACCGACGCGGTAGAGGCCCTTTGTATCGAAGCCAACACCAGCCTGCCTGTCGATGTGAAGGCTGCGCTGGATGCTGCCGAAGTCGCCGAGCCGTGGCCGCTTGCCAAGGAGACGCTGGGCCTTTTGCAGCAGAATCTCTGCGTTGCCAAGGAAAAGAACCTGCCCATCTGTCAGGACACCGGTATGGCCTGTGTCTTTATCGAGCTGGGGCAGGATGTGCATATTGACGGTGATTTGAACGCCGCCGTCAATGAGGGTGTGCGCCGCGGCTATGAGAAAGCCTATCTGCGCAAATCCATCACGGCAGACCCCCTGCAGCGCGTCAACACAGGGGATAACACCCCGGCCTTTCTGACTGTGCACCTTGTGCCGGGCAGCGGCTGCAAAATCACGGTGGCCCCCAAGGGCGCAGGCAGTGAGAATATGAGCCGCCTGGCTATGCTCAAGCCTGCAGACGGCGCGGAAGGCGTGAAGAAATTCGTGCTGGACACCGTGGAGCAGGCCGGGGCCAACCCCTGCCCGCCCATTGTGCTGGGCATCGGCATCGGCGGCAGCTTTGACCACTGCGCGGCGCTGGCCAAAAAGGCGCTGCTGCGCCCGCTGGACACCCCCAACGCCGACCCCTACTACGCCGCACTGGAAAAAGAGCTGCTGGACGCCATCAATGCCACCGGCTTTGGCCCGCAGGGCTTTGGCGGGGCTACCACCTGTCTGGGCGTTGCCATTGAGCAGAGGCCCACACACGTGGCCTGCCTGCCGGTGGCGGTCAACATCAGCTGCCACGTCACCCGCCGCGCCAGCCGTGAGCTGTAAGGGAGGCCGAATATGCAATACAAATTGAACACGCCGCTTTCCAAACAGGATCTTGCGCCGCTGCAGGCAGGGGATACCGTGTTGCTCTCCGGCGTGGTGTACACCGCCCGCGACGCCGCCCACGCCCGTATGATGGACCTGCTGGATAAGGGCGAACCGCTGCCGTTCCCGATAGAGGGCGCGGCCATCTACTATGTCGGCCCCACGCCGGAACGCCCGGGCTGTGCCATCGGCGCGGCCGGGCCCACCACCTCCGGCCGTATGGACGCCTACACGCCGCGGCTGCTGGATCTGGGCCTTGCCTGTATGATTGGCAAGGGCAAACGCACCGAGGCTGTCAAGCAGTCTGTTGTAAAAAATGGTGCGGTGTATCTCGCCGCCATTGGCGGTGCGGGCGCTCTGATGGCGGGCAGCGTGCAGAGCTGTGAAATCATTGCGTGGCCGGATTTGGGCTGTGAGGCCGTGCGTAAGCTGGTTGTCAAGGACTTCCCACTGACGGTCCTGCTGGACACCTACGGCGGTGATTTGTACCAAAGCGGCCCGGCCGCTTATCTGGCCAGCCGGAGAACACAGCTATGAGCCGTAAAAAAGCAGCGCGGTGCCTGGGGCTCTGCGCGCTGGCGCTGGCTGTCTGTGTTGGTTTTGCGGCGGCGCTTGTCATTACGAAAAATAAACAGCAGGCGGAAGCGGCGGCCAGCGCTGCCGCCGCCAGTGAGGCAGCCGCCCGCGCAGCGGAGGAAGAAGCTGCGCGTGCCGCCAGCGAGGCCGCCGCACAGGCTGCTGCAGAAGCGGAAGCTGAGCGCCTTGCCGAAGAAGCCGCCGCCAAGCGCACCGAGCAGGTGGCCGCCGCACAGGCCGAGCATGACAGTGTGCAGTATGGGGATAAGCTCGGCCGTGTCTGGGTCGAGGGCACAAAGGTAGACTGTGACCTCTATTGGGGTGACAGCGAGGGCCAGTTCAGCCGCGGCGCGGGCTGCCGCGCCGAGAGCGACTGCGTCCTGCCCGGCGAGAACGGAACCGTCTTTATCGGCGGCCACACCGGCAGCTATTTTTCGGATTTAGGCTCCACGCAAATCGGCTCCATCATCCATCTGGAAACAGACTGGGGTGATTTTACCTATCAGGTGACCGATATGCAGGTGATTCTGGAAACCGACATTGACAAGGTGCGTCTGAACGCCACCGAACCGAGCGTAATTCTCTACACCTGTTACCCTTTCGGCATCCTGACCCACACCACCCAGCGCTATGCGGTCTATGCAGACCCTGTCGCTGCCGACGAGTACGGCGTCATCCCCGCCGAATCCACCGCAGAATAAACCAAAAGCGAGGCTCCACCCACCCGGGTGAAGCCTCGCTTTTTTGGTGCGGCTAACAGGACTTGAACCTTTTTTAAATGTCATAACTACGCTGAAAATGCCCACAACTACGACACCCCTACGACAGGGGATTACAGTCCGCTTTATGTCCCACTTAAAAACTGCTCCAAAGTGGTGGCACAGGCGGATAATTGCCGGTCGTGGATGTGAGTGTAAATTCGCCGGGTTGTGGTGATGTCCGCGTGGCCCATAAGGCGCTGCGCTTCCATCTCGCCGATGCCGGCCTCATACAGCATAGAGGCATACTCATGACGGAACTGGTGCGCGGTGGCATCCGGCTTCCAGACCTTCTCTACTGTTGTGTAGGTCTTGCCCTTGTGGGTGTTCCGGCGCGGGCGCTCCACACAGTGCGCAATGCCAAGGTCGCGGCAGTAGTACGACCAGCGGCGCTGATAGGCTGTGCCGGACAGGGGCTTTTCACCGCCGAGTATGTAGGCAGTCGGCGCGCCGCGCAATGGCTCCAGCACAGCGCGCAGAGGGGAGAGCAACGGCACGGTGCGCATGGCCTGCTCCGTTTTGGGCGTCTGGATGACCGGCTGGTTGTTGATCCACGCCACTTCCTTGCTGATGCGGATTGTGCCCGCGGCAAAATCTATGTCCTGCCATTGCAGAGCCAGCACCTCGCCAAGGCGGCAGCCGGTATACATAAACAGCCAGGCACACAGGCCGAAGCCCTCTGGGTGGGCCTTGACTGCCGCAAGCTGGGCTGGTGTGGGCGGCTCGCGCCGGGTGCGTTTCATGCCGCGGGGCAGGTCGGTGACGGTCACAGGGTTGTAGGTCTGCCGGTCCTGCAGGCACCAATATTTGAAAATGCAGCTCAGCACGCTGCGTGCATTGGCGGCAGTCTTGGCGGCGCGGCCCTGCGCCTTCATCCGTTCGCCCCAGAGCGCGACCAGGGCGGGGGAAATCTCCCGCATACGGTAGCCGGTGAACTCCTCCAACAGGGCGTTGTAGTTGCTTTTGTAGGCGCGGATGGCGCTGGGCTTGATGCTTTTCTGGTAGTCAATCCACCATGCCTCGGCAACGACCTCAAACAGCGGGCCGTCCTCCTGCTCGGCACGCAGGGTGTCCGTGTAGGATGTGATTTTGCGGTTGACCTCGGCAACGCTCTTGCCGTAGAAGTGCACCCGCTTGCGGTTTATGGTAAGGCTGCGCTCCACCAGACCGTCCGAACGTTTATTGATTGCCATAGTATACCTCCTGGCGCTTTGACAAATGCGGCCAAAAGAGGTATAATCACATTGTCGCGTGTGATGCCCTCTTTTGGGTAATCCGCCTTCTTTGATGCCCTCGGTGTTCCAGCACCGGGGGCGTTTTTTGTTTTGTGCTTATTTTTTTAGCTTCTTTTCCTGTTCTCTTGCAATCTGCTTGATGCTCTTTTCTGGTGTGGGTAAATCCTCCGGCATGGTGCCTCCCAGTTCAGCAATCGTCTGGCGAACCTTTGCACCGACTTCAAAGTGTGTCTGGTTGGCAGCGTCCTTGCCTTGAATATTCTCCCGGCGGAGCTTTTCGTCTGTCTGGGTGGCGCGGAAAAGATTGGCAGCAAGCTCGGTGCTGCCCATATGGTCAAGTATATCCTGGCTTTTCTTTAGTCCCTTGCGCCGCTTGATGTCCTGCGCTTTCAGCCCGCCATACAGTCCCATGTATCCGTAATTCTGGAACGTAGCATAATCAAGCGAGGTTTCTACTCCGGCCATCTGGGCAGCCTCGGCCAATGACTTGTTATGCGTTTTTATTTCGTTGCGGATTGCAAGACGCTTTTGCTCCTCTGTCAGGCGGTTGTAATCGTCGACAAGCTCCTGCTGGCGGGTCTTTACGGCAAAATAAGTTTGCCCAACTGCCACAACCTGCTTGCGGGGGTCTGCGTTCATGACAATCAGGTAACACGCATAGCGGGAGAGCATATAGCTTGGAAATCCACGTTGTGCATTTGAGCCTATTTCGACCATCTCGGTGACCTCACCGAAATGGTCTGTGATGTCGTTCCCACTGTTTTTACAGGCGTCCATTGCCTTAAAAATAATCTGCTCAAAATTTCGGAAATCTTTGTATTCCAGAACCCGCGCCAATTCCCGCGCATACCAAAATTCCTGCCCATATTCATTGATATGCTTGATGCGTTCAAAAGTGGCGTCACTGTAATTCTCAATGTTTGCCATGAAATATCCTTTCTGCCCCGGCGGGGCGGTTATTGGAGATTATTGTTTTCTATTTAGCTAGTTCAAATCCCCCTGCAGAAGCCTACGGCGAGGCCCACGATTTTACTTCAGTAAATTTAATGGCACCGCTTGCAAGGGGTATAGCCCCACGCTTCGGCCTGCTCTTGCGTTACGGCTGTTGCACCCTGCATTTTGCTGCAGTTGGGGTTACTGTGATATTTTTTGCCGTTGCCGCTACTGGCGATATAGACCATACCCGGCTGATAAGCCGAGGAATTGTCCACCTGTTCTGCTGCGCCGCCGGTATAATTCCCGGAGCCGCTGTTATCAAGGGACTCCGGCGCGGCTGTTGGT
>ERZ1034984.3729-NODE-3729-length-10650-cov-9.560736_pt1 | contig 10650 bp, 2 predicted proteins | sample MGYA00520589_ERZ1034984 | MGnify/ENA primary metagenome ERZ1034984 (study PRJEB33766, sample SAMN09781790) | gut metagenome | biome: gut microbiome | host: Homo sapiens | place: Madagascar | study: EMG produced TPA metagenomics assembly of the PRJNA485056 data... | reverse complement strand
GCGGGCTCGCCGGGCTGCTCGGGCTCGGGGGGCTCGTCCTTGGCGCCCGCGCCCTCGAGGTCGGCGGGCAGGCCGGTGGCGCCCGACCAGGCGGTCAGGGCTTCGAGGCACTCGGCACCCAGGGGGCAGCCGCGAAGGGCCAGGCGCTCCAGGGCGGGCATGCAGGCGGGGTCGAGCGAGGGGACCTGGGTGCCGGAGAGGTCGAGGAAGCGCAGGGCGGGCAGGCCCCCGAGGGCCTCGTCGCCCGCCAGCTTGAGCTCGGCGACGTCGCTGCCGGAGGCGTCGAGGGAGGCGAGCCCGCAGCCGCGCTCGAGCGAGAGGGACTCCAGGCGCGTGCGGCCGTCGGGGTCGGGAACGCCTGCCTCGGCGTCGCCCCTCCAGGAGAGGTCCGCGCTCACGACGTCGACGTCCCCTATCTGGGCGGGAAGCGCGAGGTCGGCGGCCTCTCCCCTGTAGGCCGTCACGTACACGCCCGCGCCCACGTAGCGGCCGCCGAGCTCGGCGTACTCGCGGTCGAGCGCGTAGGCCTCGCCCGCGGCGTCGACGGCGCCCTCGGGCACCATGGCATACTCCAAGCCTGAATCCGTGACACCGCGCGTCACGGCAACATCAGCAAGATTCTTGTCGTTCTCGGGGCCAATACCCGCAGGCGCGTCGACTTCCTCGAGGTTCGGGGCTTCGCTTGCAGTCTTGTTGCCCGACGGGCGGGTCTTGCTAAACGTGCCGCCCACCCCCGAAGGAACGGTGTCCCAACTCTTGCCCGACTCGTCGTACCACGGGCCATCCGGTAGATACTCACCCAACGTGAACTTGGGCCCCACTGTTACTTTATCAAGCGCGCCAGCGTAGCTTGCAAAACTGTCCGCTTCTTCAACTCCTGACGTATCCCACCCGGCGATGTTCAGAGAGATAAGATTGAAGCAATTGCCGAATACATACCGCATGTCGGTCACCTTAGAGACGTCCCAACCGGACACGTCCAGGGAGGTAAGGGACTCGCAGCCATAAAAGGTCCCAAACATCCACGTCGCGCTCGACACGTTCCATTGCGAGACGTCCAGAGATGCAAGAGACCTACAGTCCTCAAAAACATCGGAGAAATCGGTGACGTGGGAGACGTCCCAGCCGGAGACATCCAGAGAAGTCAGGGAGCTGCAGCCATGGAACGTGTCTGCCATATTCGTCACCTTGGACACATCCAGCTTCGTTACGTCCATACTCGCACAGTTCTTCAGGCCAGAGAAGAGCCTGCTGGAATCTGCCGGCAGCTCGATTGGGTCGCGGACAACGACGTTCCTTACTTTCTCCTCGTAACCATCCCATGGGCGACTGTAGGAACCCCCGAGCCCTTCCCACTTACCGATTACTTTTCCATGCGAGTTATCAGTATCAGCGCCACGCTGGAGAGACAGAAGACCATCGGCGTACAGCACGCAATACACCGGCGGCAGCTTCTCCCACTTGGCATACAGCGTGATATTGGACTTGACCTGCGTATTGAAGTTAAAGGCAGTCTCACACCCCTTATCGGAGTACCAGCCTTTGAACGTATGGCCCGTTTTGGTCGGGTTTGCAGGCTTGGTCACCTTGCCGCCAGGCTTGACCGTCTGGGATTTGACGGCAGACCCGCCATTGGTATTGAACGTAATCGTGCACTTTCCAACGGTGGGCACCTGAACCTTGCCCGAAAGAATATCTCTCACGAGAACGGAGAATACCTTCGCCGCCTGTGCACGCGTTGCGGTGCCCTGCGGCTCAAGGCCAAACTGTCCATTTCCATAGTCCACGCCACCCATGATGCCCGCAGCAGCAGTCCACTTCAGGGGTTCGACGGCAAACGGGGACACCGACGCGTGGTCGACCGTTGCGTTGAATTTGGTGGGGTCAGGATTCGATACGGCGATACCTTGAGTCTTGGCGAAACGCCAGACCATCGTTGCCAGTTCCTCGCGCGTAACGGCACGATCGGGGCGGAAGCATCCCTTGTCGGGGCCGGAGGTGTATCCCGTCACCACGCCTGCCGAAACGCACCAGGCAACGGCCTCGTCGTACCAGCTTCCCTTGACCGTGTCGGGGAACTTGGAGCTGCCTTGAGATGGACTTCCCGCCGCGCGCCACAGAACCGTGGCGACCTGAGCACGCGTAAGCTGGGCATCGGGGTCGAAGTATCCAGAATAGCCACCAAGATCGTCTTTGAGGCCCGTCATGAGACCATTGGAAGACGCATACTTCACCCACGGCTGATACCATGTACCAGCCGGAACGTCTTTAAAGGTTGCGGGCGCGGAAGCAGGAACAACTTCGACGTAAAGCCCGTACGCATCTCCAAATGTTTCTACAGAGTCGGTATACACCGCGAGATAGTACGTACCTGCTGGCAAAACACCCGTATCAAAACCGCATACGGAACGCGCATCTCCCGAGACGCTATCCTGGTCCATATAGATGGACCGACAAGCCAGAAGATCTTGCGCGTCATCGTTGTTCATATGGACCACATCACCCCTTGCGTTGAATAGGGCGACGTTCACATACTCATAGTCACTATATGTCGACTGCTTTTGATAACCAGTAACAATGGCATGAATATTCGACGACGCGTTCAATTGAATTGAGTAGTAATCGGCCTCAGAAAAATCCCCGTTGTATGCATACCAGGGATTGTAAAGACTACCGTATGCCCCGTTATGGTCAGTCAGGGGATTCGCGTCTTCCTGTTTGTCGTTAAACTCCCTCTCAACGGGCGTCACATTTAAATCTGGCATCGTCAGCGTGTCATAACTAAGCGAAATCCTGCGAGTGCGATTCGAATGACCGATGGCATGCACCTTGAGATGGTACGTGCCCCTCGGCAGTGCGATGTAGCCGTACTTCTTGTTGTACTGGTTGTACTTAATCGGCCAGCCGGCATATAGGTGACCAGAAGAGTCCGTGAGTTCGCAGTCGTACACATCTCCCCAGGTAAAGTTCGACCATTGGGAGATGTTGAGCTTGATAAACAGGTTCTCGCTGAGCGTGAAGGTAAAGGTGTGCCACTGCCCATTGCTGAGCCATACATCGCCTGAGTAATACTGCGGATCGATATCCGAATCGTCGCCCGCGCCGCCCATATTGGGTTCAACGAACGTCTCGCCTGTGTCAAGTGAAGCGTCGTCGATGTTGGCAGGACTTTCATCTTCACTTCCGTCGCTGCCGGGCTCGACTTGGACATCGTTCGACAATCCCATGGGAATAAGGCCTGGGGATCCAACCGCAAACTCACCCCAATCAAGATCGGCGCCGGCCATAGCAGACGACGCCTCTCCTGCGTACGCCATGTTCGGCATCGACGTCGCCAATGCGGCAACAATCAAGGACAGAGCGGCAACAACTGCCGCTACTATACCCGCAAGGCTTCGAACACGCGCGGGCTCACACCCCACCATGCCATTCCCCTTTCCATACCTCGGTCCTCTAGCGACGCGTAAAATGCGCTGCTAGAGGACCCACGACGAGCGGCCGATTAACATGCAAAGTGTAGACCTGGCGGTATGCACCTTCAACGCCTTTTGAGGTTTGTATGCAAATCTGGAGGCAAGCGGCGCGAGACGGCGTGGCCACCCTCCCCAAACGCAAAAAGCCCGCCGGGCGAGGGGTGCTCCCCTGCCTGGCGGGCCCGCGTGCAGTATCGGCGTGCAGCTTCTTACTTCGCGAAGAGCCTGCCGACGCCTGAGATTCTGTCGTAGTTATAGTTGGTGGAGTTGTACAAGGTCGTGATGTAAACACCGCCCGAGGGAAGTGCCTGGATGATCTGGTCGTTGCCCAGGTAGATGGCCACATGGCCAGGCCAGAACACGAGGTCGCCACGGCTCATCTGCCACTTGTTTATGCGCTGGATCTTGCCGTAGTTCCACAGGTTGTTGGCGTCGTGGCTGTGCCAGCCGTCGCTGCCCGAATCCCAGTGGCAGATGGGGTCGAAGCACTTGATGTAATCGTCGTCCTTGGTATCCATACCCACGGCGTAGCAGCACTGCATGACGAGGCCCACACAGTCCACGCCCACACCCGGCGCGCACGCGTAGTTCCACACGTACGAGGTGCCCAAGTACTCATAGGCGCGCGCGATGAAAGCCTCGACGCAGTCTTGACGCGTGGCGGCAGCACCGATGCGCGAGGGAGTCATGTACGACAGGATGCCGCGCGAGGGGCTGTGCGGAGAGACGTTGTAGGTGCTCACCTGGTACATGTCACTGGGGTTCTGCCAGCCAATCTTGCCCGAAGGAGCATAGAGGATGCGCTGGGCACGATAGTCCTCGTGACCCTCGGGGTCGATGACCTTGGCGTAGAACCAATAGTAGTCCTCAGCCGGCAGGGTCACGCTCAGCGACTCGCCACCCATCTGGGAGCCAACCAGAGTCGCGGAGCCCTCGGCCCAACCGCGCTTCCATGTGTACTTGAACGAATAACCCTCGGTGCTCGGCGCATCGAGAATCGCCGCAACGGTCCAGCTTGCGTCGCCGGCGGAGCCGACCTTGGCTCTCTCGAGCTTCCACACCTGAACAACGCTCGACGCCATGTGGGCCGTACCGTAGGCATCGGTGACCTTGACGTACACGGTGTATTTACCAGGGGTGTCGAAATCCAGGTTCACAGATGAACTGGACCCAGCGTCGCCTGTCCACGTGCTACCGTCGGAGCAGACCCAGGCAAACTGATACGTGAGACCCGAGCCAGAACCCGAGACGTTTGCCGTGGCCCTCGTGGAGCTGCCGGCCTTGAGGTAGGCGTTTGCCGTGCTCAGGCCGGAAAGCGACCAGCTAGCCTGCTGCATCGTAGCGCCCGCCAGCACGTCACGCGAAAGCACGGTAATCATTTTGGCGGCCTGGGCACGGGTGGTGGCCGCCTGCGGGTTGAGCAAGGCGACGCCCGTGGTGGTGTCACCCGTCAGGATGCCGGAAGCGTTTGCCCACTCCATGGCGTCAACAGCGTACTCGCTCACCTGGTCCGAGTCATAGAAGCCCGAAATGTCCGCGCTACCCGACCCCTTGCCGCAGCGCTGTGCAAAGCGGTAGAGCATGGTGGCGAAGTCCTCACGCGTGATGGGGTCGCCCACGCCGAACCTGCTGGTGGCAAAATAGCCGGTAGAGATGCCGTTCTCATAGGCCCACTCAACGGCAGCCGTGTACCACTGCCCCGTCTCGACGTCGGAAAAGTGCGAGGTCGAGCTCGATGCGGAGCCTTTGGCGTAGCGATAGAGGATGGTCACGACCTGCTCGCGCGAAATGCCATCGTCGGGACCGAACATGCCGTCGGCGGAATAGCCGCTCATCAGGCCGTTGTCCACCACGTAGTCGATATAGCCGCCCTTGACGTACCAGGAATCGGCAGGCGTGTCGGGGAAACGTGCCTCATGCTTGTCGTTCTCGCCGGCGAGGGAGTCGGTAGCCGTGCCCATCTTGACCGGGGCGGCCGCAGCGCAGGAGCTCAGGTCATCGCGGGCCTGCTCAAGCGCATCGGCGAGGGCGCTGCGCGCGGAGACCACGGAGGCAGCAGCGGCATCCGAAGCGTCGGCGTTGTCATCTGCAGGATTAAAGGCGCCAGCGAGCATCTGGGTTGCGGCCTCGCCAAGCCAGGCGAAGTCGTACTGCTCGAAATCCGAGGGCAGGGCGAGCTCCACCACGACGATGGGCATGCCGTCCTGCGCCGCAGGAAGCTCGCAGGCAAGCTCCCCACCAGCGAGGTTGGCGTGCACCTCAAGCAGCAGGTCGGCGCCGGCCTCTTTGGCAAGAGCGATGCGGGCGGCGAGCTCATCTTGGGCAGAGGTGCCAGAAGCAGCTGCCTGTGAGCTCGAACGAAGCATGCTGACGCTCAGTCCCTGGACATCTTGCACAGAACGCTGAAGTTGCTGGGTCAGCGCAAGCGTGAGGTCGACCTCGGCGAGGTCGCCCATCGCTGTACCTGCATGCTCGCCGTCATGGGCGGCGTCGAGTGCGACCTTGAGCGGGGCGCCCTCGGAAGCACGTGCTGGAGCAGCGGCAGCAAGCGCCTCGGAGAGCGTGGCATAGGCCGTCTTGCCCTCGTGCGTCACGACATAGTACTTGAACGCGCAGGCACCAGCGAGCTTTGCGTCGGTAGGCGCATCGGGGGTGGAGGGGTTCTCCGGCTCAGCAGGTTGGTTGGGGTTAGCGGGGTCCGTCGGCACCGTGGGCCCACCGGGCTGAGTGGGACCTGTCGGCGTGGTGGGCTGACCGGGATTGGCAGGGTCCACGGGCGTCTCAGGTTCGCCAGGCTTGGCCGGGTCCGTCGGCTGACTGGGGTCGGCGGGGTCTGTCGGTGTCGTAGGCTCGCTGGGCTCGGCCGGATTCACGGGATCCACCGGCTCGGTAGGGTCTGTCGGTGCCGCAGAGTCGCCAGGTTCGGCAGGCTCACCCGGACCAGCAGGATTTTCCGGCGTTGTGGGCTGGCTGGGACCCTCCGAGGCAGAATCGCCGGGCAGTGCGCCACCATCAGAGCCAGGCATCGCAGCAGAGCCGTCCGACCCCGTTGTCGCTGCAGCCCCCTGCACATCGTCTTGTGCCGCAGCACCAGCGACGGGCACACCCGCCTGCACCTGATCGGCGTTCGCCAAAGACACGATAGAGGTGCCCGCAATGCCCAAAGAGGCCACGAGGCCCATCGCGCACAAGGCGAGCTTGATACGAGCGGTCAATTGTCCAGCTGGTTTCATCTGCCCCATCCGTTTCAATCGTCACGAGCAGCCCCGGCCCGAAGGCCGGGGCATAACTCTCACATGCGTCAAGGGTACCAGCCCTCGCGGCGGATGGGGCGAGCAAAAACAAACTAACGGAGTGTTTCAAACACTCCATAAACCCAAAAAATCAACAACAGGCGCGCTTCTACTCCCGCTTAGTACACGTACACCGTGGTTCCCGAGGGGATGGTCTCGTAAATCCACTTGGCGTTGGACGTCTCCAGGCGCACGCAACCGTGCGACAGGTGCATACCCAGACGCGTGTCCTTCGGAGCGCCGTTGGTGTAGTACGTGGTGGAGTGGAACAGGTAGTCGCCGTAGAACTGCGTCCAGTAGTAGCAGCGCACACCATAGGAGTCGAAGTAATACCCGCGGCTATCCACGGAGAACAGGCCCTTCACCGTGGGTGTGTAGTATGTACCGGGCGAGCACAGCCAAAGCGCGCCCTCTTCCCAGCCGTAAGGCATCTTGTAGTACACGCCAACCAGGCACGACTCGGTGTCCACAGCAAGCAGCCACTCGGTGGGGCTAGTGAGGTTGCGAATCATGTTGTACACGTAGACCGAATCGCCCGAGATGACCTTCACGCGCGTGCCGGCATAGCTCTGGTGTCCCTCGGGGTCGGTCACCTTGGCATACAGCCAATAGAAGCCATCGGAGTCGAGCCAGACCGTCTTGCTGGCGTTGGTGCTCTTCTCCCTGCCAAGCGTGGCGGCCGTATCCTCGTACATGCCTTTCTTCCACACATACTCAAAGGTAAAGCCGCTGTTCGAGGGGGCCGTGTGGTTGACGCCGATGGTCCAGGTGTGCATGTCCCACTCAGAGGTGGCGGTGGGCGCAAGGGCCTGCCACACGATGACCTCGGCAGTCTGGATGCGGCTGATGCCATTGGAGTCGGTCACCTGGCACCACAGCGTGAAGGTGCCCGAACCGCCCAGGTAGAAGCTGAAGCTCGCGTCCTTCTTGGAGCCGCTGCGCCAGGTCTCCCCTGCCGTGTTGTACCAGCCGTACTCATAGGTAAGGTCCGACGTCGAGCCGCTCACCTGGGGCGTCGCGGTGATGTTGCCGCCAGCGATGAGATAGTGGTTGGGCGTAGACAGCGAGGAGTACGTCCAAGCAGGGCCCTGCAGCTGGGCGCCGTTGAGCGTGTCGCGCACGAGCACCGTGAACATCTTGGCGGCTTCAGCACGCGTGGTGTTGGCCTGGGGCTTGAGGCGCGCGGGCGTCTGAGTCTTGTCGCCGGTGATGATTCCCCTGCCGTTGGCCCACCTCATGGCGTTCCAGGCATAGGCGTTTACCTCATTGGCATCAGGGAAGGACGAGATGTTGCCGAGGTTGCCGCCCACGCCGCAGCCCTTGGCGAAGCGATGCAGCATCGTGGCAAGGTCCTGCCTGGTAACAGGGTCATTGGGACCAAACAGACCCGTGCCGATGTAACCCGTGGTAATGCCGTTCTGATAGGCCCACTCCACAGCAGCGGTGTAATACTCACCCGTGGGCACGTCGTAGAAGTGCGTGGTAGTGCCATAACCGGAGGGGTTGGTCGTGGCGTCGCTCGAGGGGTTGGCGTAACGGTACAGGATGACGAGCACCTGAGCACGGCTGATCTGGTCCTGGGGACCAAAGTTGCCGGCGTCGGCACCCGTGGTGTATCCCGTCATGAGGCCGGAAGACGTCACGTAGTCGAGCCAGCCCTCTGTGACATACCACTCGTTAGCAGGGGTGTCCTTATACAGGTAGGGCTTGGAGGAAGCAAGGGGGTCGGCCTCGCTGGGAGCGGGCACGACTTCGAACTCATCGAAACCAAGCGCAAGGAGCTTCTCGGCCACTGCCTGGTCAATCTCAATCAGGGTGCCGTCGCACACCTTGGCAGGGGCGTCCTTCTGGAAAAGCCAGAGGCGGGCGTCGGCGGGAAGGTTCAGCTTGCCGGAGACATCCTGGTCGGGGGTCTCCTGCACAGCATCCTGCGCGTCGTCCTGAGCAGGCGCGCCTTCGACGTCGGCCCCGTCAGCAGGTGCGGGCGCCTCCTGGGTCACCTCGATGACATAGACGTCCTCATCGGCCATGAAGTCGACCACGCTGCGCGACTCATCAGCGAAGGTCACCTCAAGCTGCACGAGCTGGACCTGGCCCACGCCCAAAGACTCCGTGGCAAGGTCAAACACGAGGAACCTACCGTCGATGCGCGTCGACTCAAAGGTCACGTCACCCAGTGCGCCCCGCACGGTCAGCACACCCTTTGCGGGCTGCGCGTTCTCATCCTGCAGGGCAACGACGAACGGGACCTTGTCGCCCAGCGCGGGAGCGGCATGGCTCGTGTAGGCAAAGTTCAAGAGCTCAACGGGGGCAACGGGGGCAACAGCGTCAGACTCGGTGTCGCCGGCAGGCTTGTCGGCGGCGTCGTCCTTATCGGCAGGCTTGTCAACAGGGTTGCCATCCCCCTCGGCAGGCTTGTCCGTGCCGGCGGCAGCACCGTCACCCGGGGCAGAAGGTTGGTCGGAACCGGTGCCCGCGGAATTGTCAGGCGCTGCGGGGACATCGGGGTTGTCCGTGGCGGGCAAATCGGGGTTGCCAGGCGCAGGGGCCTCAGGCTGGTCGGGATTGCCCGTGGCGAGGGCGTCGGGCCCAGCGGGCTGCTCAGGCTCAGGGGAAACAGGAGCGTCGCCAGGCGCAGCGGGCTGCTCGGTATCACCCGAGGCGTCCGGAGCCCCAGGCGTCACGTCATCGCCATCGCCTTCCTGCTCGCCACCGTTGCCGGCGTCGGGCCTCTGCTGCTGCTCATAGCCCGCAGCACCAGACTCGGACGCATCGTCGGCCCAGGCAGAGCCCATACCAGGTACCATGCAGGCTAGAGCAAACACGCAAGACAACACCAGTACAAGCAGTGCATACACCGTGGCTCTCGAACTTCTGACCTGTCTCATATGGGTCTCCGTTTCCCCTCGGAATTCGCATTCGCGACACCGTCATGTGTGTACAACATCTTAGCGCATGAAGGGGCGCGGCGAGCACTGCATAGCACCCTTTGCCCACGGACGGCGCAGCTCACGCCGCCGGGCCCGCAACCCTTGCCGTTATGGGGGAGCCGAGGCTTGCGCGCTTCCAGCACGGACACATGCTGCTAGGATATGCAGTTCAAACATGCCCTTTGCGGGCTTTGAGGAAGGACCAGCCCCATGCCCAGAGTCTCGATTGTGATCACCGCGCGCAACGTCGCCGACCAGCTGCCCCGTTGCATCGCCAGCCTGTCTGCGCAGACCTTCGGCGACTTCGAGGCGATCGTGGTGGACGACGCCTCCAAGGATGGCACGTCCTACGTTGCCCAAGGCGCCACCAAGCGCGACCCGCGCTTCCAGATGCTCCAGCAGCCCCACGGCAAGGGCGTCCACCTAGGCCGCATGGCTGGCGTCGAGCGCGCAAGCGGCGACTACCTGCTTTTCCTCGACGGCGCCGATGAGCTCGAACCCACCATGCTCGAACAGCTCGTCAGGCGCATGAGTGAAGCAGGCTGCGACATGCTCCGCTTTGGCGCAGGTGTCGAGAGCTCCCCTGCCGGTCACAGCACACGCCTTCAAGAAGGCGACATTGAGCTGGACCTTTGCACCCGAGACAATCAATCCGATCCTGCTTGGTGCGTCTCGAGCAACCTCTTCTCCACCCCGCTCGCACAGCGCGCCTTCGCCACGATGGCGGCCGAGCGTCTCGACGGCACGCAGGACATCTACGAGATGACGGTACTTGCCTGCAAGGCACACGTCGCGGACGCCGTCGCGGGCATTGCCCTCCCCCACCCGCACGCCGAGAACGAGACGGCTCCCGCCCTCACACTCAAGCAGTTCGAGTCCCTCTGCCAAAGCCATGCGAGCTGCATCGACGCCTGCCAGTCGTGGCTCGGCGCCTGGGACGGCCCCCCGGCGCAA
>ERZ1034984.3723-NODE-3723-length-10669-cov-5.559732_pt1 | contig 10669 bp, 9 predicted proteins | sample MGYA00520589_ERZ1034984 | MGnify/ENA primary metagenome ERZ1034984 (study PRJEB33766, sample SAMN09781790) | gut metagenome | biome: gut microbiome | host: Homo sapiens | place: Madagascar | study: EMG produced TPA metagenomics assembly of the PRJNA485056 data... | reverse complement strand
GCCCCTTCCAGAGGAAGGGGCGAGAATGATTCTTAATCGGGCATTGCCCTTTATAAAAATTGACGCGGAGCGGTGGATAGGGTGCTTTCATAAATCGCCTGCTTGAGACACTCTTTCCCGCTCTCTTTCATGCAATACCGCCACGCAGCCCCCTCATCTCACTTCGTTCGAAATGGCGTCTCACTGGATTTTCGCGTCGCTTCACTCCTAAAAATCCAGTTCGCTTGCACAACCCCTTCGGGGAGCTCCCCCGAAGGGGCGGATAGGGTGACTATGGTATGAAAAATAAATGATCGAACGTCACTAGTCCCTACTCATCAGCATCAAAAAATCCGCCCCTTCCGGAGCGGATCTTCTCATTCCAGTATGAAATTGTGCTTCTCATCCAGATGCCCCGTGAGGCGAAAAAGCGCCGGCGCATCACTCGCATCGATATAGATATATTTTCCTCTCTTGAGGCCGGGTGCCTTTCCGAAGGCGGTGGTGAAGCGCTTCCAGTTCGGCGACCACTCCGTGCGGATGCCGGCGGCCTTCGCGACGGCCATCACAGGAAGATACACGTGTCCGTCCTTGCCATAGGCGTGTACATCGAGCAGCTCTCCTTTGAGATACAGGTCATAGACCTTTGCCACATAGCGAGGCTGTCCGTCCGAACTGTCGATCGCCTGCTGGATGCTCGCATCATCGGCAAGGCCGCCCGCTCCCAGCTTCGCCAGCTTCTTTCTGACATCAGAGATCTCGAGCGGCTCTCGCCCATAGCCGTCAGGGTATACGTAATAAACGACGGTTTTGTCCGGATCCATCTCTGCCACGACACGTTCATACTTGATGTCGACAGGGATCCCCTTCACGATGTGATCGAAGAGGTCTTCGACATCCTTCTCGTACATGCGGACACAGCCGTGGGATGCGTAGCCGCCGATGGAAGACGGTACATTCGTCCCATGGATCCCATAATTACCGCCGATCCCGATCCAGCGGTAGCCGAGCGGACAGTCCGGCCCCGACGGCACCTCGGTCTTTGGATCATCCGGATCGACCCAGGTCGGATTGATCTCCATTTCGACCACCTTGCGCCGACCGGTCGGTGTCGGAGAATCCGGCTTGCCCGGTGCGATAGGATACATGCGGATGCCGACGTCCCCCTGATACAGGGTGAGAAGGCGGCTCGCCAGATTGATCTCGATCCGCTTGTCCTCGAAAGCCGGTCTCTTCAGCGTGTCTTCCGCTTTTCCCTGCGTCGCTTCCGCCTGAGCAAGGAGCTGGGCGCCCGCATTGTCCTTCGCATCGGAAACCAAAGGCATGGCACTGGCGGCGCAGAGCGCCATGGTCATGAGTACTTTTTTCAACAAAGAAATCCCACCTTTGCATTGATTTCTCTTTATTATAACATGTTTAGCAGAGGGTTCAAGATTTGCCCGCAGGCCATGAGAAAGCGGTGTCCTCGTATCGTTACCTCGCGATGGGATGAAAGAGGAATGGGGATACTCTTTCATGCGTTCCCTCTTGGAGAAGGGGGCGGCCAAAGGCCGGGATGGACTGCCCCGAAGGGGCAGAATTCCGCAGAACGGTCATCGGATATAGGGGATAGCAAGTAAAACGTCTGACGCAGAGGAAGGGATGCGGCTATGATGAATGGTGCCTCTGCGAGGCACTCTATCCTCCGCCTTTGACGCGCCCCTTCTTCAAGGGGCTGCTCAGCTGGGAGGAGTTCTTTGAAACCCAATCCCCAGTCACTAGCCACTAGTCACTAGTCCCCAACTATCAATCACCGATCCACCAGCGTCTCGGCTCGGTAGGTCTCCCCGCTTTCATGTGTGACTTCACAGGAAAGACGGATGACGGCGGCTCCCTCTACTGCGGTCTCTTCCTGATGGAGATCTACGCGGTACGTTCTCCCATTCCTTACCACGTCTCCTTTTGAGATGGAAAGCGGCGTACCAAAGCGCACCGCCGCTTTCCCCTGCTCCAGCGCTTCCTGTACAATGAGGGCTTCATCGGTCGCGATCTCCATCCTGACCTCCCGGCGCATCGCCTGCGAAAGCGTCAGCGCGACGCTGCCGGCAAGGATCAGGATGACCGTGATCCCTGCGAGTGCCCAGACCATGAGGAAGCCGCGATGTGTTTTCATTTTGCCTCCTTAGGGAAAGCAGCCAGGGATTAGGGATTAGGGATTGGGGATTAGGAGTGACTGGTGACTGGTGACTAAATACAACCTTCGGACACCATCATGATTTATACTCCGCGGCGCTTCTATATTTTTATGCGCCGCACCACCATTTCGCATTTCTCATTTCTAAATTCTAATTCAAACGAGGCTTTCAAACGTAATCAAAGGGCGGCACGCCCCACTGGCTAACCCTGATCCCCTTCTCACATCATATCCGGCGGCGGTTCCTGATTGGTGAGTTCATAGAAGAGCGTGAACTGGCCGGCGAAGAGGAGCTTCACCGTATCGACGGGGCCGTTACGGTTCTTGGCGAGGATGATCTCCGTCTCATTCTTCTGCGGATTGTCATCCTCCATGTCGCGATCGTAGTATGCAGGACGGAAGAGGAAGGACACCATGTCCGCATCCTGCTCCAAAGAGCCGGATTCTCGCAAGTCAGAAAGGAGCGGGCGGTGGTCCTGACGGGCCTCGACGCTTCGGGACAGCTGCGAAAGAGCGATGACCGGGACATTCAGCTCACGTGCCAGACTCTTCAGCGATCGGGAAATCTCGGAGATCTCCTGCTGGCGGTTATCTCCGTTTCGGAGCGTATTCTTCGCCTGCATGAGCTGAAGATAGTCGATCATGATGATGTCGAGCCCCTGCTCCGCCTTGAGGCGGCGGCACTTGGAGCGGATCTCCGAGACGGAGACGCCCGGCGTATCATCGATGAAGAGCGGCGCATCCATGAGGACGCTGGCCGCAGAGGCGAGCTGGTCCCACTCCTTCTGCGTGGAGATCCGCCCGGTGCGGAGCTTCGCGCTGTCGACGAGCGCGGTCGAGCAGAGCAGTCTTTGCACGAGCTGCTCACGTGACATTTCCAGCGAGAAGAAGGCGACGTGCTTGTGCGCTGAGGAAATACTCATGTTCTTCGCGATATTCAGCACAAAAGCCGTCTTACCCATGGATGGGCGCGCCGCCACGATGATGAAGTCACCCTTCTGGAAGCCGCTCGTCAGCGCATCCAGGGAAGGAAATCCGCTGGCAAGCCCTGTGATGGACTCCTTGTTCTTGAATTTCCGCGTGATCTCCTGCAGCTCATTCTGCACCGCCTCGCCGATCGAGGTGAAATCCGAGCGGCGGTCATCCCGCGTCACGGCAAGGATCGTTTTCTCCGCATTGTCCGTGATATCCTCGACATCATCACGCTCCGAGTACGCCTCATCCGTGATGACGCCGGCTGCATCGATCAGCCGCCGGAGCTTCGCCTTGTTTGCGACGATGTCAGCGTGGCGGTCCACCATCTTCGTGGTGGCCACATTCGCCGGCAGATCATTGACATAGAGGACGCCCCCCACATCATCCAGACGCCCCATGCGCTTCAGCTCTTCCGTCACCGTCAGGATATCCGCCGGCTCGCCCTTGTGCGCCAGATTCAGGATCGCCTGAAATACGATCGCATTCGCTTCGCGGTAGAAATCCGCGGCCGTCAGCTTGTCCTCGGCCGTCATGATCGCGTCCTTGTCGAGCAGCATCGCCCCCAGGACGGACTTTTCCGCGTCTATATTCTGCGGCGGAATGCGCGTCACGATCATCGTATCCGTGTCCGGCTTCTTCCCCCAGCCCTCTTTCTTCCAATTTCCTTTCGGCTTGCTCTCGTTCTCTGCCACAACGCTTCCTCCTTTATATGAAATCATGGTTTCATTATACGGGTTCAAGAAAGTAGGTTCAAGAGAACATGTGTGGTGGACAGGAGAGGGGGCGGGTTCAGGTTGATGGGTTCAGGGTTGTGGTGCGGCGCATCAAATTTATAAAGCGCCGCAAGTTTTAAACCAAGCGGTACTCCCGTATCGTCATTCCGAGCGAAGTCGAGGAATCTTTTTTATTTGCGGACAATCGAATGGTATGAGGAACTTTCTAAACGGGAAACCTGCCACCCCCGATACGCAAAAGAGCCCCTTCCTTAGGAAGGGGCCGGCAAGCGAAGCGATGCTGGGGGGATAGGGCGTCATTCTACGTTTCTTCGGACAGCGATTTAATCAGTGTTTCCCTAAAAATTGCGGCGAAGCCGCCACCTTCATTCCGCATTCCTCATTCCTCATTTGATCCTCGTCACCCTGACACGCCCCGTGTACATAGCGACTGCGATCTCCTTCTCATGCTTTCCATCCTTCGTCCGGAGCCGCATGGTATACTTCCCATTTCCTTCCGAGCCCGCGAAGCCATCCTTACGGAAGACGACATAGAGCCTTCCCCCTGCACGGATATTGGCAGACAGCGTCCCCCGCGGCTGAATGAATTTCACCCCGCGCTTGGTGAGGTATGACACACGCCCCGCCTCCTCGTCGCAGTAGAAGGTGACCGACATCGCCGCCATGGTTATATCCTCATGACCGCTTTTCACCAGCATCTGTGCCTCGCGGATCGCCGAAGCCACCTCCTCCGATGCAAGATCGAGCTCCCTCTCCTCCTGCCAGTCATAGAGCATCGGCACCGCTGCCGCAGAGGCGAGCGCAAAGAGGAAAAGGACGAGCAGCAGCTCAGAGAGAAGAAAGCCCGAGCGATGCGAGAAGGGAGGCCATTCCCACCGTTTCCTGCACCCCATACGCCAAAGCACCTCCGATCGCCAGGAAGGGCACGAAGCGGATCTCCGTCCTTCGCCCCAGCCGTCCCCGCAGAAGCAAAAACGCACACCATAAAAGGGCCGCCAGCGATGTCAGCCATAGAGAAAGAAGGCCATACATCGGCAGCAGCCAAAGCGAAGAGGCCGCGGCCAGAAACACATCCGCAAGCCCCAGAGATCGCTTAGAGATCAGATACAGCAGTCCATAGAGCGCCCCCATCCCCGCGCCCGTCAAAAGACAGAGGAGAAACGCCCCCCGGGAGAGCATCAGTAAAGCGCCGCACACCGAAAGAACGAGCGGCCAGCCATCCGACACATACCCCGTCCGCGCATCCTCCAGCGCCGGAAAGAGCAGGAAAAGCAGATAGACCCATCTCGCCCACGAGCCTCCCAGCGCAAGTATCACGCCAAAGCCGAGTCCCAGCGCCGCCACGACGCCCCATCCCCGCCGCCCCGCAAAGATCACGCCGCTCGTCAGAAGGTCGAACATTCGCATAAGAAGCTCCTTTCGATGTTTAGTGACTGGGGACTAGGGACCAGTAGCTAGGGATTAGGGATTAGGGATTAGGAGTGGTTAGTGACTGGTGACTGGTGACTGGTGACTAGGATTCTCCGACATCGTCATCCCGAGCGCAGCCGAGGAATCTCTACTGCACTGCGGGAATCAGCGTGTATGCGCCAGGGAAAAACAATGTCCTGGTGCTGCCTCACATATGACAATGAGCGTACTGCAATAAAGATTTCTCGGCTACGCTCGAAATGACGATGCGCGCGAAGCGCTATCAAAACTCCGCGGCGCTTCCATAGTTTTATGCGCCGTACCATCATTTCTCATTTCGTTTTTTTAGTGACTGGAGGCTGGTAGCCAGGGATTAGGGATTAGGGATTAGGGATTAGGGATTAGAGATTAGGAGCTAGCGCTGATTGAAATAACGCAGTTGGCACATTGACCGTTCTGCAAGAGAGATCTCTCGGCGTTGCTCGAGATGACGATGCGCGCGAAGCGCTATCTGAAACTATGCGGCGAAGCCGCTACCTTCATTCCTAATTCCTCATTCCTCATTCCTAATTCTTTATTTCATTCATACCCTCTCTTCTTCCTGTAATTCAGCGCCATATCTGCCACGCCGAGATACACCGTGAAGAGCTGCAGGAGAGGGATCCAGATCGAAATGATGACAATGAGCAGACGCAGCCGCTTCACCACCGGATAGATATGCGGCAGCCACCAGAGCGTCGCGATCCCCTGGATCCACAGCACGAAGTAGCACACCGCGCCCACATTGTACGCAAGATCCTTCACCTGCTCGGTGAGCGGCATGTACTGCGTCCCTACAGACAGAAGAAGGAGCAGCAGTACCCAGCGCGGGAAATGCCAGCGCTCCAACGGAGGAAACTGCGGAAAATCCGTCAGCCCCAGACGGCGGAAAACCACCTTCTCGATCTGCATCACCGCCCAAGCAAGCACCATCGGTGCCATCACCATCGCCGCCGGGATCATCTTTCGGATCGTTTTGATCATTTCCTCCGTCTGCTGATTCACCTGATCCAGCTGATCCCCGGACGCCATGAGCCCCGACATCTCCTTTGCCATCCCCTGCATCTGATCCAGCGTACTTCCATACACCTGATCCCAGGGCATCCCCATCATGACCACCGTACCCAGAAGATTCAAAAGCATCGCGAAAAACATCACGACCACGATCGTCCCAAAGGTGCGGAGCGCCGATGCGCGCTTCTGATAGCAGTACGCCATCGCGATCCCTGCGAAGCCGAACATCACCACCAGAAAGAACGCCGTCGTGATCCCGAAGAACGCCGAGTCCAGGATCATGATCCCCGACGTCGCGATCACCGCCCACTTCACACCCTCGCGGATCCCCATGTACGCGATCGGCAGCGGCAGCGAAAGCAGCGCCAGAAGAGAGATCCCCGGCACATAGAAGCCCACCATAGAAAGCACCACGGCGAGTGCCGTACACATTCCCGCCAGGACGACCGCATTCGTGTCGCCCGCTTTGAACTGATTCATAACTACTCCTTTTTGAAATCCTTTTCATAAGACTGGTATATCACCATTCTATCATATTTGGGGAAAAATAAGGAAAAGGGTTAAAGGTTCAAGGTTCAGGGTTAGCTCACAGGGCGTACTGCCTATAGATTGAGCAAAAGAGGTTCAACGGGGTGGTGCGGCGCATTTCGTCATCCTGAGCGAATGCTATCCTCGCATCGTCAGCCTTCCCCTCTAGGGGAAGGTGCCCCGAAGGGGCGGATAGGGCACAGGCGGTATGAAAGACAGATGAGGAAAGTGGAGAGGGGACGGCACATATGGGAAACCCGTGAGTCCCTCGCCACGAATGACAAAGATTTCTCACTTCACTCAAAATGACGATACGGGAGTCTCCTAGTCTCCTAGCCCCTAGCCACTAGCCACTAGCCACTCATTTTGCACCCGTAAAACCTGTTCCCCCTCAACCCGAGCCCGCTACCCCTTCGTATTTTCTCCCACCACATTTCCCAATTTCCTTCCCCCATGTGATATAATAGGAAAAGCGACTATGAACGGCTTTTATTTTTGACATACAATGCAAAAATATTTTTTAGAGCCGGCGACTGCCGACTCCCACAACTGAATAGGAGGTTCTATCCATTTTGGCAAAAGCAAGATTACAAATCATTCCATTAGGAGGCCTTGGAGAAATCGGGAAGAACATGACTGTATTCCGTTACGGCGACGAAATTATCGTAATCGATGCAGGCATGGCATTCCCAGAAGAAGACATGCTCGGGATCGACATCGTCATCCCGGACTTTTCCTACCTCATCGAACACAAAGACGAGATCAAAGCCATCCTCATCACCCACGGACACGAAGATCACATCGGGTCCCTTTCCTACCTGCTTCGCGAAGTGAACGCCCCGGTCTACGCCACACGCCTCACCTGCGGCCTCATCGAAGGCAAACTCAAAGAAGCACACATCACAAACTACGACCTGCACACCGTCAAACCCGGTGACGAATTCAAAACAGGCCTTTTCAAATTCGGATTCTTCCACGTCTGCCACTCCATACCGGACTCCTGCGGCATCTACCTGCGCACCCCGGTCGGCACCATCGTCCATACCGGCGACTTCAAATTCGACCACTCTCCGGTCGACGGTGAACTCACCGACATGTACAAGCTCGCCGAGCTCGGCCACAGAGGCGTCCTCTGCCTTCTCGCCGACTCCACGAACGCACAGAATCCCGGCTACACCCCTTCCGAAGCCATCGTATCCAAGTCCCTCATGAGCGCTTACGCCGATGCCAAAGGCCGCATCATCCTTGCCACCTTCGCATCGAACGTCTCCCGCATCCAGATGGCCGTCGACGCAGCAGTCGCTAACAAAAGAAAAGTCTGCGTCTTCGGCCGCTCCATGGTGAACGTCGTCGGCATCGCCCAAGAGCTCGGCTACCTCAAAGCCCCGGAAGGCACCTTCATCGAGCCGGAAGAGCTTGGTCACTACAGAGACGACCGCCTCTGCATCCTGACCACCGGCAGCCAGGGCGAACCGATGGCCGGCCTCTCCCGCATGGCCGACGGCTCCCACCGCCAGGTCCAGATCCACGCAGGCGACACCGTCATCATCTCCGCCTCCCCGATCCCGGGCAATGAGACCAGCGTCGGCCGCACCATCGACAGCCTGATGCGCCTCGGAGCCCACGTCGTCACCAGCACCACCACCCGCGTCCACGTATCCGGCCACGGCTCCCAGGAAGACCTGAAGACCATGCTCTCCCTCGTCAAGCCGAAATACTTCATCCCCGTCCACGGCGAACACCGCATGCTCGTCAGCCACGCAGAACTCGCAGAAAGCCTCGGCGTCGAAAAGAAAAACATCCTGATCGGCGAAAACGGCACCCTCTTCGAATTCACCAGCCGCGGCGGCAAGATCAATCCGCAGCGCGTCCAGGCCGGTCCCGTCTTCGTCGACGGCCTCGGCGTAGGCGACGTAGGAAACATCGTCATCCGCGACCGCCAGCAGCTCGCCCAGGACGGCGTCGTCATCGTCGTCATCGCCCTCGAAAAAGGCAGCAACCAAGTCTTAGCCGGCCCCGACATCGTCTCCCGCGGCTTCGTCTACGTGAGAGACAGCGAAGCCCTCCTGACCGAAGCCAGAGAACGCATCGAGTCCGTCCTTGACCGCTGCGAAGCCGGCAACGTCTCCGAATGGAACGCCATCAAGACCCAGGTGAGAGACGCCCTCGGCAAATACTTCTTCGACCGCACCAAGCGCCGCCCGATGATCTTGACCATCATCCAGGAAGTGAAATAAATGGCAATAAAAAAATCCTTCAGCTCTATGCTGAAGGATTTTTTTATTGCCTATTTCATCGAGCCGCTCAATGATTCATTGCTGCGTTCCGCCTAATGCTCGATGAAGTTATTTCCAATATTTGGAATTTCTTCTCATTTCGTGCTATAATTCTACCAAAGGAGGTCCACCATCATGATTCTACTCAACCTGACATGCAATAACATCTTCCTATTTCAAAACCTTTCCCTAGATTTCACCTACAACCGCAAACTCAATTATGAGATCGCCCAAAACGATCTCCTCTTTCCTGACTCCAAAATCAAAGTACGAAAAAGCATCATCATTATGGGAGCCAATGCCACCGGAAAACAACGCTAGGTCGACTGCTTTGCCTCATCTATAACTATCTGATCTGCCGTGATGAAGCCACTGCTGAAATCATTTCTCATAGCATTAACCAGCCAGACAAAGAATCGACTTTCTCCATAGAATTTGCCATTGAAAAAGTAGCCTATCGTCTGCTTGCCACCTTTGATAAAGATGGACTTCTCAAAGAAGAGCTTCGAACATGTCTCATCCAGCCTTCTTACAACATAACTACCCTACGAGAAAAACTTTCGAATGCCGTTCCCATGCAATACGATCGAAATGAATCCAAGGAAGAAATACTCAATGGATTTCGTTCCTATTTACTCCGACTGAAAAAAAATGCATCCATCACTACTCTTTTCCGGAAAGCTCTTCGTTTTTGGTTTGCGCTCTCCAGTTTCCATAACGATCCCATCGGACAAAGCGGGCTTTCTCACCTCGATATCCCAATGATTTCTCAAATCCTTCCTACACTAGACAACTCCATAAAAAGCGTCATTCCGCTCATTCCTCAAATTCCTGCCCCAGAAAACGCAGGAGCGCTACAGGTTTCCGAAGCGAAAAGCCACTACGATTCCGAAGCCAAATCATATACTATTCTCTTTAAAAACGGAAAATCACAAACTGTCCCCGACGGAAATCTAGGCAGCCTACGAGGCAATCGACTATCACAAGGTACCACGGAAGCAATCCTGTACAGCTCCATCCTCTCCTACTTGAAGCATGCCAAATGTAGCACCATTTACGTAGACGAATGCCTATCCCACATGCATTCTGAATTGGAAAAATATCTGATTTGGCTTTCTATCCTACTCAAGGAAAAAGACAGCCAGCTCTTTTTTACAACACACAACGTTGAAATCTGCGACCTGCAACTTCCCACCAATGCCTTCCTGTTCCTCAAACGAAACAAAGAAGGCCTCAACGAAGCCTTCTGGGCCAACACAAAACTCATCAAAAATGACCGCAGTTTCCGCAATTACTACGAAAATGACTATTTCGGCGTTCTCCCAGACTATAGCAGTCTGATTGCTCTTTTGCATAAAGAAGGAGAATAATATGCACAGATATTACATCGTAGAAGGAGAAACCGAAAAAGCCTTCTTGGAATTCCTGAAAGAGACGCACTACATAACCCCTGGAAAAATCCGAATTTTCAACCTGATGCAGCAGACGCTCTCTGACGGCCAAGACTTCCTTTCCGTCAGAAATCCCGAACTCATCGGCAT
>ERZ1034984.3716-NODE-3716-length-10679-cov-10.146931_pt1 | contig 10679 bp, 8 predicted proteins | sample MGYA00520589_ERZ1034984 | MGnify/ENA primary metagenome ERZ1034984 (study PRJEB33766, sample SAMN09781790) | gut metagenome | biome: gut microbiome | host: Homo sapiens | place: Madagascar | study: EMG produced TPA metagenomics assembly of the PRJNA485056 data... | reverse complement strand
CGACGCCTGGAACAGCGGCCGCCCCATCTCGGATGTGCTGAATGCCCAGCCCACCACGCCTGTGCCGCAAGCCGCCCCCGTTGTGCCCGCTTCATCTGTTGCTGCTGCGGTCTCTGCGCAGCCCCAGCAGCCCACCGGCACCGAGAGTTCCTTCGTAGTGCCTCAGCGCGGCGAAGCTGCTCATCTGCAGGTCAGCACCAACGTCGGCAACTCGGCTTCTGCCCCCATCAGCTCACCGCCGTCCGCCGCCAAGGCAGACCCCAACACCATGAACCTGGCTGCCATGCAGGCCGAGCCTGTGGAGCCGTACTGCTATCCGTCCCTGAACCTTTTCAACGCGACCCACCCCGACGACGAAGCCGGTGCCGCCCGCGAGATGAAGAAGAATGCCGACATCCTGGTCAACACGCTGGACAGCTTCGGCGTCAAGACCACCATGCTGGACATCTGCCGTGGCCCGTCTGTTACCCGGTATGAACTGCAGCCCCAGGCGGGCATTAAGGTCAGCCGCATCACCAGTTTGGCCGATGACATTGCCCTGAACCTGGCCACCGCCGGTGTGCGTATCGAGGCCCCCATCCCCGGCAAACCCGCCGTCGGCATCGAGGTGCCCAATAAAATCCGCTCTACCGTCAACATCCGCGCGGTGTTTGAATCCCAGAATTACATCAACATGCGCAGCCCGCTGACCATGGCCCTGGGTAAGGATATTGCCGGTGCGGCACAGGTCGCCGACCTGTGCAAGATGCCCCATCTGCTGATTGCAGGTTCTACCGGCAGTGGTAAGTCTGTCTGCGTCAACTCCATCATCATCAGCTTCCTGTTCCGTTCCAGCCCCGAGGATGTCAAGCTCATCCTCATCGACCCCAAGGTCGTTGAGTTGGCCGAGTACAACGGCATCCCGCATCTGCTGATGCCCGTCGTCACCGAGCCCCGCAAAGCCGCCGGCGCCCTTGGCGCCAGCGTGGCCGAGATGGAGCGCCGCTACAAGCTGTTTGCCGAGAACAACGTCCGCGAGATCAAAGCCTACAACAAGCTGGCCGCCCAGACCGGGCTGGAGCATCTGCCCTACATTGCCATCGTTATCGACGAGTTGGCCGATTTGATGATGGTCGCCGGCAAAGAGGTCGAAGATTACATCTGCCGCATCGCGCAGAAAGCCCGTGCCGCCGGTATCCACCTGATCGTTGCTACTCAGCGTCCCAGCGTGGACGTCATTACCGGCCTGATCAAGGCCAACATCCCCAGCCGTATCGCCTTTGCGGTTTCCAGCCAGATCGACTCCCGCACCATTCTGGATGCGTCGGGCGCCGAAAAGCTGCTGGGCAACGGCGACATGCTGTTCCTGCCGGTCGGTGCTTCCAAGCCCGTGCGTGTGCAGGGCACCTTCGTCACCGACGAGGAGATCGGCGCGGTATTGAGCTTTATCAAGTCCACTTCCTCCACCCAGTATGACGAGGAAATGATTGCCGAGATGGAGCGCCGCGCCGTTGCCGAGAAAGGCAGCAAGAAGGGCAGCGACGATGACGGCGATACCGGCGGTGCGCTCGACCCGATGTTTGAGCAGGCCGTTGAATGTGTCATCGATGCCGGGCAGGCCAGCACCAGCCTGCTGCAGCGCCGCTGCAAGCTAGGCTATGCTCGCGCCGCCCGCATCATGGACCAGATGGAGCAGGAGAAGATCATCGGCCCCTACGAGGGTGCCAAGCCCCGCACCGTACTGGTCAGCAAAGCCCAGTGGGAAGAACGCAAGCTGAATGGACGGTACGATGAAGCCTGAGAAAGCTGCCCGTAAGCGCCGTCTGCCCTGGCGCAGGATCCTGCTTCTGCCGGCCGTTCTGCTGCTGGCGGTTGCCGCTTATTTTATCGAATCCCGCAGCGGCTGGTCAGATCTATACCGTGCCGCCGGGGTCTCCCTTGATGCACCGGACGCTGACCTGCTGGCCCAGACGTCCACCACCGTTACCGTGTTGGATGTGGGGCAGGGGGACGCCGTTTTGATTGGCCAGGACGGTGCCTACTGTCTGATCGACACCGGGCCGTCCGATGCCAAAGGCGACCTTGTCCGTGATTTGCAGCTGGCTGGCATCTCCAAGCTGGATTATCTGGTTTTAACTCATCCCCACGCCGACCATACCGGCGGTGCGCGGGAAGTGTTACGCAATTTTGCTGTTGGGCAATTACTTGTACCACCCTGGGATGCCCAGGCCAGCGGCGAGACTGCCGATTGGCCGCGCGGATTGTTTGATTTGGCCGCTGAGCAGGGGACCGACGTTATCACCGCCGAGGACGGCACTGTCTACCCGCTGGGCAGCGGCACCCTGACAGTTTTGCAGGGCGGCGAGTCCGAACTGTACGACACCGACGATTCCTCCGCTCATGTCAACAACGCCTCGCTGTGCACGCTGTTTGAAGCGGGCAATTTTCGTTATCTCTCCACCGGTGATGCCGAAAGCGCCGCCGAGCAGCGTCTTGTAGACCGCTACGGCAAAGCCCTGCATGCCACTTTGTTTAAGGCCGGACACCATGGGTCGTCCACCTCCAGCACCGAAGCCCTCTTGCAGGTCGTGCAGCCTCAGGCCGTGACTATCAGCTGCGGGCTGAACAATGACTACGGCCATCCCCACGCCCGTGCTTTGCAGCGCCTGACCGACGCCGGGGCCGAGATCTACCGCACCGATACCATGGGTACCATCACTTTCACCTGGCAAAACGATACCCTCAGCGCGGCATCCGCCGACACGCTGGATGCCGCCGCCTAAGATGTAGAATATAAAGGAGCCTACCATGACGATCACGGAAAAATTCCAGAACAAGCGCTGCGTCTTTTCCATCGAGTGCTTCCCGCCGAAGCAGACCACCCAGATGGACAAGATGAAAGCCACCCTGCAGGCCATGCGCGCCCTGAACCCGGATTTTATCAGCGTCACCTTTGGCGCAGGTGGTTCCGCCGGCGGCGTTTCCACCGTAGAAGTGGCCGATTATATCCAGCACGAGGTCGGCGTGCCCGCCCTTGCCCACCTGATCTGCATGGGCAATGACCAGACCAGTGCCGCCCGCATCCTGGACGAGCTGGAGCAGGCCGGTGTGCGCGATGTGCTGGCCCTGCGCGGCGACCGCACCCCGACCCGACCCGAAAGCCCGGACTTCAAGCACGCCAGCGACCTGACCGCCTTTATTAAATGGAAGAAGCCCGGTTTCTCGGTCCACGGTGCCTGCTACCCTGAGGCCCACCCAGAAGCTGCCACCCTGCAGCAGGACGTGGAAAACCTGCGCATCAAGCAGGCCAACGGTGCCGAGCATCTGCTGACCCAGCTGTTCTTTGATAACATGCACTTCTATCGTTTCCTCAATCTGGCCCGCCGCGCCGGGGTAACGCTGCCGGTCTCTGCCGGTGTTATGCCCATCGTCAAGCGCAGCCAGATCGAGCGCACCGTCGCTCTTTCCTCCGCCAGCCTGCCCTCGGAGTTCACCCGCATGGTCTCCCGTTTTCAGGATGACCCGGATTCTCTCTATGAGGCCGGCATTGAGTACGCCGTCAACCAACTGCGCGACCTGATCGAGGGCGGCGCCGACGGCGTGCACCTTTACGCCATGAACGATGCCAATGTGGCCGCCAAGGTCTACGAGGGCATCAAGGACCTGCTGTAATGGAGCGGGCCAAGCCTTCTTCCATAAAACGTACTACGGCGCTGCGCTACATGGGTGCATCTGGCTGGCAGCCGGATGATGCCACCACCGCACTGCTGGACCGTGCCGAGGAAAAGATCCTAGCGGCTGCCACGCCGCGGGCCGCTGTACGGCGGCTGCCGCGGGCGGTGTTTCCACCGCCGGAACTGGACTGCGGCACCGATTTAACGCGCCACCTGCAAGGCTGTGATGCCGTACTGCTGATGGCTGCCACGCTGGGTTCCCAGGTGGATTCGCTGTTGCGGCGGCTGGAGCTGACCGACATTGCCATGGCCGCCGCTGCGGATGCCCTGTCCTCGGTTTTGCTGGAGCAGATCTGCGATGAGCTGGAAGCTGAATGGCGTGCCAAATTTGCCGCCGAGCATCTCTACTTAACCGGCCGCTACGCCCCCGGCTACGGAGACTGCCCACTGGAACTGAACGATGAGCTTTGCCTGGCGGTAGATACCGTGCGCGGCTGCGGCCTGGCCATCACGCCCCAGCACTTACTGGCACCGCGCAAAAGCACCACCGCCATTTTAGGCATTGCCGATCACCCCGTGACCGGCACCCTGGCAGGCTGCACCACCTGCCACCTGCGGGAGACTTGCAGCTTCCGCAAACAGGGCACCACCTGCTTTGCTAAATAAGACGTTTTGGGGGAGTATCTGTGCAGATTCAAGAAGTTTTCGACCGCCGCCGCTTTGTCTTTCTGGATGGCGGCATGGGCACCCAACTGCAGCAGCGCGGCCTGCAGCCCGGCCAAAAGCCGGAACTGGCAGCGCTGGAAATGCCGGATGTCTTAACAGCCATCCACCGCGATTATACGGCCGCCGGGGCGGACATCCTGCTGGCCAACACCTTTGGTGCCAACGCCAAAAAGCTGGCTGGCTGCGGCCGTAGTGTCGAGGAAGTCGTCTCGGCTTCCATCGCCTGCGCCCGCCGTGCCGGGCAGGAAACCAGCGCACTGGTAGCGCTGGACATCGGCCCCCTGGGCGAACTGCTGGCCCCCGCCGGTACCCTCGCTTTTGAGGATGCCTACGAAGAATTTGCCCAGGTCATCCGCGCTGGTGCTGCTGCCGGAGCCGACCTCGTCTTTCTGGAGACGATGACCGACCTGTACGAGCTGAAAGCTGCCATCCTGGCCGCCAAAGAAAACTGTAACCTGCCGGTGTTCACTTCCATGAGTTTTGAGAGCCGCGGCCGCACTTTTACCGGCTGCACGGTGGAAAGCTACGCCGTTACCGCCGCCAGTCTGGGGGCGGATGCCATCGGCATCAACTGCTCGTTAGGCCCTGCCGAGATTCTGCCCTTTGCCCAGCGCCTTTGCCGCAGTGTTCCTGCCGGGCTGCCGGTTTTCGTCAAGCCCAATGCGGGCCTGCCCAACCCAGACGGCAGCTACAATCTGGACGCCAACGGCTTTGCCGAACAAATGCGTGAATACGCCGCCACCGGCATCTCAATGGTGGGCGGCTGCTGCGGCACCACGCCGGATTACATTGCCAAATTAAAAGAGACCTTCAACCCGCTTACCCCGGCGCAGAAGATTCCCATTCGCCGCAGCTGCCTGTGTACGCCGGTGCGCTTTGTGGACGTGACCGGCATCACTGTGGTAGGTGAGCGCATCAACCCCACCGGCAAAAAGCGGCTGCAGCAGGCCCTGCGGGAAGGGGACAGTTCCTACCCCTGCGCCCAGGCAGTGGCCCAGGCCGAGGCCGGTGCCGAGGTGCTGGACGTCAACGCCGGTCTGCCCGGCATCGATGAGCCTGCCACGCTGGAGCAGCTGGTCCGCGACCTGCAGGCCGTCACCGATCTGCCCCTGCAGTTGGACTCCTCCAACCCGGACGCCCTCTCCCGTGCCCTGCGTATTTATAACGGCAAACCCATCGTCAACTCGGTCAACGGCGAACAGAGCACGCTGGATACGATCCTGCCGCTGTGCAAAAAGTACGGTGCCGCCGTCGTCGGTCTGGCGCTGGACGAGCACGGCATCCCTGCCACAGCTGATGGCCGCTTTGCCATTGCCCAGCGCATCGTCAAGGCCGCCAACGCCGTTGGCATCCCCAACGAGGATATTTACATTGACTGCCTGACCCTTACCGCCAGCGCCCAGCAGGAGGGAGCCGTCCAGACGCTGGAAGCCCTGACCCGCTGCAAAAAGGAGCTGGGCGTGCGCACCGTGCTGGGCGTTTCCAACATCAGCTTTGGCTTGCCCTGCCGCGGCTACCTGAACACCACGTTTTTGACTATGGCCATGGTGGCCGGGCTGGACCTTGCCATCATGAACCCCAACACCCCCGAGATGATGGCCGCCGTCCGCGCCTACCGCGTGCTGACCTCCCAGGACCCGCAGAGCACCGACTACGTGGCTGCCTACGCGGATGTGCAGATCCAAACGAGCCAGGTCAGTAAGTCTGCGCCCGCCGCTGCCGATGCACAAATCAATACCGCAGGCGGGGACGCCCTGTTTGAGGCTGTACGCCGCGGCTTAAAGACAGAGGCCCGTGCCGCCGCCGATGCTGCCCTGACGATGCGTGAGCCGCTGGATGTCGTCAACACCTCGCTGATTCCGGCGCTGGACGCTGTAGGCGATGGCTTTGAGAAGGGCACTGTCTTCCTGCCGCAGCTGCTGCAGGCCGCCACGGCTGCCCAGGCCGCATTCGAGGCTATCAAGGCCAAGATTGCCGCCTCCGGCCAGGCCCAGGGCAGCAAGGGCAAGATCGTCATTGCCACCGTCAAAGGCGATGTACACGACATCGGCAAAAACATCGTGCGCGTCATCCTCGAAAACTACGGTTACGATGTGCTGGATCTGGGTCGCGATGTGCCGCCGGAGCGCGTGGTGGAAGCCGTGCGCCAGACCGGTGCCAAGCTGGTCGGCCTTTCGGCCCTGATGACCACCACCGTGCCCAACATGCAGGCCACCATCGAGGCCCTGCACGCTGCCAAGCTGGATTGCAAAGTCATGGTAGGCGGCGCGGTGCTGACTCCCAGCTACGCCAAGGACATTGGTGCCGATTACTACTGCAAGGACGCCAAGGCCAGCGCCGACCTTGCCAAGCAGCTTTTGGGCTAAGGCCTTGGGACAATAAAATACCCCTTGCATTTATCCTGAAAATATTGTACAATACTAAAAGCGGACAGGGCTGAATTGCGCTGTTTCGCGTACAGATGCAGGCCCCGTGCGTGGGCAGCCTGTGAACCATGTCAGGCGGGGAACCGAGCAGCATTAAGCAGCGTTTGCACAGTGCCGCGGCAAGCCTGCATCTGTACGCCAAGCAGCGCAGCCGCGTGCTCTGCCCGCCTTTTTACTGTTTTTGCAGGGAGGTGGCTTTGATGTACCGCGCACTGTACCGCAAGTGGCGTCCGCAGCGTTTTGCGGATGTCGTCGGCCAGGCTCCGATCGTAACAGCTTTGCAAAACCAGATCGCCGCCGGGCGCATCGGCCACGCCTACCTTTTTACCGGCACCCGCGGCACGGGCAAAACCACCTGCGCAAAAATTTTTGCCAAAGCGGTCAACTGTCTGGACCATTCCAGCCCGGACCCATGCTGCCAGTGCGAAGTCTGCAAGGGCATCGACTCCGGTGCCATCATGGATATTATCGAGATGGACGCAGCCTCCAACAACGGTGTTGATGACATCCGCGATCTGCGCGACGAGGTTGCCTATCTGCCCTCGGTCTGCCGCTATAAAGTGTATATCATCGACGAGGTCCACATGCTTTCCACGCAGGCCTTCAACGCCCTGCTGAAAACCATGGAGGAGCCGCCCGAGCACGTCATCTTCATCCTGGCTACCACCGAGGTACAGAAAGTCCCGGTCACGATCTTAAGCCGCTGCCAGCGGTATGATTTTGCGCGCATCACGGCCGACGACATTGCCGGGCGTCTGCGCTATGTGGCCGAACAGGAGAAGATCGACCTCGACCCCAACGCTGCCCAGCTGATTGGCCGCCTGGCCGATGGTGCCATGCGTGACGCGCTATCTATTCTGGACACCTGCGCCGGCGTGGACAATAAGGTCGACGAGGCTTTGGTCCGCCGCATGGCCGGTGTGACCGACCGCGGGTATCTGTTCGAGATCAGCGATGCCATCGCCGCCCGGGATTCCGTTGCCGCGCTGGAAAAGATTTCCGCCCTGCGCCAGCAAAGCGTGGACATGCGCCGCCTTTGCATGGAGCTGGCGGGCCATTACCGCAACCTGATGCTCTGTGCCCTGCCGGGCGGCACCTCGCTGCTGACAGGCACCTCACCCGAAGAAGAGGCCGCCTATCTGCAGCGCAAGGATTTCCCGCAGGCAGACGCCATCCGCGCTATCAACGTCTTTGGTTCCGCGCTGGAAAAAATGAGCCGCGGCACTGACCAGCGCATTGAGCTGGAACTGGCTGTTTTCTCTTTGACGCAGCCCATGGCAACTGCCACTATGCAAGCGCCGGCTGCCAGCCAGCCGGTGGCAGCCGCAGCGCCGCAGCCGTTCACTTCGGCTCCCGTGTCGGCACCTGCACCCGCTGTTGCACCGCCGGTACAGCAGCCTGCCGTCCCACCCATCCAGACGGACGACCCGCCGCTGCCGCCTGACCCGGAATTTTTGCAGCCGGAGCTTCCGCCGATTCCGCAGCCCACGCCTGCCCCCGCCGCACCTGCTGCTACACAGCCTGCAGCCCGCAAACGGGAGCAGCCCAAAGAGGCGGGCCCGCTGGAGCCGTTCGTATATTGGCCCAATGTACTGGCTGATCTGGAAGAGACCGACGCAATGCTGATCTCTTTTCTGCGCAACACCCGCGCTTACTACGATGGCCGCCGCGTGCTGTTTGAGTGCAGCGATGCTTTCCGCGATTACATCCGCAGCAACCGCGAGGTCAGCAAAAAGCTGAAAGAATCCATCTACCGTGTTTCCCACATCCGCTGCAACATCGGCCCCTATGAGGAGCTCAAAGACAACGCTTCCGATACGCCTGCTGTTTCCATCGACCAAACGCTGAAAAACATGCAGGCCCTCGGTGTTGATATTAAAATTGAAGACAAATAAGATTTGGAGGATATATCCATGAAAGCAAGACTGCCCAAAGGCTACGGCCGCCCCGATCCCAACGCCATGATGCGCCAGGTCCAGAAAATGCAGGACGAGATCCGCGCCAAGCAGGAGGAGCTGGAGGCCAAAGAGTACACCGGTACCGCCAGCGGCGAGATGGTCACCGTTACCATGACCGGCAAGCACGAGATCACCGCTGTCAAGATCAAGCCCGAGGCCGTTGACCCCGAGGATATCGAAATGCTGGAAGACCTCATTGCCGCCGCCGTCAACAGCGCTGTTGCGGCCGTTGACAAGGAGTCCGAGGAGGAAATGGCCAAGATGACCGGCGGGCTGAACATTCCCGGTCTGGGCTAAGAGGCCGTATCTATGCCGCAGAATTTAGAGCCGCTGGAAAATCTGGTGGATCAGTTTGCCCGGTTTCCCGGCATCGGCCGCAAAGGCGCCACCCGCATGGCCTACGAGGTCATGGGCATGTCTAATGAACAGGCCATGGAACTGGCCCAAGCTATTGAACATGCCAAAAAGGATCTGCACCGCTGCCGCATCTGCCAGGACTATACCGCAGGCGAGATCTGCAAGATCTGCCTTTCCCAAAAGCGCGACCGCAGCGTGATCTGCGTGGTGGAAAGCCCGCGCGACATCAAATCCATTGAGCGCACCCACGAGTACAACGGCCTGTATCACGTACTGCACGGCCTGATCTCGCCCATGGACGGCATCGGTGCCGAGCAACTTTGTATCAAAGAGCTGTTGGCCCGCCTGAACGACACCGTAAAGGAGGTCATCATGGCCACCAGCCCGACGGTGGAGGGCGAAGCCACCGCCATGTACCTGGCCAAGCTCATCAAGCCGATGGGCATCAAGACCACCCGCCTGGCTTACGGTCTGCCGGTAGGTTCCAGCCTGGAATATGCCGACGAGACCACCCTGTACCGCGCCATGCAGGGCCGCGGTGAGTTGTGACAGGATGCGCTTGACTTTTTTGCATAGACGCGCTATACTTTAAATCCCGCCAGAGAGAAAAGAGGTGAGCTTCATGGCTGAGGAAAAATCCGGCAAAAAGGTGATTGCCCTGAACCGTGAGGCCCGCCACGAGTACTTTGTGGTGGAAGCCCTGGAAACAGGCATCGAGCTTGTCGGCACCGAGGTCAAAAGCCTGCGTGCCGGCGGAGCCAACCTGAAAGACTCCTGGGCCGACATTGACGACGGCGAGTTGATCGTAAAGGGCATGCACATCAGCCCCTACGACCACGGCAACATCTTTAACAAAGATCCGCGCCGTCCCCGCCGTTTGCTGGCCCATAAAAGCGAGATCCGCCGCCTGGGGCAGCAGATCAAGCTGCAAGGTTACACGCTGGTTCCGCTTTCGCTCTACTTTAAAAAGGGGCGTGTCAAGCTGGAGCTGGGCTTGTGCAAGGGCAAAAAATTGTATGACAAGCGTGCCACTGCTGCCGCACGCGATGCCAAGCGTGATATCGAGCGCGCGCTGAAATCCCGGTAAAGGCAGCAAAAAGTCTGTTTCAAGCTAACCTTCCCGGTGGGGCGTTGCCCTACCGAATATGCGGGGCTGTAAAGGTTTCGACGGGGGGAGAGAGGCGTGAGCAGCGGGCCGTGGCGGTGCACCACGATAAAAGCGCCAAACTTAAATTAACTGACAACGATTATTCTGTTGCCGTCGCTGCCTAATTAGGCGCGACCGTCCTGCCTGCATCAGTACCGTGCAGGGCCAGGGCGTCGATTAGGTACTGAACATGAACGGGCTTGAGCTTGGCCGCCCGTCAGGTATTAACGAAGCTACCAAGGTGTAGTGCGTGTATGCTCGCCCGCACCAAGGGAAATCCAATAAACATACTGCGCCCGGAGATACTCTAACTAATTTCTTTTCGGACATGGGTTCGACTCCCATCAGCTCCATTGAAAGGCCCCCTTGCCGTGTCCCGGCAAGGGGGCCTTCGTTTATGGCTAAGTCTGAT
>ERZ1034984.3715-NODE-3715-length-10681-cov-30.042161_pt1 | contig 10681 bp, 9 predicted proteins | sample MGYA00520589_ERZ1034984 | MGnify/ENA primary metagenome ERZ1034984 (study PRJEB33766, sample SAMN09781790) | gut metagenome | biome: gut microbiome | host: Homo sapiens | place: Madagascar | study: EMG produced TPA metagenomics assembly of the PRJNA485056 data... | reverse complement strand
TTTCTCCTCGTCTGTTAATTTATTAAATAAATTGCTATGTTTTTGATTTATATACTCAAATGAATCTTTATATTTTTGAGTTAATGATGATACTTGTTTATTTCCTGTATAGTTATAGTAATGTACTAAAGGTTCAGATACAACCCCTACTTTTGTTAACTGACACACTCTAATCCATAATTCAAAATCTTGTAACGATTTTAATTCCAAATCAAAAAGTTCAGTTTTCATCAAAATTGTCCTTCTGATAAGCACTGTTGATGTTGTTCCTATATAATTATCTAAAAGTATTTTTTTACTCATATCTCCATACAGTTTAGGAACAAAATTATATGTTACTTTTTCATTTTCATATATAATATTTGTACCAGTATAAACTAATCCAATGGTAGGATCATCTTTCATAATTTCCATTTGTTTTAATATTTTATCATTATACCACTCATCATCATCATCTAAAAAAGCAATATATTCACCTTTTGCCTTTTTTATGCCATAGTTTCTTGCATAATTCCCCCCTTTTGCTGGAAAATACTCAAAAAATCTAACCATACTATATTTTTTTTCCATTCTTTTCATTTCTTCACTTGTGCAATCTGAAGAGCCATCCGATACAACTATTACCTCTATATTTGAATATCTTTGATTTATTACACTTTTTACCGCTCTCTCCAACAAACTGGCTCTATTATGAGTCGGAATTATCACACTTACTAAATTATCCATACTCTTACTTACCTACTTTTACTATATATAATCCTCTATGTCCTTCAAACACCGAATCAAAACAAATCATATCACCTTTTTTATTCCATCTTGGATGCAAATCACATCTTGTATCATTATCATATTTAAAAGGCGAAAATACCTTTGTAATAGTTTTAGGTTCGGAGTTTTCTTCCATAATTTTTATTTCTTGTATTCTTACTCTACTTGGATATGAATCGATAACTATCTGTTTTCCATCTGGCGAATAGCTTGGATGTCCATCATTAGTTATATTTGGCCACAAATGTTTATATTCTTGTGTTTTATCTTTCATTAAATAGTATCCTGGACCACCATCTTTCTTATTTTCAAAAGCTAAAATATATTCATCATTTTTCCAGTAGCAATGTGAAACCATATCATCGTCACTCAACAAATACATATCACTACCATCTATATTGCACGTTATAAGTCTTGTGTATTTTCTTTGACCAACAAACCAACGATATAAAACCATAAACCTTTTACCATTGGGGCTAATCATAATATGGTTAACTTTGTGTTCTACTCCATCTTCTTGCATTTCATGTCTTGGACTGAATTGAGCAAAATCTGTATATTTTAAAACTGGATTAGTTACTCCTGTTTTCAAATCAATTTTCCAAATACATGGTTTATCGGGTAACTTCTCATTGACAGTACTTTCAGGAGCATTATAATATCCATATCCTGGTCTTAATCTATAAAGTCTTGAAAAATCCAATGTTAATGCAAATGATCCATCAGCAGATACAGAATATACGGGCATGTCAATAATTTTTTCTTCTTTTACACTTATTTCATCTTTTTCAAATTCTAGTTTTGAAATAACTGAACAATACTTTCCCTCTCTAAAATCATTGTATATTATTCTGTCTTTAAAATCTGACCCTAACCATTGAAGCATACAACCTTGTTGAACATTCCAAGATTTTGTTTCAGCTAATTTTGTAACTTTATTTTCATTTTTTGTATCAATTATAATAATTTCTGCTATATCTTTTGGAGATACATCACTCCAAGTATCTTTTGCTTTCATACATAGCATATATCTGTCTGTAATATCCCAAGGTGACTTATCATAATATCCAAAAAAATACTCGTAGTTTGGATCTTTTGGTGAAACCTTTACAATATCACCTTCTGATTTGATTTTATGTGAAAAAGTATACATTGTTCTTTGATATACTCTTTTTATTACCTTTTTTATTTTTGGATATTTATTCAATTGATAATTAATTGATTGTTCTAAGCTCATTTAGTTATCCCCTTATTTCCTCAAAAATTTTTTATATAACCAATTTTGTACTTTTAATGGACAGATAAACATTACTGTTTGAGCACAAGCAACAATCAAATAGTCACTAAAACTTGAATAGCCCATTTTCCAAAATCTTTTTATTGTATCTATATAACTTTTTGTATTTTCCCAACTTTTTCTTCTTTTTGATAAATTATCATCAGAGCGAAAATATAATAAAGACTCATGAATATTTTCTGCTTTGCAACCTCCATATAGCATTCTTCCAAAAAGATCAACATCTTGATTTCTTCTCAAATCACTATATCCTTTAAACTCTAATACTTTGCTCTTTTTATACATTACTGCTGGATGATTAAAGGCACTTCTTTTTTTGGCAAAATTATATATTTCTTCGCTTAAACTAGGAACTATTCTTCGTCCCGTAATATTTGTAATTTCACCATTAAATTCATCAACATTAGAACCTACAATTGCAAGTTTTGGATGTTGTTCAAAATATTTTACTTGCTTTTCACATCTATCTACCTTTGAAATATCATCAGTATCCATTCTAGCAACTAATTCATTTTTACAATGTTCAAGTCCATAATTTAATGCTAATCCTAAACCTCTATTTTTTTCATATCCAACTATTGTAAATAGTTTTGGATATTTATAATTAAAACTTTTCAAAACATTTTCTAGTTCTTCTGTTAATTTTCCATCTTTTACTATCACAATTTCATCTGGCTTATATGTTTGATCTATCATGCTTTGAATGGCTAGTTTCAAATATTCTGGTTTTTCTTTATGATATAAAGACATTAATACACTATATTTTTCCAATTTTTCACCTTTTATTTTACTAAACTTTCTATTATTTTATCATATTCTTCTTCTGTTATTTTCTTTTCCTTAAGTAAATAATCTCCCAAGTCCATATCACTCTCTGTTCCTTCTCTGACTGTATCTTCTCTTCTAAACACTTTACCTACAGTTTGTAATATTATTTTACAGTCAGTTGAAAAAGAAATATTATCTATGTACAATAAGTCATAATCAAATTTATTTTCCCAAGTTATATTATTTCTACCATTTACCTGTGCTAATCCTGTTAAACCTTGTCTAACTTCATGTCTTTTTCTTTGTTCTTTAGTCATAAATATCATATCTTTAATTAGTAATGGTCTAGGTCCTACAATACTCATTGAGCCTTCTATAATATTAAAAAGTTCTGGTAGTTCATCTAGCGATGTTGACCTCAAAAATCTGCCGAATTTGGTAAGTCTTTTTTCATCAGGAAGTAAATTACCATCTTCATCTTTTTCATCTGTCATTGTACGAAATTTATATAAAGTAAAAATTTTTTCATCTTTCCCAGGTCTTTTTTGTTTAAATATAATTGGACTACCAAGTTTTATTCTCACTAATATTGCAAGTATTAATAAAACTGGAAACAAAATAACTATTGCAAATAAACTAAGAATAATATCTAATAGTCTTTTTATGTATTTATTATAAAAACTATCTTTTTTCATTATAAAAACATCCTTCTATAATTTATTATTCATTTTTTCTAATTAAAACATTCTTTAATCACTTCTATGATTTTGTCTTGCTGTTCTTCTGTCATCTTATTATCACTAGGTAAGCATAAGCCTCTTTCAAATATGTCCTCTCCTGCTATATAAGCATTTGAGTTTGCTCTGCCATTACCTTTTATTGTGATAAAAGGATTTTCTCTATATATTGGTTGCATATGCATTGGCTTCCAAATCGGTCTACCCTCTGCATTTATACTTGTAATCTTTTCTAATATCTCAGTTGGACAAGATTTTCCTTTTTCACTTATATAAAGAGCATCTTGTTCCCCTCTTACTTGTTTACACATTGCATCTTTATCTATTATTATACAAGATAACCAATAATTTGGCTCTACTTTTTTGCTATCAAAAGGATTCATTGTTACAGGTAAGTCTTTTAATCCTTCTTTATATTTTTCATAAATTGCTTTCTTTTGAGCAATATGTTCACTTATATGTAACATATTGCCGCCTTGCTAATCCGAGCTATGATATTTGACATCCTATAGTTATATCCGAGCTCCTCGTGTTGATACCAAGGTGCATTTTCTCTTGCTTGTGTTGACCATTTTCTAACTTTATTAGCATCATCTTCACTATTTGTTAAGAACATTCCTCCACTTGAGCCAGTTACAATCTTATTTCCATTAAATGAAATTGCATTATAATCTCCAATAGCTCCTGCCATTTTCTTTTTGCCATCTATATAACAATATGCTCCAAGTGCCTCCGCTGCATCTTCAACTATTAAAATATTATGTTTTTTGCATATTTCTACAATTTTCTCCATATTCCCAGGAACACCATATAAATGTGCCAAAACTAATATTCTAACTTCTGGATACATTTCTATCGCTTTTTCTAATGCTTTTGTATCCATATTCCAGTCTTCTTTGTCTGTATCAATAAAAATTGGTATTCCACCTTCATAAACTACTGGATTTACTGTTGCGTCAAATGTCATATCTGAGCAGAAAACCTTTTTACCATAAAGTGAACCACCCTTTCCATCTCCAACGCCTGTCATTGTATTATATGCTTTTAGAGCTGCAAGTTTTATTGCCAAATGAATAGCAGAAGTTCCGCTTGCTAATGCTACTGCATGTTTTACTCCAACATAGTTTGAAACCATTTCTTCTAATTTATTGATATTTTCGCCAACTGTACTTACCCAATTTGTTTCTATTGCTTCTTTTACAAATTGTAATTCTTCATCATGCATTGTTGGTGAAGATAACCAAACTTTATTTTCAAATGGCTTTATTTCTTTCATTTAATAAAATCCTTCTTTCATTTTTTATATGCTTGACTATTTTTTTCGATTTTCTATCTTTAGACATATCAGTCTTATTTTACACTATTATTACAATATTGTCAATGTAAAAAAAGTCTGTTGCTCATTCTGTAATTATATCCTATTTCTTTGTGTTCATAATGGCGTGCTTCTTCTCTGGCTTGAGTTGCCCAAAATCTTACTTTGGCTATTTTTTCTTCATCTGACATATGTGGTGAAGCTAAAAATATCCTTTTCCCCATTATTTTCCTTCTTTCTTGTTTTTAAAAATAAATATCTTTATTCACTTATTCACTGTATCAACTGCAATTAAGCTTCTTCATTATACCCTTTAGGCTCTCTAAATGTTGGTACAACTTCTTTTATAACTTTTTTAATTTCATCTTTTTGTTCATTATTACAATTTTCAAGTAAGCCTCTAAGTTCTGCTAATTTTTTCTCAATCATTTTCATATCAGTTTTCATAGGCTCTGCAATATAAATTTTATCATTTTTTGTTGATTGTAATCCTTCTTCAGACATCAATAACTCTTCATATAATTTTTCGCCCGGTCTTAACCCTGTTATTTTTATTTGTATATCAACATTTGGCTCTAGTCCTGATAATTTAATTAGTTTTACTGCCATATCATATATTTTCACTGGTTCTCCCATGTCAAGTACAAATATTTCTCCTCCTTTAGCTGTTGACATTGCTTGCAATACTAGTGATACTGCTTCTGGTATTGTCATAAAAAATCTTGTAATTTCCTTATGTGTTACTGTTACTGGTCCTCCATTTGCTATCTGTTTTTTAAATAATGGCACTACTGAACCATTGCTTCCTAATACATTTCCAAATCTTACAGCTACATATTCAGTGTTACTGTCCTTATTTTTTGCTTGCACTATCATCTCGCATAATCTTTTTGTTGCTCCCATTATATTAGTTGGATTTACTGCTTTATCTGTTGAAATTAATATAAATCTTTTTACTCCATATTTTTCTGCACAATTAGCAACATTATATGTTCCAAATACATTGTTTTTAATTGCTTCTAATGGGCTTGTTTCCATTAGTGGTACATGTTTATGTGCTGCTGCATGAAATACTAAATATGGTTTATATTCACTAAATATTTCGTTTAATCTTTCTGTTTCTCTTACACTTGCAACTATTGCATCTATTTTTATCTTTGGATAATTAAATTTTAATTCTTGTTCTATATCATATAAATTATTTTCATAAATGTCTACTATGACTAATCTTTCAGGCTTAAATTTTATTATCTGTCTACATAATTCTGAGCCTATCGAACCTCCTCCGCCTGTTACTAATATTACTTTGTCTTTTATCAATTCTCCTATATTTTTATTATTTAATTTTATAGGTTCTCTTCCTAGTAAATCTTCTATTTGTACATCTCTAAAATTTTGTTCTAGAGGTTTATTTTTTATTAATTCTTTTGTTCCTGGTAAAATTCTTACTTTACATCCTGTTTCTTGGCAAATCTCTAATATCTTTTTTCTATCTTCTTGTGAAATATTTGATATTGTAAAAAATATAACTTCTACATTATTTTCTCTGCAAATTCTTGGTATATCATAACGTGTCCCTAGTATTTTATTTCCTGATATTGCATAATTTACTTTGTTTGTGTTATCATCTATTAATCCTATTACTTTATATGTATCTTTCATACTACTTTTTATGGTCTCTAATAATATTCTAGTTGCATTTCCTGCTCCTATTACTAGTACATTTTTCTTTTCTGGATCTTCTTCAGTATCTTTATATTGACTTGTTAATATCATTCTAATAAATACTCTATACCCTATTATTACAGGCATTATGATAAGTTCTGCTATCAAATTTACTCTTTCGTTTGCAATTGGTATTACTTTTAAAATATTAAAAATTATCATTATAGTACAAGATATTGAACATGCCAAAATATATACTAAATAATCACTACCATTTTCATATCTTGTTATATTATGGTATGTCCTAAAGCTTGTTAATACAATCTGATAAATCAATGTTGCTAATATAATTGTATCTATTATAATTTTTTGCATTTCTTTAGATAATTCCACCTGGTTTTCTATAATAATTACAGCAACATAATATGCTGCTGTAATTATTATAATATCCATCATCCTTAAAAAAACGTTTCTATGTTTCTTTATTAATTTCACTTTCATTTTCCCCTCTTGTTTTAAGTTATTTTGTATATCCTGTTTTTGCAATTATGTCATTGCTTATTTGTTTTATCGTATCTGATGGCGAATAATCATTTTGTTCAAATACCTCTTGATGTAATCTAGTTACATTACTTTCTAATGTAATTGGAATTCCATACCATCTATCCATAGTTTTTCCTTTTGTATCATATGGCCAACCTAAACTTTCTACTATTTTAAAGTTTGGAGCACTTGGCAATAATCCAAATATATCATTTGCTGTTATATTTGTATATACTCTTGGTAACACTTGGTCTACAAGTGTATTTAATTGACTAATATTAAATGTCTTTACTTTGTTTACTACTGCAGTTAATACATCTCTCATTCTTTCTGTTCTTTTATAATCTCCACCTGTTGCATATCTAATTCTTGCATATGCTAATGCTTGTTCTCCTGTTAAATTATATGTTCCTGCCTTTGTTATTCCAGATATATGAGGTACTTCTTCTGCTGTTATATTCATTGATATTCCTCCTATGTCGTCTATAATTTCTTTTACAGCATCAAAGTTTACAGTTACAAATTCTTTAATATTTAAATCTAAATTAGTATTTAAAGTCTTTATAGCAAGTGGTGCCTCTCCATATGAATATGCATGTGTTATTTTATCAAGTCCATGCCCTTCGATTTGAACATATGTATCACGATAAACAGAAACTAGTTTTACATCCTTGGTTTTGTTATTAATACTAGCTATTATAATACAATCACTTCTATTTCCTTTGTCATATGTATCTTCTCTTGAATCTATTCCAAATATTGCTATATTTCTATAATCAGCTAATTGTTCCTCTGCTTGTGCTGAAACATTCAAATCATTTTCATCTATATCAACTTTTTGTATTTTTGATAATTTACTATTTATATACCAATATGTTCCACCTATTATTATTGCCAATATAAGAACTAGTACTAGTACAATTATTCCAAAAGCTGTTAAACCTTTTTTATGTTTCTTTTCCTTTGACATTTTATTTCCTTCTTTCTAAATATTTTTTGAAAAAGACTATTTTTTTATTACTACATTTTATTTGGCATTTCTATACCAAGCAAGTTAGCTCCTATTTTTAACACTTGTCCTACTGCATAAGTTAAATAAACTCTTGCATTTTGTGTATCTTTATTTTCTGTTATGATTTTATTCTCATTATAAAACCCACTATATGCTTTTGCTAAATCTATTAAATATCTCGCAAGAATAGATGGTTCTTCTTTGTCTGTTACTTGTTTTAATACATTCTCAAAATTATATATTAATTTTATTATATTTTGTGAGTATTCATCTGATAATTCTTTTATTTGTACACTTTTTAATTCTGGTATTTTCCCTGCTTTTTCTATTACACTTTTTGTTCTTACATATGTATATTGTATATATGGTCCTGTTTCTCCTTGGAAGTTTAATATTTGATCCCATTCAAATATTTCGTCTTTTACTCTACTATTTGATAAATCGTTAAATATTACTGCTCCTATTCCTACTTTTTTTGCTATTTCTTCCTTGTTTTCTAAACTAGGATTTTTTTCTTTTATTATTATTTTAGCTCTCTGTATTGCTTCATTTAACAAATCCTCTAATTTTATTACTTTTCCCTCTCTTGTTGACATCTTTCCTGTTGGAAGTAATACCATTCCAAAAGGTATATGTTGTAATCCATCTGTATATTTTTTGTCTATTCCTAGTAATTTTGCTACTTCAAATACTTGCTTAAAATGTAATACTTGCTCATATGAAGTTAAATACAAAGCTTTATCAAAATCATATGTTCTTGCTCTATATAAAATTGCTGCTAAATCTCTTGTTGCATATGTTGTAGATCCATTAGATTTCTCTATTATACATGGAGTATTTATTCCTTTATCTTCCAAGTCAATAATTTTTGCTCCTTGTGATGAAATTAGTTTTCCTGTTTTTTCCAATATTTCTATAACTTCTGGCATTTTATCTGAATAAAAAGCTTCTCCATTCCATGAGTCAAATTCACTACCTAATAAATCATATACTTTTTGGAATTCTTTTAAGCTTAAACTCTTAAACTTTTCCCATAGTTCTACACAATATTTATCTCCATCTTCTAACTTTTTAAAATTATTTCTGCATTCTTCTAAGACTTTTTCATCTTCTTTACATAGATTATTTATTCTTATATATATTTTGGTTAATTCATCTATTGGATTTTCTTCTATATTATATTCTTTTCCCCAAAGTTTATAGCCTTCTATTAGCTTTCCAAATTGTGTTCCATAATCTCCTAAATGATTTATTCCAGTTACGTTATATCCTAAATGCTTATATATTTTATATAATGCTCCTCCTATTACTGTTGAACGCAAATGTCCAATATGGAACGGTTTAGCTATGTTAGGTGCAGAATAATCTATTACTATATTTTTTCCTTTTCCAATTTTAGACTTTCCATAGTTATCTTTATTATTTTCTATTTGATTTAACACTTCTTTTGTTATTATATCTTTATTTATATAGAAATTTAGATACCCTCCAACTACCTCCACTTTTTCTATTTCTTCTGGTGTAGTTTCTATTTTTTCCTTTATTTCATTAGCAATTACTGGAGGAGCCTTTCGTAACTCTTTTGCAAGACGAAAACATGGAAATGCATAATCTCCATTTTTGGAATCTTTTGGCATTTCTATATAGCTTTCTAATTCTTTTTCATTTAAGTTTGTTGCATCTGCTAATATTTCTGCTATTTTTTCTTTAAAGTCTATCATGTTTTTTCCTCTCTTTTAACTATTTTTTTCTATATATCTCCAAGAATCCTTGCACATATCTTCTAGTGTTTTTGTTGCTTCCCATCCTAATTCTTCTTTTGCTTTTTTAGGATCTGCGTAACAAGTTGCAATATCGCCTTCTCTTCTTGGAGCTATTTTATATGGTACCTCTTTTCCTGTTGATTTTTCAAAAGCTTTTACCATATCTAATACACTATAACCATTTCCAGTTCCTAAGTTATAAATATATAACCCTTCTCCTTCTTTTTCTAATTTCTTTAAAGCTGATACATGTCCTTTTGCTAAATCCACAACATGGATATAATCTCTTACTCCTGTTCCATCTGGTGTATTGTAATCATTTCCAAATACTGATAATTCTTTTAACGTTCCCGCTGCTACTCTCGCAATATATGGCATCAAATTATTTGGTATTCCTTGTGGTTCTTCACCAATTAATCCAGATTCATGAGCTCCTACTGGATTAAAGTATCTTAGAATACAAATATCCCAAGAATTATCAGAGGCATATAAATCTTTTAATATTTGTTCTATAAATAATTTTGAAGTTCCATATGGATTTGTAGTTCCTCCTATTTTGCAATCTTCTGTTAATGGTATTCTTTCTGGTTCTCCATACACAGTAGCTGATGAACTAAATATGAATTTTTTTACTCCATATTTTTTCATAGTTTCTAATAAAACTAAACATCCTGATATATTGTTATGATAGTATTCTAATGGCTTTTGCATAGATTCTCCAACAGCTTTATAACCAGCAAAATTTAATACAGCTTCTATTTTATTTTCTTCAAATACTTTTTCTAACTTTTCTTTGTCTAAATAATCTATTTC
>ERZ1034984.3712-NODE-3712-length-10692-cov-4.517721_pt1 | contig 10692 bp, 10 predicted proteins | sample MGYA00520589_ERZ1034984 | MGnify/ENA primary metagenome ERZ1034984 (study PRJEB33766, sample SAMN09781790) | gut metagenome | biome: gut microbiome | host: Homo sapiens | place: Madagascar | study: EMG produced TPA metagenomics assembly of the PRJNA485056 data... | reverse complement strand
ATGTGTTCAAAAAGCTCAATGAGATGGGAAGGACGATCGTGATCGTGACGCATGACCAGAAGGTGGCCGCAGAATGCCACCGGCTGATCCGGATTGAAGACGGGGTGGTGCAGTAGAGCGCGTACGCCGCTTCCTTTTTCGAAAATAATATAGTATAACAGACGGGACGTATAGAAGGAGACTGGAATATGAGTAGACGGAAGAAGTTTTTACACGTTGGATTACCGATCATTGCGGGGATTATTGCATTTCTGATCGGGCTTTTTGTGATATTCAGGGTTCCTACTCTGGATCACAGCAGGCCGGTTGCATGGGCATATTACCTGTCCGGATTTCTGGGATTGACGATCATGATGCTGGGAGCTTCGATCTCTGCGGTGGTCTATGTGTCACACGAAGATAAGTTTAATACCAAATAAAACGTTCCGGGATATATTACGAAACAGTACCGGCCCACGTTGGTTCGAACATCATACGAACCAGCGTGAGCCGGTATTTTGTTATGGCGACGAGGCGAATGCACACATTTATGCAGTGCATTTGCCGACCGCTAATCAGAGAGGCTTAATCAGCGTGAGCCAGACGGATGTCCTGCGTTCCGAACCGGAACCGTTCTACGTTGGAAAGGGACAGATAATAGCCGCTGAAGGCTTTGTCCCAGACCTTCTGCACATCCTTCAGATCGGTCTCCTGATTCAGATAGCGGGCCAGGGTTTCCTCCAGATCGGTCTCCGGGGAAAAGGTGACGATAGCGGAGTTCTGGGCTTTGCAGCCGGCAAATAATGACATGCACAGTGCCTGCTTTTTGCCATCATGATAGTATACAGTGCCGACCGGTTTGTTTTGCTCCACTTTGTCGGACAGATAGTCGTTCAATGTCGTGTGATCCGGGACAAGCATGCCGAGCTCGGACACCTGTATCGTCTGTCCGTTCTGCTCAAAGGTGTACAGTTCGGTGGTTGTGTAGGACAGGGAGTCAAACGGATAGTCCTGTTTATCATACTCGAAGATCAGGGTGTCGGTGTCCGGTGTGAATGAGTTCGGAGAAGCACATTCTACCAGCAGGCCGAGTGTTCCGACATGGCCTTTTCCGAGATCGATGGTGCGGACGGTGCAGTTGCTCATGGTTCGCACAGCATTGTCTCTTTCGTATTTCAGAATATCACTGGATCCGGCTGTGTTTTTGGTGCTCGAGATGTCAGTGCCATCCTTTGCCTGGACGGTAAACAGGAATTTTCCGATTCCCAGCGGGTCATAATAGTAGCTTGCCAGGGAAACCTGGTAGGACTGTGTCTCTCTGGTCTGGTCAGTCTCGGACAGTGCCTGACCGGAATTGCCCGAGATAAAACGGGACAGTGTGGCAAATGGGCCGACTCCTGCTGCCCCGGATACGGCTGCAGTGCCGGTCAGGATCAGCAGTGCCGCCAGACAGGCTGCGACTGCCGTGCGCCATCCTCTCATGTAGGTGTGTTTGCTGCCGCTGCTGCGATTCACAATATCCTGCGCGGTGACCGGTTTTTGTGAAACAGCGGCATGGTCAAAGGTTTTTTTGTATAACGTTCTGAGCTTCATACGTCATCCCTCCAATTTCTCTTTTAACAGGCTGCGTCCTCTCGACAGACGAACCTTGACATTGTTTTCGGAGATCTGCAGAACCTCTGCAATCTCCCGGACGGAATAGTCCTCATAGTAGAAAAGATGAATGACAATGCGGTATTTTTCCGGAAGGTTCATGACTTCCTCGAACAATGTCTGTTCTTCCTCCTGCTCAAAGACCGGAATGTCCTGCATGATATCCTGCAGTTCAACCTGTCTTCGCCAGAAAGATCTGGTTTTGTCTTTTGCCTTGTTGATGGCTACCCGCAGAAGCCATGCGCGCAGATGCTCTTCGCTGCGGTAGTCCATTTGTTTCAGATAGTAGGTCAGCAGCGTATCCTGCACAATATCATTGGCATCCTCTGCATTTCTGCAGATCTGGAATGCGGCCAGATAGATGCTTTTCTGATATTCGGCTGCTACGTCTTCTAATGATCGTTTCATAAGAGTCCTCATTTGATAAAAAATGTATCATGATGCAAGGGTCAGACTATTTATGTCTTCAACATCATATAATGGAAAAGCCTTTCACTCTATATACGAATGAAAGGCTTAAAAGGTTACAGAGTTAAGTGGAGACCTCAAAACGGTTCACGAAATTTCGTGGCCGTCGGACTCTCTCTGACAGCGGTTGATCAGGATAAATACCAGGGGGACACAGTACAGACAGGCTGTGATCCACGCGCATTGATCGGCAAAGGTGATCGCGGTATATCCGTATTTTGGGACAAAGATCATGCTGACTGCGATCCGGGCGATCATCTCCAGAATGCCGGATACGATGGAGATCCCGGCAAAGCCGATTCCCTGGATGGCCAGGCGGCAGTTGTTGAGCAGTCCGAGCGCCCAGAAGAACAGACCGAGATGTCCGACATACAGAGCCGATGCTTTGAGCACCTCCGTCTCCTCTGCTTTGACAAACAGCATGGAGAGGTCGTAGCCCCAGAGATTGAGCATGAGTCCCATGATCAGGCCGTACAGGACACCGATGGCCATGCCGGTTCTGAGACCCTTGCGGATGCGGTCAAACTGTCTCGCTCCAAGGTTCTGGCTGCAGAAGTTTGATACCGCGGTGGCCAGGGCATCGAACGGACACATGGCGAACTGTTTGAGTTTGCTGCCGGCGGCAAATGCGGAGATGTAGACTGATCCCAGACTGTTGTTGGAGGCCTGCAATACCATGCTTCCGATCGCGGTGATAGAATACTGCAGTCCCATGGGGATCCCCATGACCAGACACCGCTTCAGGATCTTTCCCTCGAACCGCCGTTCCTGTGGGCGGACGATCAGAATGTCGAAGCGTTTGTAGATCAGGATCAGACACAGGATACCGCTGATGGCCTGTGCGGTGATCGTCGCGGCTGCCGCTCCGGCGCAGCCCCAGTGGAAGATCAGGATGAAGATCAGATCCAGCGCAATGTTTAATATCGTAGAGATCACCAGAAACAAAAACGGTGTCTTCGAGTCGCCCACGGCACGCAGGATCCCTGCCAGAAGGTTATACAGCAGGGTAAACGGAATCCCGAGGAACAGGATCAGAAGATATTCGTACGCATCCTTATAAATATTGTCCGGGGTCTTCATCAGATGAAGGATCTGAGGACAGAACACCGAGCAGAACGTAGTCATGATCAGAGCGATCGCTGCGGTGAGCAGGATCGCATGAAAAATATAGGAACGCATGCGGGAATATTCCCGGGCACCGAACTGCTGCGCGACCGGGATCGCAAAGCCGGCACAGCAGCCCATGCAGAACCCGAGCACCAGAAACTGGGTGGAGGCAGAAGCGCCTACGCTGGCCAGCGCATTGGCACCGAGGCATTTGCCGACGATCATGGCGTCTACCATATTATAGGTCTGCTGGAACAGATTGCCCAGCAGAAGGGGAATCGTAAAATTCAGAATCAGTTTGAGGGGATTTCCCTCGGTCATGCTTTTTGTCATAATGTCACCTTATTTCACAGTATAAAGAGGCCGGGCACAAACGATGTCTGTCCCGATCCATCGCATAAATGTTTTATCATATTGTAAAGATCTTTTCAATGTGGAGAACGACGTTTCGCTGAAAATCAGGCAGAAGTATCCGGAAATGTTTTACCTAAATTTTACCTCTCTCATACGTGAATATGATAGTTGGCTTATTCTTCCCTTGTTAAAATAATTAATAATCTTAAGAAAAAAGAGATTGATTATGAAACAAAGGAGAGAAAATTCGGAATGAATGAGAATGTAAAGGTTGTGTTTGGCCTGATCGGCGGACTGGCGCTGTTCCTGTTCGGAATGAACAGTATGAGTGATGCGCTGCAGAAAGCCGCCGGAGAGAAGATGAAAAAGATCCTTGGATTTCTGACCAGAAATCCAATTATGGGAGCGCTGGCCGGAGCACTGGTTACGGCCGTGCTTCAGAGCAGTTCGGCTACGACGGTCATGGTGATCGGATTTGTCAGCGCAGGGCTGATGAGCCTGCCGCAGGCGATCTCGGTGATCTTCGGTGCCAATATCGGTACGACCATGACGGCACAGTTGATGGCCTTTAAGATCAGCAACTATATTTATCCACTGATCTTTATCGGTTTTATGCTCAATTTCGTCGGCAAGAAGGAAAAGGTAAAGAATATCGGTATGGTTATCTTTTCCTTTGGTCTGCTGTTTGAGGGAATTGAGATCATGGGTGAGGTGATGAAGCCTCTGGCCGGAAGTGCCATTTTCGTGGATCTGATGGCGAAGGTGTCCTCTATCCCGGTACTGGGCGTGGTTCTCGGAGCCGTGATGACGCTGGTGGTGCAGAGCTCTTCCGCCACGATCGCGGTGCTTCAGAATTTTGCATCCCAGGCGGGGCCGGACGAGGTACACAGTGTGATGGGACTGACCGGTGCCATTCCGATCCTGCTTGGTGACAATATCGGCACGACGATCACAGCGCTTCTGGCATCTATCGGACAGTCCAAGAATGCCAAGAGAACTGCGATCGCACACAGCATTTTCAATATCAGCGGAACCTGTGTGTTCATCTGGTTGATCCCGTGGTTTGCCAGATTTGTCCAGTTCATTTCACCAAAGGGGAATGAAGTGGATGTGATCTCAAGACAGATTGCCAATGCACATACGACCTTCAATGTGGTATGTACCCTGATCTGGCTGCCGCTGATTCCTCTGATGGTGAAGATCGTGACGGCGGTCATCCGCGGCGAGGACCGGAAGCCGGAGGGAATCTGCCAGCCTCAGTATCTGGACAATAAGATGATCGATCAGCCGGTTGCGGCAATGTACCTGATCTCACAGGAACTCGAAAATCTGGCCGAGGTGGCGGTCGATATGCTGACAGCACTCATGACGGCAGTCCGGAGCGGAAACAAGGATAATTCGTATGCCCAGTTTAAGGAAAAACTGGAGGCGGTACAGCAGCTGCAGGCCGCTGTGACAGAGTATATTACCAAATTATTCTCCCGCGGAAATCTGACCGAGATCCAGTCCGAGCAGACTGCAGGGCTTCTCTATGTGAAGAATAACATTGAGAGAATCGCAGACCGGTGCGCGGATATTGATGCGGCCTGGACACAGGTGTCCGGAGAGGGGCTTCATTTTTCCAGGGATGCGAGCAAGGAGATCGAGAACTGTATTTCCATTATCCTGAATCTGCTGAGCCAGTCGATCGAGTCGGTACGTGTGGGCAGCGAGGAGCAGGCTGCGGTCGTTTTCAAGGATAAGAAGAAACTGCATAAGGCGGAAAAGAAATTCAGCAAGGCACATCTGAACCGTGTGAAAAATAAAGAGTGTGATCCGGGCATGATGAACTACTTCTCCAGCATTCTGTATAACCTGGAGAGAGCGGCCGACAATTGCGTGAGCATTGCTGAGGAGGCATTGGACAATCCGGGATTTGTGAAACTCGGCGAGGATGCCAGAGAGTTTGCAGCGGCTGCGGAGAGGAGATGAGAGTCGGTATGAAGAGAAAAGGGATGGTTCGCATGGCGGCGCTTGGTCTGGTGGGCGTGTTGGGACTTACCTCATGTACCGGAGCGAAAAGTGCACTGCCGGATCTGAGCAGCCTTGGCAAAGTAACAGCGATCTCGCGTGAGGAGGGATCCGGAACCAGGGCGGAATTTGAGACGCTGGTGGATACCATGGAAGACGGAGCGGCCGCGGTGGCAACCTCCACGCAGGAAGTGCAGGACATGGTAGCCGCAGACAAAAATGCGATCGGCTATCTCGCATTTAGTGGAATGGAAGGCAGCCGGGACGTAAAACTGCTCCGTGTGGATCGCAAAGAAGTGACCGCAGAGAATATCCGCAAAGGAAAATATCCGCTCTGCCGGAGTTATTATCTGGCGTACCGCGGGAAACTGAATGCGCTGGCACAGGATTTTATGGCGTATGTGATGAGCCGGGGGCAGGGCGTGGTAGGACGGAGCTGTGTATCGGTCAAAAAGGCATCGACCTTTCTGTCAGAGAAGCCGAAGGGAACGCTGCTGATCAAGGGATCGACCTCAGCCGCCGTCCTGATCGAAGAACTGGCCAAAGATTACGAGACCTGCAATCCGGGGGCAAAGATTACGATGGAACCCAGCGATTCCTCGCAGGGACTGACCGCGGCCATCCGGGGAGAGTGTGATTTCGCGGTTTCCTCCAGAGACCTGAAAGACTATGAGAATGAACTTCTGACAAAAAAGGCATTTGCCAGAGACGGCATTGCCGTGGTGGTCAATGCGGACAATCCGGTGGATGAGCTGAGCGTGAAGCAGATCAAAACACTGTACGACGGCGACTGCGAAAACTGGAAGGATCTGAAGTAACCAACAGGGCATAAACTAAGAACGAGGATGGCGGGAAGAGATGTTGTATATGGATCATTATGAGTCAAAGAAACGAGACATGCCGGTGCCGTTTGCGGACAATGGAATGCTGATCAGAGGAACCGTATTGCTGGCACTGGGAGGGCTGCTGGCCTCTCTTGCGACCTGTCATATCGGACACAATATAAGAACCGGAGCGCTTGCGGCAGGAATCCTGTGCGCAGGGATCAGCCTCCGGTTCTTCCTGCGTTATTGGAAACAGGATCGGGCTTATCATCAATACGTTCCCAAGTGGGAACCTGACCGGGGGATTTATGACCGGTTTGGACAGGAACTCAATGCCTGGTATTCCTATGGAAAGGTGCCGGTATGCTGTGATGCCGATATGGCCTATGCCCTGACACTGCAGCAGGAAAGGCTTGCGCACAATGGACTGGTGATGCACAGTGAGCAGATGCCTTCCCGTGGAGACAGTTTTGGAACGGTTCGCATTACGCAGACCTCACCGTGGTATTCCACGGATATGATGTATGAGGAGATTTCACGACGAATCCGGTTTGACAGGCACGAAACCACGGTATATGAGCGACGTTGGGATCAGACGATGTATGCAATGGTGGTTCATTCTCCGGATGAGGAACGGACGAAAGAGCTGGAGATGACCTGTCCGAACTGCGGGGCAGTCAGTCCTGTGGCCAGGCTGGAACAGGGGTGTCCGTATTGTGGGACACGTTATCAGATCAAAGATCTGTTTCCACGGGTGGTCAATCAGTTCTTTCTGTGGAAAGGATCGGTGGCGCAGAATCGGGAACTGACCAGACGGATCATCTGGGGCTCCATTCTGACGGTGTTTGTGATGCTGATGCTGGCCAATGCCGTTGGGATGATCTTTTGGCCGGAGCAGAGCAGGATCCTGCCGCTGATCGTGCTCACGGCTTACGGCGGTGCGCTGCTTGCGGGAGGCATGGGTGGAGTGATGTTGTCTGCGATTGTGTTGGTCGTGACCAATTTCAGCAGGGACGGAGTCCGGGGAGTTCCGTGGATTCGCTGTGCATGGGCACCGCGCCGGTTGAAGAGGGAACTTTCCGGGATCGATCCCTGGTTCTCCTGCCAGAAGTTCGAGGGACGGGTCATTGCATTGATCCGGATGGCAGTATTTGCACAGAAGCCGGAGAATCTCGCAGTTTATCAGGCCGGGGAGCGTGATGCGGGCTTTGCATCCATCCTGGAGATGACCTATGCCGACGCAATGGCAGTCAAAGGAGTGCGGCGCAGCGGCAATATGTTCTATCTGACACTTCAGACCTGGTGGGTCAATTACGTGCAGCAGGGAGAACGGATCAAAAAGCGTGGGGACTGTATTGAGGTCACGCTCGCCAGGGATATTTCCGGACAGGAAAAGCCGGGATTTTCCATCACCTCGGTGTCCTGCCCGGGGTGCGGTGGCAGTTTTGATGCCGTGCGACAGAGGTATTGTCCGTTTTGCCGGCTGGAATATCCGATGCAGAAATACAACTGGGTGATCCGGGAGATGAAGTTTTACAGGAAACTTACATAAGAATACCAATGGAATTTACCTGTATGCGGTATGCTGGAAACAGTTTATCAGGAATGGGGTATTTATATGAAGAAGACGTATGTACTTGATACCAATGTATTGATTCAGGCACCGTATGCGGTACAATGCTTTGAAGATAATGACCTGGTGATTCCTCTTGTAGTGCTTGAGGAACTGGATGGTCTGAAAAAGAATGAGGGGGAGAAGGGCAAAAATGCCCGCGAGGCGGTCCGCACTCTGGAAGCGTGCCGATGTCAGGGAAATCTGCTGGAGGGAGTGCCTCTGACGCAGGGAGGCGTGCTGCGGGTAGAGAAGAATTTTGTGGATGTGGAACTGCCCAAAGACCTTCCGGAAGACAAGTCGGACAACCGGATCCTGAAGGTGTGCAAGGGGCTGAGGGACAGTCGTGAGGATGAGAGGGAGATCATTCTGGTCACCAAGGATATTGTGCTTCGGCTGAAGGCGCAGATCATGGGGATCCGTGCGGAGGATTTCACCACAGAGCAGGTCTCACATGAGGATGCGCAGTACACGGGACGATGTGAAGTGTATATTCCGGAAGAACTGGTCAAAGAGTTCAAGAAAAAAGGTGTTGCGGTAAAAGAGCTGTATCAGTCTGACGAGCAGGGGGAACATTATCCGGTAGATCTGGTGGAAAATGAGTTTGTGATCATGAGAGCGGATCAGTCCACGAAAAAGACTCTGCTTGGCAGAGTGAAGGGAAAGAAAGTAGTTCCGCTTGTATATAAGAAGAGTAAGCCTTATGGTGTGAGTCCGAGAAATGTGGGACAGTATTTTATGCAGGAAGCGTTGATGACAGATGCGCAGCAGGCACCTCTTGTCATTATACGGGGCATGGCCGGAACCGCCAAGACATTCTATTCTCTGGCAGTGGGCCTGGAGAAATTATACAACAATCCGAATGGAGAGTACCGCCGCATTATTGTGTGCAGACCCAATGCACAGTTTGATGATGACATCGGATTCCTGCCGGGAGATGAGAGGGAAAAGATTGCGCCAATGATGCGGCCGGTCATGGACAATCTGGAGCAGCTTCTGGATTCCGATGACAAAAACAGATATGAGGATGAGACGATGCTTCACGATAAGATCGCAGAGATTTTTGAACGCGATATCATCCAGACCGAGGCGTTGAATTTTATCAGGGGACGTTCGATTGCAAAGACGTATCTGATCATCGACGAGGCGCAGAATATGACTCCGAACCAGGCCAAGGGCATTATTACCCGTGCGGGAAAGGACACCAAGATCATTTTGCTGGGCGATCCGAATCAGATCGACAGACCATTTTTGGATGAACGGACTAATGGACTGAACTACGCGGCAAATTATATGAAGGGAAGCCCGTATTGCTGGCAGATCACCTTGTCCGCCGAGGAATGCGAACGCTCGGAACTGGCGATGGACGCAGTCAAAAGGTTATAACGTAAGATGGGAAGGCGAAAAGATTGGATTACAAAAAGATATTGAAACAGGAAGAAGTGCAGGCTTTCCTGAAAAAAGGAGATAAGAACCTTGAAATACTGGGATATACGGACCATTCCAAACAGCATTGTGAGATTGTGGCACAAAGGGCCGGACTTATTTTGTCGAAATTCGGCTATTCGGCACATGAGATCGAGCTGGCGCAGATGGCAGGGGCCATGCACGACATCGGAAACGCCATCAACCGGAGCCATCATGGAGAATATGGGGCAATTCTGGCATACCATATATTGGAAAAAATGGGAGTCGCACTGGAAGACCGGGTACTGATTGCATCGGCGGTCGGAAATCACGACGAGTCCACCGGAGGCGCAGTGGATGCCATCTCGGCGGCGGTGATCCTCGCAGACAAGACGGATGTGCGCAGAGAGCGCGTGCGCGGCAAGGAAAAGGCAAATTTTGACAAGCATGACCGGGTGAATTATGCCGTGACCAACGCAAAGGTCAAGATCGATACCGAGAAGAGGCAGATTTCATTAAATCTGCAGATCGATGAGAAGATCTGTACCATGTATGAGTATTTTGAAATCTTCCTGGGAAGAATGATGATGTGCAGAAGGGCTGCGGAAGTGCTGGGAGCCACGTTTAAGTTGATGGCCAATGGCAGAAAAGTGCTTTGAGGATGTTGTGCGGGGAAAGGTGATGTAAGAAAGTAAAGACAAGTATAATTCCCGTTATCTTCCATATACTACCCATACAGTTCAAATATGGAAAGTATGAAGAAAACAGGAGGAATTTTATGATATGAAAGCCACAGGGATTGTTCGGAGAATAGATGAACTGGGGCGCGTGGTGGTCCCCAAGGAGATTCGCAGGAATCTTCATATAAGGGAAGGAGACCAGATCGAGATCTTTACGGATGCCGGTGGACAGATCGTATTGAAGAAATATTCCCCGATCGGAGAGTGGAAAGAGCTGGCGGTGCAGTGCGCGGAGGCGCTGGCGCTGACGACGGGCTTTACCGCAGCGGTGGCTGACCGTGAGCAGATCCTGTGGGCGGCGGGACCGTGCCGTAAGGAATTGATGGCACGCAGCTTGAGCGGCGAGATGGAAGGCATCATCGACGGCCGCAGACAGGTTCTTTCCTCGGGAGAAGAGGGAGGATATCATTCTGTTTTTGGAGAGCAGGAGCATTTTGCATGGGAAGTGATCTGCCCGATTCTGTCGCAGGGTGATGCGGTCGGTGCGGTCATGCTGGTGAGCAGAAATCTCCAGATGGAGATGGGGGAAAAAGAGAGA
>ERZ1034984.3710-NODE-3710-length-10693-cov-25.259071_pt1 | contig 10693 bp, 9 predicted proteins | sample MGYA00520589_ERZ1034984 | MGnify/ENA primary metagenome ERZ1034984 (study PRJEB33766, sample SAMN09781790) | gut metagenome | biome: gut microbiome | host: Homo sapiens | place: Madagascar | study: EMG produced TPA metagenomics assembly of the PRJNA485056 data... | reverse complement strand
GCGCCAAGAAGGTCTTTGCCGAACGGGACTTGCAAGCCAAGCGCAGTGCCGACAAGCTCACCGCCTTTTACGCCTGACCCCTCAACATTCACCCTGAAACCAAAACACACGTCCGTGCGTTCCAATCGCTCGGGCGTGTGTTTTTTTGTCTGCATAAGACCGCACAACTATAAAAAGAGCGCACGGTTAGTCCGTGCGCTCCATGTAAAGGGCCTCCGCCCTGCGCTGCGCCGCCATCAGGTCCGCTTTTAGGCGTTCCAGTTCCTCAATGGCTTCCGTAATGGCGTGAAACAGACAGAGATATTCCGGTTTCAGCTGCTCCATGGTCTCCCCTCCCTTCTGCGGTCAGTGTACCACAGAGGGCGTGTCGAAAAAACGGGAAATCAGCCGGGGATGCCGGATATTTTATGCTTTCTCTCCCGCCGCCTTCTCCGGATGCAGCATCCCGATCAATTCGGAATACTCTGCCTCCGTCAGTTTCCCCGCCGCAAAGAAAATGTCCAGCTTTTTCTTGGCCCACTTCCGCTGGAGTAGGGCCAGAACGATGGCCGTAACCCCGGAGCCTGTCACGGCGCTGATTACGATTTGTACAATTTCCATTGGTGTTGTCGCCTTAACGTTGCAGATTAAGGGTTTCGTTATTCTTCCGTCAATATGTCTGCCGCCCCGCGGCTTGGTTATTCAGTCCATTCCACCCATCCGTCCATGTAGACGTAGAGCTTCCCGTCTTTGCGGTAATAGGCGTTATTGATGAGAGGTACGCCCTCCGCGTATTCAATGGGATTCTCCGGGCTGGTGCCGACTGGGTTCTCCTGGGGCACGTATTCCTTTTGCACCAGCACATCCCCCACATAGGTCTCCACCCAGTTCTGCCCTAATTTGTCGCTCTGGGTGGTCTCCGTGTGGATCAGGTCAGTGATAGGCTGGATGGCCTCCCCGGCGTCCACCTCACACACGGCGGCTCCGTCGCTAAAGAGGTACGGCGTGCCCCGGTACGCCACGCCCTCCGCTCTCCCTGCGTCCGTCAGCAGGTACACGCCGGAGGTGTGTACCCGGATGTAGTTGACCTTCTCAGTCAGGTAGCTTTCCCCTTGCGGGGTGGTCAGTCTGTACATAGAAATCCTCCTTATACAAAAAAGCAGGGGGCCAGCGCCCAGGAATAGTAGGCACCGTCCTTGGCGGGGTCACCGTTGGTGTAGACAAGGCAGAAATCGCGATTGGTGCTCGAATCGACGGAACGGCACCACACACGGGCCGCCGTGCCGGTGGCGTTGTGCTTATAATGCACCTTGCTGTTTCCAGCCTTGTAATAGTCATACTGGACCTGGTAATTCTGCTCCGCGCTGTTGGCGTAGGTTCTTACCCCAAAATATTCAAACTCCGAAAGCAGCGGCAGCAGATCCTGGGTAGCGGTGACATAGCTTGCGGTGTCATGTCCGCCGCCGGTGTTGTCGCTGTACTTGGTAGCCGGCTTCATAACCGCCCGGAGATCCGCCGGCAAAGCTGCCAGCAGGGTGTTGGCCGTGGGGCTGGTGGCGCTGGTGCTGTTGCTGCCCAGCACGGTCTCTCTCATGTGGCTGTTATTCCACCCGCCGCTGTTCGTGTTCAACTTATACATGGTAAAGGCACCGTTTGAATATGTATAGTCGCCGTAATCACCATCCACCAGTCCAACCAATTTCTCACCGATTTTGCCGATCTGGAAATGGATTAAATGCTGCCCCTCTCTGGCAGAGTTGTGGTCAATGCCAATGATGAACGCCTGCACCGTCAGGTTGGTAAAGGTTGTCCTTCCCACCGTGCCGTTGATCACAATGTCCTTCGTGTCGCCCACGTTCCAGTACTGCGCCGCCAAGCCTGCCTGACTGATTTTGCTGATGGTTTCCCAGCTGTTGTTGTTCAGCACCGGATCAACATTCACCGGCGCTTTCAGCGTCGGCACAATGCCGCTCATAATCACCTTGCCCATCGTGTCACCCCTTTGATACAAGAATCGTGATGTGCATATTGCTGAATGTGCATTTGTCATCGTTGGCATTCTGCGAACTGTCCTTTGAGTAGATGAAATCCACTGTTTGCCCCTTGGCAAGACTGCCGTTGTACGTCTTGTTCGTGGTAGCACCGGATACGCCATCTTCCACCGTGGTTCCGCCCACTTTCAGCGTGAATTTGTCATAGTTGGCTTCGCTGGAATAGGAATAGTTGAATGCCAGCACGGAAATGTCCTGCTTCGCCGTCAGAACGGTGGACGCTGTGGAGCCATCCACCCCCGCATTGTTAGAAGCGAACGTACTCCCGGAGCCTTGGAAATAGTAAACGCCGTTGGCCACAGTAAAGTAGTCGGCAATATTGCTCTCCGTAATGGCAACGATGACCTCTTTGACCGTGGACGGCGCGGTATGCACCTCGCCCTTCCGCATTATCAAGCAATGTCCCATCATGCCACCACCTTCAAGAGCATGGTGGTTTCATCAAATAGCGCATTGCTGGGAAGAATGACTGCGGGGCGGATACCGCGCGAAATGGATGCGTTGCCGAAGTAGTAGCTGCCATTGCCACCGACGAAACACACGATGCCGGTATCGCCGGTGTACGGGGAGCGGAGCCACCAGCCGGTGGCCGAGCCGTTCAGTTTCGCAATGCGCTTGGAGTCGCCGTCAGAACTTGCGGTGAAGTAGTCCAGCTTCGCGCCATCATGCGGGAAATACTGGTTGTTGCTGGTGGTCCACCCAACCTCGTAACCACCCAGCAGAAACACTTTGCAGGACAGACCGTTCGCACCACTCTGATCCGAACCGCCAGAACCGCCGCGGCGATACGGTATTTTCACCTGCTTAACGACCGCCTGCTCAGTGGTCCCAAGACTATTGAAAAAGTCCCCATTTAACCAAGTGTTGATAGTGCTGGTCTCGTATATGTTTGCATCGGACGTGTTCCATTGTCTCTCGCTGTGAATATCCTTCCGCAGCAGCCAAGTGCCGTCACAGCTTGCGTCATACAGGCTGGAATTAGAGGGGATGCCCTGATTCACCACCAGATATTCGACCGCCGTGCCGCCCTCCATCAGCTTCACGGTAGACCCAACGGCAAGGGAACTCGCCAAGACGCCGGCTGATGGTGCTTTCGCTCTGCACCCGCCCACAACCGTTACATGGCCCATCAGCTCACCTCCGCAACAATGGGAATTGCAACCGTGTTGGCATCCCCGAAGATCGTAAATTTGATGCCGCCGTCATAGGTCTCTGCGTAGCCGTTGGTGATATAGGTCAGGTACTGGTTTTCCGCCTCCACGAAGGCCGCGTAATCGTCGGAGGTCCCACTGCCGGTGTAAGCATGGTCCACCGTGGCCGTTTGGCTTGCCAGCACGCCGGGAATCGCCACGCTCTGGGTCTTGACTCCGGTGTTGCTGTCCTCCGTCCATGTGGTGCCGATGGTGGCGGTGTAGGTGGTTCCCCCGCCTCCAATAGGGCGCTGATCCAGGGCCTCCAGTTCATTTTCGATCTTGTTCAGATGTTCGGCGTTCAGTGCCGGGGCCTGTCCGTTGACCCATACGGTTTTCTCGTATGCCATTACATCCGCCCCCTCTCAGGAAAAGAAAAGGCCGTTTTTTCGCAACGATTCTTCTTCATAAAAGTTCCTCCTTTTGATCCGGTGTCCTTTTTGGCTGCTTCACTGTTCAGGTGGGCCACCCCGTCACGGTGGCCGTGGGGAAATCCTGTACGGACACGGCGGAAATCTGCATGGGGCCGCTCCATGTCAGGGGCCTTGTAAACCCCTGCACCAGATGCCGTTCCACCGGAGACCCCGCCTTGTCGCTTCGCACGATAGAAATGAGTTCATTTTCGTTCAGGTGCATGATCTGGCTGCACGAAACCGAGACGGACTTTTGCAGTGCCGCGGACCGTTTCAGCTTCCACACAGCCAAGTCCTCGCACTGTCTTTTCGTGGAATAGCCCGCCGCCCGGTAGCGCACGGTTTTGCGCCCGATCCGGCTTACATTCGTGCTGCTGGCCGGGTCAAGGTTCTGCGCCCGTGCCGCCACCTGTGGGCTGTTGTTCACCGCTTCCCCGATCACGATGAAATCGTTGTACACTTCCGTGTTCTTCTCCGTGTACTCCGTTCCAAGCAGCTCCGCCTCGCTTTGGGAGAACTGCCACGCCAGCGGCTTGTCGCTGTCCAGAATGTCATCCTGAGAGGGGTCGATCCGCAGGGCGCCGGAGGCATCGTACCCGATCCACGCCGCCAGCATTTCCGCAAGACCGAGGCACACGTCCGCATAGCTTCCGTTGTCGCTGTCCACCCGCAGGGTGTAGGGTGCGTCCGTCAGCTTGGCCGTAGAGCCGTTGGGCAGGGCCTGCGTTTTGCCGTTGTAATATTCCGTGAATACCGGGGACACGTTGTCCACCAGATCCCCATTCCCCCGGTCCAGTTTCAAAAGCGCCTGAATGGGTGCAAACACGTTGGTCCCCGCCTTTACCTCGTAGGTCCCCTCCAGATAGCCGAAAAGCGTTCCGTCAAGATCCGCCCATTTGTCCACCAGATCGTATTGGGCCGTCCGCTTGGCCGGAACCACCGTTTCCACCGGGTCCTTCGCCAGAAAGACCCCCTGCTGAATGTAAAAATCCGTGCCGTCGCTGAGCACAAGGCCCTCGTCCAGTGCGATCCGGTTCCCGAACCACACCCGGTTGATGTTGTAATCGAACGTGCCGTCCAGATTCGCCAGCGTCACCGAGGCCGTCCGCCGCTGGCCGTTGTTCAGATTCACGGACAGGCTCCCGTCCGCGATAAACGCCCCGGCAAAGCGCCCCGTGGGGTTGTTGTCCAGTGCGAAGGCCGTGGAGCCGTCCGGCTGTAAGAACCGCAGACGGCACAGCTTGGTAAAAGGCCGGCGCAGCATTTTGCGGTAATCGTTCATCCGTTCCGCTTGGGTCATCTCTGAATTGCCTCCTTCTTATGCAAACAAAGCGTCGCTGGATGTGAGCAGGATACGCGCCCCGTCCGCGGAGCCGATTTCCACCCACGGCAGCGTCACCGTCTGCACCTGCTGTCGGCTGCCGTCCATGGTGCTCATGGAAATGGCACCGCCCGCCCGGATCTGCCACAGGTCTCCCCGCCGGTCTTTCAGGAACAGGGTGTCCTGCGTGGTTGAGAGGGCGTACACGGCGTCCCGCGCCTCGTTGGTATCCGTATACTCCCCGTTCGCCAGAACGCGCCCTATGGCCGCTGAGAGCGTCCCGGAGCGGTAATCGCTGGGGGAACTCTGTACCGTAGGATACCGGGTAAAATTCCCCAGCACACCGGGGCTGTTGTTGTTGCTGATTTCCCCGCTGGCCACGTTCAGGCTGAACCGGAAGATCGCCGCCGGGTGATAGCCTCCATCTGCGTCCGTGGTGCATTGCAGAACCGTCCAGTCCCAGAAGATGGGCGTCACCGCGTCGGAGATCAGGGCGTTGGTCACGATAACCTCCTGCCCGTCCGCCGTCTGCCCCAGTCCGAACATATAGTAGCGGTATGTCTCCTGCGATACCGCCTTGCAGTCCAGAATGGCCCGCTCCGAAAGGGGCGTCTGCGCCACCGGTTCCAGCGTTGCTTCCCCCTCGTGGTAGCGGTAAATGGCAAAGCCTGTCAGCGTTCCGCTGAAGTCCAGATTTCCCGCCTGCAGGCCGCCTCCGGCGAAATCCGTCTGGAATAGTGTGTTCCCGGAAAACGCCCCCGGCGTCCAGTTGTCCTGGCTCAGAATCTGGTCCAGCACACTGGCTTCCAGAACCTCACCCGTCACCCACAGATAGTCGCAGGTTTGGACACCGCCCAGCGTCAAAGAGGTAATGGATCGCCCCGCCAGTTTTACCTCGCTGCTGAAAAGGTTGCCGGACTGAGTACCCTTGGATGGATACAGCTTTGGTCCGGGGTACAGGGTCACGGCGGGATACAATGCGTTGACCCATGTTACCTGCCGGAGATAGATTTGCCCGCCGGTGATCACCAGCGTCCATTCGTCCTCCGCCGTTACGCCGCGCAGGGCGTCCTTCCAGACCTCCACGCCGTCCACCGTCATAGAAACGCCGGACTTCCCCAGCGTCACAATGGCCGCGCCGCCATTCAGCTCCACCGTCAGGATGGGGTTGTCGCGGGTCACGTCCACCGTCCCGCTCCACACCAAGCTCCACGGCTGAGCGTAGTTCATCGGCTGCCCCGTCACCTTGTCCCAGATCACGGCCCCATCCGCTCCCAATACCAGCTTTCCGTTTTGGATGCGGTTTTCTCCTGCCGCCGTGCCCTGCACATCGTACAGCCCCGGCCATGTCACCCGGATACCGGACTTTTTGCAGTTGGGGCAGGCCACCACCGCGCCGGTGGGGGTGGCGGTAGCGTAAGCCACCCGGAAATCCACCCAGCCGGTGTCTGCCTGTACGCCGTTTTCCGTCTGCACCTGGCAGCGGACGGCGTAATCCGTGTCGGAAAACAGGCCGTCATACTCCATCCGCAGTTCCGCCGTGCCGTAAATGCGCCCGCTGTCATAGAGCGCCGTATCGCTGCTTTTTGCCCGGAGCATCCACCGCACCCAGTTCAGCGTGTCCCCCTGCGCCTGCGTATAGGTTGCCGTAAAGGCGTACTTCCGCACCGCCAGCGGCGAGGGGATGGCGGCCACGGTCAGTACCGGGTCCGCCCTCGTCAGAAAGACCGATGCGCTCCGCTGGGTCACGCTCTCTGCGTCGGTCTCCCCCCACCACTGCTTGATGATCAGCTTGTACTGCTGCCCGTTCTCCATATTCGCCCCGCTCAATGCGTCAGCCGGAATGGTGTGGGTAAACAGCACGGTGTTTCCCGCGTAGTCGATCCCATAGAAGGGACATCCCTCCGTCAGCTTCCCCGTGGTGTACACCTGTGTGGACTCCGCATCGTTTTTGCAGACCGTCAGGGAAAACGCGGTCATAGCGGAGTTGCCGTTTACCTGCCAGCTCACCGCCAGCGGCTTTGTAATGTCAACCGTGCCGTTTCCCAGTTCCCCAAGGGATGAGGGGTAAATATTTGTCGGTTGGAATAATGCCATGCGCCCGCCTCCCTTAATGTTTGTAGAGGCCCAAGTTCCCGGCCCCGTGATTCAATGCCTGCATGACCTGCGCAACGGTCAGGCGGTTGGCCGCCTCCGCCCCGATCTGAACGCCGTTCACGCTGTAGCTGTCTCCGTAGTGGTCATAGCTGGTCCGGCTCATCACCGTTTTTCCCGGCATGGTGCCGCCGCGCTCCACCGCGCCGTACAGCCACCCAAGCTCGCTCATCCGCTTTTGGAAAGTGCTGTCCGCGCTGGGTTCCAGCATCTTCTCCGCCAGCAGCGGGGGGATCACGATTTCGTCCTGACTGGTGGCCTTGATGCCGCCCAGCCCCCGCAGGATGCCGCCGGAGTCATATTTTTTGTACGGGTCTTTTCCACTGTATTTGTCATTGATCTTGTTCTGGCGCTCTTCTTTCAGTTTGTCGATGGTGGCCTGACTGGCACCGCTCTTTTCGGCATTTTTGATTGCCAGAGAGTAGTCCACATTGCTGTCATAGCCCTTGCCGCCGGACGAGCTGGACGAACCGCCTTTTGAAGAACTTCCGCCGGAACCGCTTCCGCCTCTGTCCGGGTCCTTGCCGCCGTACATGGCGTTGATCTTGTTCTGCCGCTCTGTCTCTAACTGCTTGATCAGCCCTTCCCCGGCCCCGGACTCCTTGGCCTGCTTGATGGCAAGGTTGTAATCCACGTTTTTGTCATAGCCCGTGTAGTGCATCTCGTTGCCGTCCGCGTCCACCTTTGTGTAAAGCCCGGAAAGTTTTCCATTGACAGCTCCCTGATGTACGTTGATGGCGCTCTTAGCATAGCCGTTCTCGTCATACGTGATGATATATCCGTTTTTCTCAACGGTTCGCCCCGCCAACTTTGGGTCACGGCTCATATCCGCGCCGGTGAAGGACCCCTTCACACCCTTTCCGTATGGCGTGGTGTCCCGGTAATTCAGGTTGGCGTCTCTGCCGTCTGCCAGCTTCCAGCCGGAGTCCCCCTCCTTGAACCCCTCGTTCATTTCTGTCTGCGTCCAGCCGCCCTCTGGGTTCTTCGTGAAATCGAAATGGAAGCCGCCGGCCGCACCCATCATTCCCGGCAGCATCGTCTGTCCAGGGAGCATAATCCCATTCATAGCCCCGGCAATGTACTGATTCAGCTTGCCCAGCAGGTTGTTGACCTCCTCCACCTGCTGGCGCATCTTGGGCGTGCCGTTTCTGGCAATGTCGCTGAGAATGTCATCAATGGTCCGAGTGGGGTCCTGCAAACTGTCCGTGATCTTCTTCCACTCGTCCTTTAGGGTCTCGTAGGTTTCCTCGATCAGCTTTTTCTTGGCTTCCAGCTCGTCAATTTCCCGCTGAAGGGCCAACTCCCGCTCGTACTCCGCCAAGTCCTCCTTGGCCTTTTCATAGGCGTCCTGTGCGGACTTCACGGACGATGCGTTGGCTTCCCACTCCCACTGTCCGGTTGCGGCATTGAATACCCGCACCGTCCGTTCCTTCTGGGCTTCCAGCAAGGCGTTCTGCTTTTCCAGCACCGCCGCCTTCAGCTGTTCCAGTTTCAGGGCTTCGTCCTCGGCCTGCTTGGCGTCCTTCAGCGCCGCGATCTGCTTGTCAATGGCGGCTGTCTGCTTGTCCCGTGCTTCCTCCGCCTCTTCCAGCTTTTTGTTAACGGCATCTTCCAGTTCGTCCCAAAGATCCTCTTGCAGCTCCTTGATCTGCTTTGTTATCTTCCAATGCTCCGCGGACAGGGCGTTGATGTCCGCCTGACTGGCCCCGATCCGCCGCATATACTCCGCCTGTGCGTGGAGCGCCGCCTGGATCTGCCGCATCTTGTCGATCTGGTCCGCCGTGCTGTCCCCACGCTCCTGCATAAGGGAAAGTTCCGACTTCCGCAGGGATACGATGTTCTTCAGCCGTTCCAGCTCCGCGTCCTTGGTGGACTTCCCCGTGGACGATGTGGTGGAGGACGTATCCACTGTGGAGGAGGTATCCACCGTCCCGCTGTCCCGCCCGGTGTCCGTAAACATGGACTTGTAGATCCGGTTCAGAACGATGGCACGGGCTTCGTCATAGGTCTTGGCCTTTCCGGTCTGCAACAGGCCCTTGATGGTCCGCTCTACATCCTGCGTCTTGGCGGCGCCGATCATGCCCACGGAATAGGCGGCCGCCCCGGCCTCGGTGGCCAGCTGCCGCAGCGCCCCGATCTGCTGACTCAGGTCCAGCTTTTTCTCGTTCAGAACGATCATCCGCTTCACCAGATCGTAAATCTGGTTTCCGGACTTCCCCGCTTGCCGCTGTACCTTCAAAAGCCCCGCCACATAGTCGCTCATGGGCTGTGTGGCCTTGTTGACCTGTGCCAAAAATGCCTTCAGCACGTCATAGTCCGCCTGTTGGGCGTCCGTCAGTTTGCCGTTGGCCTTGATGGCTTCCTCGTAGGCTGCCACCTGCTGTTCCGCCGCCGTTTTCACGGCGTAGAAATCGTTGATCTGGTCCTGTTGGATGCTTCGCCCGGATTGAAGCTGGTCCGTGTACGCCTTGGCTTTGTCCGCCAGCGTTTCGTAGGTGATCCCCAGCCGTTCCAGGTCTGCCGTTGTGCTGATGGCCTGTCCCGTCACCAGCCGGAGCTGAGCGATCATTTCCTCTGTGGAGTTGAAGGACCGGCCCACAAATTCATCGTAGCCTTTCACGCTGCCCATGGACGTGATGGTGGTCCCACCGGCTCCGCCCACGGTTTGGGCCTTCTTCTCCGCGATTGCCGTCAGGTGCTTGATCTGTTGTTCCAGCTCGGCGTTTTCCGCTTCCAGCGCCTTCTTTTCCTCGATCAACTCCGGGGTCAGGTCATGCCACGGGATTTCGTTGATCTCGTCCAGCCGCTTCTTGTTTTCCTCTAACTGGGTGTTGTCGGCCTCGATCTCCGTGTTCAGGGTGGACAGGCTTTTCCGGTAATCCTCCGTCGCCTTCCACACGAGGCTGAACGCCCCTGCCGCCGCCGCGATTGCCAGCATCCACGGGTTCATGGCAATCCCCGCCGCCGACAGCTTTGCAAATGCCGCTGTCGCGCCCTTGGCCGCCGCTTTCAGCGCCAGCATCCCCAAAACCGCAGTCCCGGAAACCGCCGCGAAATGACCAATGTCCGTGTTCAGGATCTCCACCGCACCAATCAGCACGTCCAGTCCGCCCTTAACAGCATCGGTGCTCACCATGCTTTGAATGAACTCCGTCCATTCGTTTTTCAGAATGTTGGTCTTGCGGGTCCAGCTGTCCATGGCGTTGGAAATTTCCTTGTCCGCGCTGCCTACGGCGTTGGCGTAGTCCTGCAGCATGGACTGGTACATATCCCAGTTCTGGATCAATGCCAGCAGCTGGCTCGTCCGCAGTTTGCCGCCGATGTCGCTGACCATCTCCATCAGCTTTTGTTCGGTCAGCAGCCCGTCCTTCATGCTCTGGGCAAGGCCCCCGATGGCCTCCATGGGGTCAATGACCTCACCGGTGGCCTTCGCCGCTTCATACGCAGCCGGGGCGTACTCCCGGATCACGTCCTTCAACCCGGCGATCTCTCCGGTGGTCCACGTCACGCCTTCGTCGATCTCGGTTTTCGTGTCCCCCACGATGTTCAGCACCAGTGCCCGGAACGCACGGGCCGCTTCGCTGC
>ERZ1034984.3709-NODE-3709-length-10694-cov-34.716327_pt1 | contig 10694 bp, 8 predicted proteins | sample MGYA00520589_ERZ1034984 | MGnify/ENA primary metagenome ERZ1034984 (study PRJEB33766, sample SAMN09781790) | gut metagenome | biome: gut microbiome | host: Homo sapiens | place: Madagascar | study: EMG produced TPA metagenomics assembly of the PRJNA485056 data... | reverse complement strand
GCTTTTATACTTTCTTCTGTTAATATACCATCATATAAACTATAGATTTCTGTATTTTTATATTCAGAAGTTCCTTTTGGAAATAAATACTTAAAGTAGTTTTTAATTGATCTTTCTGTACAAAATTCAAATTCCAATCTCAAAAATAAATTATTTGATACTGGATCTATTGTTACACCATGTTTATTTTCAGTTTCTCTTCTCTTTTCATATATTTTTATTTTTGTCTTTCGGGAAACTGATTCTAACCCGGTTATTGTCATACCATCATATGTTTCCTCTGTGTTTTTTCCAATAAAAATATTAGAATTAACTTCCTCTTTATCTCCTTGGATTAGAAATACTCCATGTGTATAACTTTTATTTGGGAAAAATTCCTGATAGTATTTCAGATAACGAAACAACGCATTAAATTCCGCAGAAAAAGCAAACGTATTATTTACCTCTGCGGAATGAAATATTACTGCATCCTTGTTTATATATATTCCGTAATCTTCCAGTTTTCTTATTGCCAAACTTACAGCAGATCGAAGTTCCTCTAAGGTATAGTTATTCCAATTTCCTATCCAACTATCAGAAGGTCTTACTCTGATTTCAAGCTGTGTCAGTTCCTTGCCTTTTGTACTTTCTGTTTTTTCATCTTTGGCTGTGTTATTCAGCTTGATTGTAAGTATCTCATAGGGCGATAATTGCACTTTTACCATCGTCCACTTTTGTTTTTTTATCAGATCGTTATTTGCTCCAGGTCTACCTGTTAGTATATATTTTCTTGTCGAAGACGAACCATAGTTTATTGTAATCCATTCCTCTTTGATATTCTTTTTTAATTTCTTTTTTTCCTTTGCTGCTGTTAGCAATTTATCCATGTCGATTCTCTCAATTATGCAGTTAAAGCAACACCGATCAAAACCTATCCCCTCTCTTATCAGTACCTTATATCGTTCATCGACAGCTTCTTTCCGTTCCCTTACCGATTCATATTTAATGTTTATACTATCCATCGGTACGATATCTGCAAAACTATCCGGTTTTCCGTCAACCTCTTTGATGGGTCTTGCACATTCTTCCCCATAATATACTTGCTTGGGATTTAATAGCTGTTCCAGCGGTATATCATTTTTCAAACAATATAGTATAATATCTTTCCACAATTCCGAAAGTTGGATTTCTGCTATTATTTTTCCGTTTATTTGAAAGCAGTTATCGAGTATCTGATTCTCTGTTTTTCTTGCAGATAAATCCCAAAATATTCGTCGATAACTTCTGATTCTATAGCAAAATATCTGCTTAAATTCATGAGCAAAGTTTATATATTCTTCCCTACCAAAGTCATATGTCACATCTTCTATTTCATCCCATTTAGTAACCAGTTCCTTTGTCAACAAGTTTGTTGTTTTCAGTTCCTGATTGATTCTTGCATTAGTCTCCGTATGGCTGCGTAATAAACGGTTCATAATATCCATATTATTTTCTAAATCAGTCCGTCGAGGTGAATTATAATCTAAACACTTTATCCAGTTATCATTTAAGTAAACATATACTTTGGCAGTATATACTAAATAAGCCATTCGCAAACGGTCAACAATATTCTGCACTGATTCCCCCGATTTATATATTTCTTCCGCATAAATCTGACGTATATTTCTTCTCACAGCATCGCTATACTCGTTCATTTGCGCATCAAACCCTTTTCTTTGAATGGTTTCTCTATTTTGTTTCCTGCCCCAAAGACAATGTTCTGCAAGTCTATCCAGCTGTGTTTCTTCGTGGTCATTGCATTCTCTTATCAGTTTATCTACACCCTTGTTTTTAATGTCTTTTTTACGATAATTGCAGAAAGTGGGATCCTCTACAATACCTTTTAGTGTTGTAAATATCTCCATATATTCGTTGGCATTTCTAACAAATGTACCTTCCAGCATTTTCTCTTGCAATTCGTCTATTATCTCATGTATTTCCTTTTGCATATACTTCCTCCTGTTGTTTCGTATTTTTATATTATAATTATACAAGTTTTATCCCAAATTGTTTATCTTTTCTAATGTTTTAAAAAGTGTAATAAGTATCTATACACTTTTTCGAGATTCCGCCCTTTCTGCAATATGTTGCCACCGATCAGCCAGTTCTTCCGCATATCTACGTTGTATCATTTCGCAAAAATTATCTGCTTCTACCTTTTCTAAGCATTTTTTTAATTTCGTGATCTCTCTCTGCAGCATCCCGGCATCTGAGGATAGATAATCGTTTAGCTGTTTCTGCTGATTCTTGTTCTGCTCCTGCCAGTCTAACAGCTGATTCCTGTAACTCTCGATTAAGTTCGTTAATTCGATCTGCTCTTTTCTCAGTCTCTCGTTTTGCTCCTGTAGAGTTGCTATTATCTGATCCTGCTGTTCCAGTAGTGCCATCATTTCTTTGCTCGATGGTGCGGATTCTGTCTCTGTATTTATCAAGTTTTGCTCTAAGTTCTGCATCCTGTCCCTCCTGTAATAATTCCTTACTCAATACCTCTACGACTTCTTTGGTAAGATCATATTCTCCCTGTCGTAAATGATTTTCCATAATTCCTGTCATGCCCGATGACATCATAATCAGCAAATCATCCTGTGCCTGCACCAGCTTTGCTGTGGTGTCTATTAACATATCTGCTGTCTGCTCCTGTGCTGCCTGTGTGGTATTGTAATCATTTCGTAATCTCTGATAATAGGAAACAATACTGGCAAATGCACTCTCAATGGTAATAGCCGTTCTGCCCTGCGTATATTTTGATACATATTGTTTAGGTGGTTTATATCTCTTGACCCTTTGCAAGTCTTCCTGTAATGAAAGCTTTAATTCCTGCATATCCTTTGATTCTTCATATTGTCGTATGCTATGTACGACATTGCCCTGTGTGCCGTTGTATGCTCCTGTACGACATTCTTTTTCGATCTGTGCAATTATCTGCTGCACATAAGCTTCTCTGCGCTCCTGGGGCATTCTGCGCAGCTGTGCCACCAGCTTACGGTGTACCTCATATGCAGCTTTACTTATGTGCCGACCCGGTATCTTTTTGATGCCCTGTTTGCGGTACGATAACGGTGATACCTGATATTCTGTTGGCAGATACTGATTTTCCAAATCCGCAAATAATCTTCGCCATCTCTGCACATTACCTATATGGGGGTTATTAAAGCTATCTACAAATACAGGTGCTTCCTTTTTCCACTGTTTCCTACCATTTTTGTCCTTCTTTTGCAATCCTGTTTCTTTATCTATGACCGGGGTTCTGTTACCGTCACTATCTAACTGAAAAGTACGTGGTAACACTTTTCTCTTCTGCCAGTTCCCATTTTCGTCTATTCCACGGCATGGAGCCATAAAATGTACGTGGTAGTTGCCATTGTCCTTAGCATCATGTAGTGCATATTGTACGACCATGCCCTCTGCAGCCAGTGATTCCGCAAATTGTCTTGCCACTTGCTCCATCTGTTCTAAACTTAAATGTTTATCAAAACAACAAATCCATTCCCTGTATAAATCGGCATTACTTCTTTTAGCCATCCGATCTACCTCACTCCACAGTACAGCGGGATCACGAAGCCGATCAGGTGCGTTCTCAGGCAAAACAATGTCGGATGATAATACCCCTTTTTTCTTCGTATAATCTGCTGATCGGGTCTTTGTTTCCACCTTTCCCCCTGATATATATGCAGAAGCATCTACTGGTGATAGTACATCTACCTTGCTGGCTGTAATGTATGCGCTGGCTGATTGTGCGCTGTTTTGTCCGATGGCTCCGTTTTGCCGTTTTCCTGTTTTTGAAATTACTTTAACTTCCATCCTGTAAAATCCGCTCATAAATAGTTCTCCTTTATAAAATACAGACAGTTAAATGCCTAAAGTCCTAAGAACAAAAAACCTAATAGCTCAGTTAGAACATCCCCCACCCATCAAAATCGGGTGGTAGATGTTGGGTGCCGTAGTCTCTGACTACTTGTGCAAGCCTCTGTGTTTCTGTGTTTTTTCCATTTCTCCAATATCAATAAGTGCTGATTCCCCATGCTTCTTTCCGTATTTTTCCTCATATCTCTCTGTAAGCTTATTTTCGATGTGGAATATCATCGAACTAGCAGTATCACAAATCAAATCCAGTGCATTCTTTAATTCCTTAATTTCTTTTCCCTGAGACCATCCTGCGATATATCCGAAGCTATAATCCGAAGTATCAATACCGATAGCAGAACACACTGTAAAGGCTACCGATTCGGCTTGTACTTCCATATCATTCCGACTAATCTTTTTGTCCTTCATTTTTTCCGAATTGTGCAGTAAACTGTGTGCGATTTCATGGATCATGGTCTTAATTTCCTGTTGTTGTGCTAATCCGTTTTTGATAACGATTTCATTTTTGTCAGGAGAAAAAAACCCTTTTGCGCTACCCTCAATGTCCCTATGATAGATTGCACAGGGAGCCATACTTTCGACAATTTCTTGCAAGGTGTCAAAGCCATCTACTTCCCCGATCAGCTCTTGTACTGTAGCCATTTCAGGTAGTGGTTCTCCCTCTGTTTGTGATACATCAAATACACTTACTGGTCTAAATGCTGGTATAGTAATTTGTACCTTTTCCTTAATCGTATTTCCTTGTGCATCCCTGATCGGCTGATGTGTAATCGGATCGGTAACATCCTGCATAATTACTTTTTTATACGGACACGGTGCAAGAATCTTGATCGCTTTCTCTCCCTTGGAAACGTGTCGCTTAAACAAACGCTGCCATGATTCGTAGCCTGCTACCATCGTTGCTCCCGGACATTGCATTGCAATCAGCAGGATGTTGTTATATGAATAACTATGAAATTTTGACATCACCGATAGGTATTGCTTATACTGTTCACTCTGAAATACTTCCGATACCCCTTTTTCCAGTTGCTCCACAATCTGCTGTGTCTGTGTTTTTTTCTGCGCTGGCTGTTGTTCTTTTTCCAATGTATCCATAATTTATCCTCCGAATAAAATACAAAAAGGGACAGCCGTTAATAGCTGCCCCTCTGTCATAATATGTTGTTTATTTGTCATCATCAAAAGACCATTCCCAGTCTAAATCTTCTGATGCTTTCTCGTATTTGCGATAATACTGCAATAGCTTTCTGTAATACTCCATTTTTCTCTCTGTGCTCATTTCCATATTTATATCCATTCTTTTTTCCTCCCATTACATATGCCGTCCACGGCTTTTATGCGGTGCTTCGGGCAATTCCTTAGTTTCCTGATCCGTATTAGCAATTTCTATTTTTCTTGTCTTAGAATTGTATTGAAAGATTTTGTCACTCAAAATTTCCTCTGCTGGGGCATCTATAAGATTAGCTTCATGTAATACATCTCTCAGATATTCTAGGTCTTCAAAATCTCCCTTTTTTTCTACGAATACGACCTCGTGAACGGACAGTGGGATTATATAGCAATCCATCCCCATTTTTTCCATAATCGTTTCGATAACATCAGGGCAAGCAAGACAACACGCACCCCATTTTTCATCTTTATTCGTTACTACAAACGCTTTTGGGATTTCCTCAGTAAAAAATTCTGAAAAATCTTCTGCAATATCGTCTCCATTTTCCCTCATCAGCTGCATTGTTACGCTCAGTAAAGAATCCATCTCAAATAAATCTTGTCCCGTAGTATTAAGCTTTGCTATTTGCAACACTTCGTCTCCTGTCATTTGTAATGCAGGAAGCATCTCATTTCTTACCACGATTGCCTGTGATCTACCAGCAATATTGATGTTTAACCTTGGGAGTACAGCCAACTCTCCGTTAGCAATCAGGTAATGGGGAGTCTCTGACAGTAACACGGTATTTGCTTTTGCATTGACAACCATCAAATACAGACTGTCCAAAATAGTTTCTTTTGATATCACACTGTGTGCGTTAATATCTTTTTGAAAATTTATAATTATATTTTTTGATAATTTATCTACCATTTCATTGAGATCATCATTTACTTTGTAATGCTCATAAAGTGCTAACGTACTCATAGTAGCCGTTACGTTAATTCCCGGCATAGTTACTTTGATAGTTCTATCCAAAATGCCGTTATTGCGCAGTCTATTTATAATACTGATTTCCACGTCATAATCAGCCAGTTTGTTTTCCATTTCTCTTACAAACTCATTTAAAAATTCCTCGTATGTGTAATCCATGTTCTTAATCCTCATGGTTTCTCTCGACCTTAATTCGGTCGGCTATCTTGCTTAACTTTGTATCTTTAAAATACTGGCACCTTGACAACATATATGCTCCGTATGGAGACAGCACTACTACCTTGTTTTTATCCGGCAATGTCAGCAGATCGGATGCCTGTAAAATGTCTTTTTCTTCGTATTGATAACTATAACTCTTGTTCTTTCCTGTATTTATTGACTTTTTCTTTTCCAAATACTTACCAAACGCTTTGACCGCCATCTCTACATCTTTTGATTCCGGTTGTGCCTGCAAAAATACTCTATACGAAAAGTTGGTAAGCATATCCGCAGCCACCTTTTCTCCGTAGTGGTCTTCTGCAGCCGACCATGACTGCAAACACCCTAACACTGTGCATCCTCTTGATCTGCCAATTTGCAAAATAGACGGTAGTCCCTGTATTTCGGGGATGCGTCCCAGTTCATCTAGTACGAAAATCACCTGGCTATGTAGAGGATCCTGCGCAACCGCCTTTTCTCTCGCTGGAGATGATAAATAGGTAATGCACGTAGCAACTGCCAGTGACAAGATCGGTGCGTATATTTCCAAGTCTCTATCTTCGATCAGCAAATCAATAGATATGCCCTGTTCCAGCAGTTCGGGTGTGATTTTGCGATCTGCTTCTCTTGTTAAATACCTCAAATTACTATCAGATGAAAACAACTGTAACGCATTTCCGATATTGCTCGAAATCGATCCCAGTGTTTCTTCTGCAATGCAATCACCGCCATATGATGATAGCAACCTCGTGACCACACTGTTTTCTTCTGCTTCTGCGATAACATCCGAAATAAGCGCGTTCAAATTTTTAGATAAAGCAAAATCGACTAATTGTGGTAGTGTATAGCATTGCTGATACTCCCAAGCAAATAGAAATAATCCTAACAATACCGTCCTTGCAGCTACTGGCCAAAACTCGTCACCACCAGTATGTTTTAAGGGAATCAGACTATAAATTACCCTACGCAACGCTTCGATTACTTCTGATTCCGTCGATTTTTCGTTGATGTCGTACAGGAAATCAAAGCCATATAAATCCCGTCTTCGTGGATTAAATACAGCTACCTTATCGTTCGGTGCAAATCCCTTTTGTAGCAGTTCTCCTTTGACATCGACCAGCAAATAAGTGTTTTCCTTATTTATATGTCTTGCCAATAACGTGGACAATAATACGCTGGATGTTTTGCCTGATCCTGATGTACCCAGCACCAGTGTATGTGTTGCACCCGGCGTGATCCCCGGCTGTATCTCCATATACTTTCCATCGATCTTACCAAGGATGATGCCCTGTGGGTCTTTGTGCAGTAACCTATTGTCCGGCTTTTTGCCTAATGCTTTGGTACGATACGATACCTGATAGTATGGGTTCTGATCTACGTTGTACGGTATCAGAGGAAACTCTGTTAATCCGTTACGCTTGGCAATACTGTTTTGCGACCATATCCACAGTGATATAGCCATCCCTAGCAGTAATGTGCACATTGTTGCACCGATAATCACATTGACAGAACAGTAACCGTAATATGTTAACAGTCCTGTCAATATAATCAGCGGAGGTGGCAACCATAAGCCACTGTACTTTAACCAGTTCCAGTATTTTTTTAGTTGATCCGTCATAGACGGTAATCCTCAGACACCCAGCTATCCGGATCTGTACGCATTACCAGTACCAAACCATCCAAAAATTCATCGTCCTGCGACAAATCATACTTATTAATAATATATGTAAGCCAATCTGCGCAATCTTGTTCGGTCACATTTGCTATTTCTGCCTGATTTTGTATCTCCGTTGGCAACAATGCTGTAATTTCTTCCAACCAGTCCTTAATACCTTCGTACAGTTTATATTTTTGATCCTGTGCAGGAGTAGTCACGCTCTTAATCACCCTTTTTAAAAACTCGGGATCCCTGCTGATCTCTGCGTGGTGATTTAGCGCATGGGTTAGCAGTCTTTCTTTGTCAATCTCTGATACGTTTGCCATATCATATCCTCCTTCGATATCTGTGTGTCTTTTCTGTGCTTGTGCACATAAATCTTGTAAGTCCATGATAATTACCTCCAAATAAATATTTATTCCTATATATATATGTAAAATAATTCTTGATTTTGGTTCAAAAATGGAAAGAAAAACATAAAATAATTATTAAATATTGCATATATTGATGTTTTGGGATTTAAAAATCGAAGCGAAAATATGAAAAATTATGCATTTGTGCAAATTGTACAAAAAAAGCCGCATTCCAATCTAAATTTTTGGATGCGGTTTTTTAGATATTTACGGTTTATTTTTGCATAAGATAATAGGTAAAGTTACAGCAGATTATCTTATCTACAAATACTTTATCATACCGGGTATGACATGTCAAGAAATAATTACAAAAAACAAAAGAAAAAAATAAGGAGAAACAAATTATGATTAATAACACTATTATGTCACTTATTAACGCTTTGCAGTCCTGCAAGTCTTTTGCACCTGTAAACCCTGTAGACATTTCCGGAGAATTACAAGAATGGGAACTCGCAGAAAACTACGATGCAACAGAAGTATCCATTTATTCAGCCGAAGGTAATGAGATTTTCGAGTCTATTGCTAAAATTTATACCCGATACTCCGATGTTCGGGAAGATAACGGTACTTATTATGCAGTCGATGAATCTGCGTGGCTGACTGCACTACGCATCATCGGAGAATCGCAAAATTACTATTCCCGGATAGGCTTGCTAAATTGCCTTGCCACTTACTGGTCTGATTTTAATCGGATTCCCGAAGCCTACGACATCCTGATTGCACTTGCTAGGTCTCTCAAATATTACGAAGAACAGATTCCTGAATACGCACAAATTGCATCTGATCTGATGGCAGAAGCTATTTTAACATCTGATTTAGCATCTGAAAGAATGAGGTAAATTGATGGCAAATACATATAAAAATAATAATGCCCTTATTATTGATTTTTTAAGTCATAACAAAGAGAAAGATTTCTTGGCCATGATTCTTTCTGATGATATAATATCGGTGGACGATGCGCTGAATATACAAATTATGAAGAAAAATATTCAACGTGTAAAAGAAATGCATCCCCACACTATTCACCATACTGATGCCAGTGGGTGGTTTACAAACGTCGACGATCCTACGCAGCCTAATGGGTTGCGTAAGATCAGAAGATCCAGTGAAGCTAGTTTTTGGGATGCCTTAGTAACATGGTACCTTGACAACAGCATAAATCTTACCTTACAAGACGTTTATGGCAAATGGCTTGAAGAAAAGCGCACACCGAAAAATGCTAAAAATATTGAAAGGCTCGAAGCAGCTTGGAAAGCGTATTATATCAACGAACCATTAAGTTCTAAAATTATCTCTAAACCATTACGCATGATTACCGCACTAGAATTAAAAGAATGGGCAGAGAACTTGCTACGTAAGCATTACCCTGTAGACACCAAAAAGTTTTCGCGAATGTTCACTATTACCAATCAATGCTTCGATTTTGCATCCGACGAAGACCGCCATATTGTGGAATCCAACACATGGCAAAAAGCTCGAAAGAAGATCAATAAAGATCTTATTTTCAGAAAGGCTTTGGAACCTGACGAAAAACAAGTATTCACCGATGATGAGCGCAGAGCAATCCGCGAGGAAGTCGAATGTGATTTAATCCGTTATAAAAAGCAAGCCAGTACTGCTGGATTACAAATTTTGTTTTTGTTTGAAGCAGGACTGCGTATCGGCGAATGTTGTGGTTTGAAATGGTCAGATATTAGTGGACATTATCTCCAAGTAAATAGACAAGCTGATAATGACGGTGTCCGCGAATGGACAAAAACCGATTCCAGCCGTCGCGAAATCTATTTAACAGATCGAGCGTTGCAAATCTTGGAAGACGTAAAAGACTTTAACCGTGAACATCATTTCACTGCGGAATGGATTTTCCAGTCTGCCAATTCCGACTATGATTACCGTTTAAGTTATAACGCTGCTGATCGGAAATTACGGAAACTTTGTAATCGCATTGAAACGATTACAAAAAGTCCGCATAAATGCCGTAAAACTTGTATATCAGCTTTGCTGGATTCTCCCGACATTAACCCACGTACCGCACAGCGTTTCGCAGGTCATAAGGATATTCGTACAACGTTAACTTATTATTCTTACGAAAGAAAAACCAAAGACCAGCAGGCTATTGCCATCAACAAAGCACTTGCAGTTTAAGCCGTACCGAACGTACCGTCGATTTTGGCAAATAAAAAATGCGGAAACCTTTGATTTTACAGGGTTTCCGCACCTTTAGAAGAGAGCGGGTGATGGGAATCGAACCCACGTATCCAGCTTGGAAGGCTGGTGTTCTACCATTGAACTACACCCGCATGTTTATATATGAAGCAGGGCGGCCATTTTAATAAATGGTGTCCTGCGAAATGCCCAGAACCGGAATCGAACCAGTGACACGAGGATTTTCAGTCCTCTGCTC
>ERZ1034984.3707-NODE-3707-length-10704-cov-81.897080_pt1 | contig 10704 bp, 14 predicted proteins | sample MGYA00520589_ERZ1034984 | MGnify/ENA primary metagenome ERZ1034984 (study PRJEB33766, sample SAMN09781790) | gut metagenome | biome: gut microbiome | host: Homo sapiens | place: Madagascar | study: EMG produced TPA metagenomics assembly of the PRJNA485056 data... | reverse complement strand
GAATACAGCCATCTATCGCCATAATATAAGGTTTTCCAAAGCTCATTGAATTTGATAAAATCAAATCGCCTGGGTGAACTTCACGGGTTTTTGAAAGACCTTCAGGTCTGATTTTTTCTTTTGTACTTGTTATGTAATTTCCTTGCTCCGGAGCATCACCAATCTTTACCCAATTCAATCCGTCAGGTGAATCTGTAATATAATCATCAATAGGTCTTGGAGAGCCTCCACGTTCTATTACAACAAGTTCACCCAACTTCCGCTGTTCCCAAACTATAGTGAAATGCAAAGATAAAGATATTTACAAACGCTTGGTGTAGCTGTCAATGCTATTTGTGAGTGCGCTAATGTAAATGTTAATTTTACTCGGGATTTCATGGGACGTCACGGGAAAAGCGGGGACATAATTATACTTATGGGAAACTTTCGAGGGATTTTGCATAACAAATGCGACCCAATAATTATAGAAGGCAACCTCTCAATATAGTGTTAAGAGGAGCCTCTGAAAAAAAGTCTGTAAAAAGACAGCAAACTGTGATAAAATAGAAATAATAACACAGGAGGCTGATTTTTTATGGCAAGAAGGAAAAGAGAACCGATGAGTGAGGGAAAGAAAAATATCATAGGAATGCTGCTTGAGGAATACGACATCAAGTCTGCAAAGGATATTGAGGATGCCCTCAAAGACCTTCTTGGAGGGACGATCCAGGAAATGCTTGAGTCCGAAATGGACGAGCATCTGGGATATCAGGAATATGAGCGTTCCAGCAATCCTGACTATCGCAACGGCAGGAAAACCAAGAAAATTCGCGGAAACTTCGGAGAAACTGAAATAGAAGTACCGCAGGATCGTGACGGCAGTTTTGAGCCCAAGGTCGTAAAGAAGCGTCAGAAGGATATCTCAGGCATTGAGCAGAAGATAATATCACTGTATGCTAAAGGCATGACCACACGCCAGATAAGCGAAACTATCGAGGATATCTACGGCTTTGAAGTCAGCGACGGTATGGTATCAGATATCACAGACCGCCTTCTCCCGCAGATAGAGGACTGGCAGAAACGTCCATTGGACGAAGTATATCCGATAGTATTCATCGATGCAGTACACTTCTCAGTACGCGATAACGGACAAATCAGGAAGCTTGCCGCATATGTGATACTGGCTGTCAGCATGACAGGTCACAAGGAAGTCCTTTCAATACATATCGGTGAAAACGAGAGTGCCAAGTACTGGCTCGGCGTTCTGAACGAGCTGAAAAATCGCGGAGTCAAGGATGTTCTTGTCATCTGCGCAGACGGTCTCACAGGCATGAAGGAAGCCGTATCAGCAGCCTTTCCGCAAACTGAGCTTCAGCGCTGTATCGTTCATCAAGTAAGAAATACGCTGAAATACGTCGGAGAGAAAAACAAGAAGGAGTTCGCAAACGACCTGAAAACGATATATCATGCGCCTTCCGAGGACGCTGCTCTGGAAGCCCTCGACCGTGTCACAGAAAAATGGGAAGACGATTATCCCAATGCTATGAAGAGTTGGTACAAGAACTGGGACGTAATATCGCCAATTTTTAAGTTCTCCTCCGACGTCAGGAAGGTCATTTACACCACCAACGCCATTGAGAGCCTTAACAGCGGCTATCGCCGTCTGAATAAGCAGAGAAGTGTATTTCCGAGCGATACAACGCTCCTGAAGGCTCTGTATCTTGCAACGCATGAGATTGCCAAAAAATGGACTATGCCGCTGCGAAACTGGGGTAAAGTCCTGGGCGAGCTAGAGATCATGTACCCCGACAGGCTCGGCTGAGCCACCGGATATCAGCCTGATTCCATTCCGCTGCGCTCCATTCCGGCAGGCTGATATCCAAAGAACCTTGACAAATTATAGTATCCGTTGTATACTGTAAAAAAATTGGAGCGGTTATTTTTTAGTCGCTCCAATATATCACTTTTATCACAGTTTTTGAATTTACAGAGATTTTTTCGCAGAGTCGTTAAGAGGTTGCCTTCTGTACTTCTTTAACAAATTTTTTGAGTTCCTTGTAAAGCTCTGGTTTCTTCTCTTGCATTGCCTGAAATAGTGCATACTGAAACTCAGCGGCTCCGTTTTCAAGCAATGAGTTTGTCTTAGCGTCAACATTCTTTTTGTAAGCAACTGCTCTTGTTAGAGCAACAGCACTCTTTGTAAGTGTTTCGATATTTGATTCTTGAAGCTGTTCTTCTGGTAGCTTGTTTATCTGTTCCAAAAGCTGACTACATAACAGTCTTGTTAATGGTTCTGTAAAGTCAACGCCTTTATACCGTTCCGTCTCATCCATAATCGCCTTGAAGTTTTCCTGTGTCATTCTAAGTGTTTGTAGTGTTTCCATAAGATTTGACGCATATCTTTGTACGGCTGATTTTGAAATATTATTCCCTGTACTTTTTATGTAGTCAACGATTTCTTTATAAGTGAAGTCGGCTTTTATCATCTCATCAACGGCTTCTTTTATATCAGGCTGAAGCTTCTCTATTGCATAATGTTTCCTTTTTTTCTTTCCCATAATCTTTTCCTACACCTCAACACATTCATCCTCTAATACTCCACAGAGCACTCGTATGCCTTTTGCAGTAAGAGAAACTTCTGTTTCATCGAATCGGCTTTCACTAAAGGAAATAACTTTTTTAGACCAGCAATCTCTCAGTTCTACATATCCGCTTATGCTGAGGTATTTCAAACTGTACACAAAATCTGAATGCTCAATTTCTCCAAATGAGTATTCAAGACTTGCAAGCAAGCATTTACTTTCTGATATAACATTCAGAGTTCTAAGAATCTTTCCATTTATATGCACGAGATTCCCAACATCAATTCTTCTTTGCATCATGTCATTATTATTCATAATAAGGTTCCTTTCATGTGGTGAAAGAACGTCTCTATCATAGAAACGTTCTTTCGGAGTTTATGAAATATTTATCCTTGGAAGGCTTATTCAATTTCCGGATTATTTGATTCATATTCCGGTTTCTTAGAAATTAGTCATGAATTTTCAGAAAGAGTAAGATCATCGTTAAAAAGTCTTGATAGTGTATCAATTTGCGATTCTATCCCTAATTTATTGAATTCATTCATATATATGAGAATATTATTTTTCACTCTTGTAAGGAGATCAATATTTCTTTCGATATTATCTTTGGGAAGCAATGAAGAAAATGCCATTTTACGCTCTAACGAAATATCACTCGATGAAATAGTAGTAGCAATCAGAGAGATCGCATTGTGATCCTTTTTATAAACCTCGATTATACATTTAAAATCATCAACGGAATGAATCACTCCACTTTTGATCATTGTAATTACATTCTGTAAGCCTATCTGGTATCCTGCATCATTAAGTTTTCTGATAGAGTTTTCTGATCTTGCTTTCTTAATCTGATTTATAGCACTATCAATAATTACCTCTATTTTGTTTCTATTGGTCGAAAGCTCTTTCTCATAAGTGCTAAGAATTTTTTCCTTTTTATCATTTTTTCCAAGATCTGAAAGATTTACATCGTGTTCTATGGCAAAAATTTCCTCGCCATATTTATCATGTAATTTTACAGATCGGTTGAGGATTGAAAGAACTGATGATTTATCATAATTACCCATTTTTGTATCTCCTTTTTATTTCAGTATTTATATTTATATACGATTTCATTCCGAGAAATTCAGCAAGATCATACTGATTTCTCTCTAAATCTTAAAGTGTAAGGTCAATCTTTTTTGACTTTCTTTCCTTATTGATAATATCACGAACTGTTGCAGTTGCAAGAGAATGCTTTAATGCAATTTCCTTACAAGATATACCCGACAAATGATCTAAATAGATATCCTTGTCACGTTCTTCTTTAACAAGAGACTTCATCAGCGGAATATAAAGGAAAGCTCCGCCGCACTGTTTAATGATTTTTATGGTATTCTGAACCCCGACTATTTCTCTTAGGTCTGCAATAACTTCATTATTAGAATCTGAAATAGCTTTCATTTCATCCATTATACTTGCTCCTTTCGTTTTTGATTTTATTATACAAGTTATGCGTTACAAAAGTAAAAAACGAAATCTAAATAAATTTCACTTACAGTGAAAAGGAATATAAACCTGCTCTTTATTGTCATGTTACAATTTCGATACCTTTATAATGCATTTTAAAGGCACTGTAAAGGCTTCGTAAATTGTCATTTATTCGTAATTTACGAAGTATTTTCTTTTCCCTCTTTGAGACTGCTGCTGCTGTGATTCCTAATACACTTCCTATGGTTTCATAAGGCTGTTCTCTCCAAAATCGCATTTTTATTAATAGACGATCACACTCGCTAAGCTCAGCAATAGCTTCTGAGATTATTTGCTGTGTTTCAGACAATTCAATTTTTTTAAATTCAGATTGTGCTGCATCATCAGAAATGGAATCAATAAGCTCTATATAATCGCCTTCCTTCCCAATAATAATATTCAGACTATTACAATTGTTTAATGGCTCTTTCTTAGCGCGTAGAGTGCCTAACCCCGATACCGATGAAAAAGCTTTTTTCAATGTTTTGCTTAGATATGTAATATACCGGAAGTCTTTATTACGATCGTAGTATTTGACTGCTTCAAGCACTGCTATATAGCCTTCTGAAATAAAATCATCCGGATCCGGTGTATAGTGTCTTCCCGAAAGTCTAAGTGCATTATAATATCGATAAGCTTCTTTTTTTACGAAATTCTCTACCTGCTCCCAAAGTTGCTTACAGAACTTCTTGTTGCCTTTCTGAATCTCAACTGCTAATTCTTCGTTAGACATACTTTCTCCTTTTATAGTAGAAGAACGTTTCCATTATAGAAACGTTCTTCAAGTTTATGATTGACAAGAAATTTCAATGAGGCTTACTTAGATAAAATCATAATGAAGAAGTAATAATTTATTTCTCCATGCGAATTAAGAAAAAGCAGTATTTTATTCTATTACTCCTCTAACGGTCTGCTTGTCTGTAAAACTCTTTGACATTTTCTCATTCTCTTTTCTTACGTTTTTTTATAAGAGCTCTAACACTCATCTCAGAAACAGAATATTTCTTTGCGATTTCCTTATAGCTTACACCGCTATCAAAATCTTTATATATGCTTTGTTCTCGTTCCTTACGGATAACCGTATTCATTTGCGGAATATATATCTGAGAATTTCCAAGTACCTCAACCAGGTCGATTGTACTTTTGATTCCTATAACTTGTCTTAAATCAGATATTACTTCCATTTTTGATTCCATGATTGAGGTTTCTTTACTGCTTATATCATGTGAATGCTTTCTTTCTACATTTACAATTTCCCTTATAGTCGCGGCTGCAAGATTATACTTAATTGATAATGCTCTAAAAGTATAGCCTGTTTTAAAGTCTGCATATATTAAGGCATCACGTTCACTTTTGAAAACCCTATTTGCCATCGGAATGTGCATTTGTGTTCCACCACATTGCTCAACAAGTTTAATCGTATTTTCTATACCGATAACCTGTATGAGGTCTACAATGATTTCAAGCTTTGATTCTGAAAACGCTTTTACTATATCCATGTGGATAACCTCCCTTTTTGCTTTATTATAAAGCTTTTCACTAATAAATAAAAATAAGAAATCTAAATGTTTTTTTACTTTTTATTTATTAGCGAGTAGGCAAATTGCCCAGTCCTAAAAATAGAGGCGGATTTTTATCCGCCATCTATTTCATGTTGATGTATCTGCTCTCATGTTCCAAATATCAATACATCTATCTATTATTAATTGCTCTTCGGGATCTTCTAAAACAGAAGTTCTTATCTGCTTTGTATGGCTAAGGCAGCGTGTGCATCCGATCCAAATGGCTGTAGTATTGTTGGTAAGCTGACTTTTACATATCTTTGCTTCTGAACCGCAAAAAGGACATTTTTTTAATTTCATATCTTGCTTGCTCCTTTTATACACTTCTTCTGTTCCAGAACTCAATACTGTCTTTTATGGCTATTTCAGGTGTTACAGTAAAATTTCTTTTCTTTCTGTACTGCATATATGTAGTAGCTACAATTGATTGACTTGAACATTGGCAGCGGATACATATAACATGATATGAATTAGGTTCAAGATCAAAAGCGGAATAATGCTTTTCTATTACAGCTTCCGAACCACAAAAGGGACATTTCTTTATTTCCATTTTCTTTACCTCTATGTATCTGTTTAATTTGTTTTTAATGGCTCTTGTGAGCGTTTAAAAGAATTCGTATGGGTAATTTACTATCTTTTGTTGCAAGCCCCTTAAAATTGATTTTAGGGGCTTGTTTTTTATTTCAAGGTGTGATATAATAATTGTGGTATTTAATCATTATTTTTTGTAAGGCGGTTGTTACTGGCAGTAACGGCTGCCTCTTTTCTTTTTTCCTTCTGTATGATACCATGAACTCTTTACATATCCCATCACCTGAGTGAGTTCCAAATTTCACAATATTATCATCCACAAGTTCTAAAACCAGTGAAAGAACAATAGCTGTTTCGCAAGCTCTTATTGTATCCTTTTTGAATAGATGTATAGTCAATGTTTTGTATCCAACACCAACGATTAGTTTATAATCATCGAAAATTGGCGGATTTTCAGTTTGTGTAGTTATAGAAACAATAGTATCTGTCACTTACTTTTCCTCCTACATTGATTTCATAAGCCTAAGCATGACACTTTCTGTAAGCTTCGTTCCATGCGAGTTAGCATATGTTAAGCAGAAGTTGTAAAGCTTTATTGATTCTCTCAGGCTTTCCGCTGTTGCTTCTTTGCGAAGAATGGCAATCACTTTTTCATCGCATTCTGGAAAAATGTGAGCGATTTCATCATGTGTATAGTCATTAAGTACTTTCGGCTTCAATAAAATTCGTGTTCTTATCTGATCAAACTCATAACCTCTTACACCGGATACCATTTGATTATAAAGCTTGTTATTTCCGGAAAGGACTATTCCAACATTAGCTTCGTCATTCAGGTTTCTCACCGCTTGCAGTGCATTTAATGTAAGATGATCGGCTTCATCAATTATAATAAGCCTTTTTGTGTCCTTCAGATAGCTTACAAGTGTTTCCATGAGGAATTTTTTATTGCCATTCGGGTGACGTCCAGCAGCTACAGCGATTTTACTCAGAATGGATGTAGCGGACTTTGTAGAAGCATTGGCGGTTACAAATATAACCCCTGCATTCTGATCTACATACATTTTAAGGGCTGTTGTCTTACCTGCTCCCGAATCTCCTCTTATAAGAACCATTTCACAATTGGTGTGCGCGTAGTGAGCAGCAAAGGTAACTCGCTTAGTATTTTCAAGCTCCGGATAAAATACCGTTGCATTACAGCAATTCAAGCGATCATTAGCGATGATTAAATACTTATTCAATGTATCTGCTATTTTCTGATTATCTCCGATGTAATTTCCATTCACGAACTGTGAAATCAAAGGAGCAGATAATCCGCATTCATCAGCGATCTGTTTTTGTGTATAATCAGCTCGCTGCATAAATTCAGCAAGCGCAGCTCTGACTTGTTCTACATTAGCCATTTAGATAACTCCTTTCTTTTTGCTGATATCGTACATTTCAGAATAAGGATTGAAACTCTCCTTTTCTCTTTCTGATATAGCTTCTTTCGTTTCTTGTGTATGTGTATTTTCAAATTCTTCTGTTTGCTCAATCTGATAGTGGTGTTCTTCTGCGATTCTCTCAAATATTAAATCAGAAATATCTTTGAGCCGTTTCGGTTCTGCTTCTTTTAGGTTTTTATTCAATCGCTTATTGTAATTGTCTACACTTCTGAAATCATATTCTGACGCATTCCTGAAAGGTGATTTAATCTTAGCTTGTGCTTGACAATAGAATTTTCCGTCTTCTGTGTAAACGTATACCTTACTAAGATCTTCCGGATCATACTGGACAATTACTTTTCGAGCAAGTAAATCTATTAATTCTTCACTTACAAAGCGAATACCACAAACCCTTACACCTGAATTACTTACCGTACACTCGCGGCGATTTCCGAAAAGAACTTTCAAAATTGATTCATCTGAAATCATTTGAGCAGGCTTTTCAAAGCTGCTGTAGTAAACTTCGTCAGGAGTTCGGTTATTCATGCCGTTACCGGAATGAGGCGTAGAATTATATTCCTTAATGTAGCTTGCTAAATGCTCTGCATATAATTTGAGGGACGGAATATTTGAATCTTTTTCGAGTTCCTTATTGAGTTTCTTCATGTGCTCCGGTCTGTTCTTGCCGTCAGAACCAATATACGAGTAGAAGAGTTTTCCAAAGCGTTCTTCAAGTGTTCTGAAAAACCGTTCTATTGGTTTCGACTGTCCGTGATACGGTTTAGCTCGTCTCCTTTTTATTCCAAGCAGGTTTAACACAGAATTTGATGAATTCGGATTGAGATCAGATGAAAGATAGTCTTTTCCGTTATCAGTATAAACCTCTTCCGGAATTCCATATTCGGTTATACCAATTCTTAACGACTGTTTTATTCGAGTAGTATTTGGTGAACCATCATAAACAGTACAAGCAACAATTTTTCTTGACTTTGCATCTTGAAAAGCTGTTATCCAAGGTCTTACTATTTTACCTCTTTCATTCTTAACTAAAACATCTGCAAGATGATGATCTGATATCCAACACGAATTTGAATCAAGGTCACTTGGATCACGTTCCATGTATGGACGTTTATCTTCAAGAGCCTTTCTACCTTTTCTGAAAGCAAGTATTGCATAACAATCAATTTTTCTTGTCTTCGCTGTGAATGTACTGTATGAAGGAATTATAGTTTCAGGGCTTGTCCTGCGGAAATAGGCTTTTACTTTATCATAACAGAGTTGTACTGAACGTTGCTGAGGTGTCATATACATAGAATAGAACATATCCCATACTTCCGGCGGCATACAATCAGAGCTGCTTAAATCTCCGCCCCGTTTGTCGATCAAGCCAACAATTCCGGATTTATTGTATTTGTCTTCCCAGAATTTAAGCATTCTGTAAGTTAACTTTTCTGGGTGTTCTTCACAGTATTTCTTTACGAATTTCTGTCCGTTCAGTCCGGAACGCTCCCACTCAACAAGAATATTGTATTTCTCAACTGCTTTTTCTCTCTGCTCCATAGAATATCTTTTCATTACTTCTTCTGAAAAAATCTTTAATGGAGCAGGCGCACTTTGCTGCTCTTTATAGCGTTCTTGTGCTTCTTTCGGCAGACTGTCAAGTGCTATCAAATATTGCTTGCCTCCTCTGCCTTTGCCGGGGATTGAAATAGCTTCATATTTACCACGTTCGATATTACGAAAAACTGAATTTTCTTTTAATCCTGTAAGTAATGAAGCTTCATTAATGGTGATATACAGATTACTCATGTTATCACTACCTTTCAGCGCGAACTGAAAGTAAAATTTCAGGATCAATTTCAAGAATCTGCGCTATCTTTTGCGTAAGTTCAACTGACGGTCTCAATCGTCCTTTCACAATAAAGCTGATGGTTATTACTGCACATCCTGCTTGTCGGGAAAGCCAAGCCTGTGAACGTTCCATTTCCTTCAGTCTTGTCATAATGATTCGTCCCATAGGAGAATCGTTATTTGGATTTCTTCCGGGCATTTCTTCTCACTCCTTGATTTTCTTATTTTTTTGTGGTATAATTAACTAAAGAGAATATCCACAACAATATTATATTATGGAAATCCATATTTGTCAAGTACTTTTATGGAAAATAATATTTTAATTTTATGGAGGAAATTATGAATATTGGTGATAGAATAAAAAAAGTTAGGAAAATAAACCAACTTAATCAATCACAATTTGCACATATATTAGGCATATCACAAACGCACATTTCAAAAATTGAATCAAATAAAGATATACCTTCTGACAAAATTTTGCGTACTATAGAAATCGAGTTTAATATAAATTTCGAATGGCTAAAGTATGGAACTGGTTTAGAAGAAGCTTCCACAGATTCAAAAGAAAGGCTATTAAAAAATTCCTTACGCGAAGTGAAGATGTACCTTGATAATTGCACTGATATAGAGTTTATGACATTTTCAACTGCTTTATCAAGCTTACTTAATATATGGAAGGCTATAGTAGAACAACAAGGAACTGTATCGGAAAAAATTGTTATTGTATCTGATATGCTTACATCTATGGAAAGTGGAATTAAATATTTAGCAACAGAGACAAAAAAAATTAAATCATCTGGAATCAATTCCAAAATTGATGAAATTTTTTTTGTTAGTGATAAATATGAATCAAAGATAATGAAAGATTTCGACATGCTAAAAAATCTTTTCTTAGGTGAGGGCGAATAAATATACTAACTGTATAGATTAGGAATAACTGATTATATGTCACTTTATATATTTAACAAAAAACAAGCAATATTACTTAAAAGTACGCATTATAGGCACTTTAAAGCAAAATTGCTCTTTTATTTTTGTCACTTAGTCGATTTTTTTGTGCTAAACTAAAATGTAAATTGAATAAATAGTTTGCCCGAATTATAGGGATTTTTTCGTCTCCTTTAATTCGGGCTTTTTTTGAGCTTTTTTACATTTAGCTTTGACCGTTACAATAAGGGCGGACGAAAAAGTGCTGATTCAGCCAATCTACAGGCTTACACAGGGACTTTCCGTTAATATGGTAAGAACCAATATGCGGCAGGCACTTAATAT
>ERZ1034984.3706-NODE-3706-length-10707-cov-5.466673_pt1 | contig 10707 bp, 6 predicted proteins | sample MGYA00520589_ERZ1034984 | MGnify/ENA primary metagenome ERZ1034984 (study PRJEB33766, sample SAMN09781790) | gut metagenome | biome: gut microbiome | host: Homo sapiens | place: Madagascar | study: EMG produced TPA metagenomics assembly of the PRJNA485056 data... | reverse complement strand
CCCACGTATCCAGCTTGGAAGGCTGGTGTTCTACCATTGAACTACACCCGCATAAATTGGAAAGCTCCAAATACGCTTCCCTATATAAAATTATGTGAAGCGTCACCAGTCGGGGTGACAGGATTCGAACCTGCGACCCCCTGATCCCAAATCAGGTACACTAGCCAAACTGTGCCACACCCCGAAGACTTTTCTTTCGGTTGCTCTTGTCTTGGTCAACCCGTGACGCAAGTAAGAGTATATTATACTCCAAAAGAAAAGTCAACACTTTTTTTGAAAAAAATTGAATTTTTCTCAAATGTGGGCAAAACAGGCTATTTTACAATCTCCTTCAGCTCGCGGATCAGTGCCTCCATCTCCTCTTTCGTACCGATCGAGATGCGCAGGTAATTCTCCACACGCGCTCCGTGAAAATGTCTCACAAAGATATGTTTCTCCCGCAGACGGTCAAAGATCTCCTGTGCCGGAACGCGTTCATGTGTGGCAAAGATAAAGTTCGTCTGGGAGTCCGGGAAGGAAAATCCCAGGCCGCGCAGCTGCTCTTTGGTCCATTCACGCACCGATACCACCTTGGCCACGGTCTCCTGAAAATACGCTTCATCCTCCATTGCTGCCACGCCCAATGCCACAGACAATCTGGTCATCGGATAGCTGTTATAAGAGTAACGCACATCGTTCATGGCCCGGATCAGCTCCGGATTACCCATGGCATATCCGATCCGCATGCCGGCCAGCGAGCGCGATTTGGAATAGGTCTGAACTACCACGACGTTGTCAAACTCGCGGGTAAGCGCCAGCGCAGACTCTCCCCCGAAATCCACATAAGCCTCATCAATGATCACTACCACATCCTGATTGTGACGGATAATATCACGCAGGAAATCCAGATCCTGGCGGACACCTGTCGGCGCATTCGGATTGGCGATCACCACGCCGCCGTTCTCACGGTAATAGTCCTGCGCACGGATCCCAAACTCCTCGTCCAGCGCCGGACGCTCAAATGGGATCTGGAACAGATTAGCCCACACATCATAAAAAGAATATGTAATGTCCGGGAACAGGATCGGCTTGCCGGAATTGAAAAAGGTCATAAAGGCAATGGCAAGCACATCATCGGAACCCACACCGAGAAATACCTGATCCTCTCCCACCTGATATCTGTGGGCGATCGCTTTTACCAGGTCTGTGGATGCAGGATCCGGGTACAGTCTCAGACTGTCCAGTGCAAAGTCCTTCATCACCTGCTCCAGCTTCGGTGATGGCGGATACGGGTTTTCATTGGTATTTAACTTGATCATGTCCGGAAGATTTGGCTGCTCCCCCGGCACATATGGCTCAATACTTCTTAAATTATCTCTCCAGCTGCTCATTGTATTCTCCATTCTGTCTGTTCTTCATGAGAGTCCGCCGCGATGGCCACGCCGGACTCTGCGGTGTCGTGATCAGGATTTTATGCCTGTTTGTAGCTGTCCATCAATGCCTTGAATGCCGGCAGGGAGCGTTTGATCATCTCAGGATCCACGCAATATGCGATGCGCACATATCCAGGGCACTGATATGAGAATCCAGGTACTACCAGCACATGGAACTCCTTTGCCTTGGCTACAAACGCTGCATCATCCGGCTCCGGTGTCTTGACCCAGAGATAGAATGCACCTTCCGGCTTCACGCACTCATAGCCGTATTCCGTCAATGCCTCGTACAGCATCTTACGGTTCTGATCGTAGATCGACAGATCCGTGGACTCGTCCAGGCATTTGGCCACTGCAAGCTGCTGCAGGGATGGCGCATTGACAAAGCCCAGAATACGATTGGCAATGTTGGCTGCAGTCTTGACATTGGCGGCATCGTCCACCTCATCCGGGATCACCAGATATCCGATTCGCTCTCCCGGAAGGGACAGGGATTTACTATAAGAATATCCTACGATCGTATTGGCATAGTATTTGGTCAGATATGGTACAAACACGCCGTCAAACGCCAGTTCACGATATGGCTCGTCCGCGATCAGATAAATGGCTGTGCCATACTCTTTCTGCTTGTCCTCAAGGATTGCCGCAAGCGCCTTTACTGTCTCCTCAGAGTACACAACACCCGTCGGATTGTTTGGGTTGTTGACGATCACTGCCTTGGTCTTCGGTGTGATCCGCGCAGCGAACTCCTCCAGATTTGGCTGGAATGTCGGTGGATTGGCAGGCACATCAACCATCACGCCGTCAAAGTTTGCCACATAGTTTCTGTATTCTCCAAAGTATGGAGCAAATGCCATGACCTCATCGCCCGGATCCAGCAGAGTCTTGAGCGCGACATTCAGTCCTCCGGCAGCACCTACCGTCATCAGGATATTGCTCTGGTCAAATGCCGTATCAAAGCGCTTGTTCAGGGACTCGGCAATGGCCTGGCGCACCTCCTCATAACCGGAGTTGTTCATATATCCGTGGATATAATTCGGGCTCTCTGTCTCCAGCACCTCGATCATGGCCTTTTTGACGGCTGCCGGCGGCTCCACACTCGGATTGCCAAGACTGAAGTCATAGACATTGTCTGCGCCAAATTCCTTCGCCATCTTTTTGCCTTCTTCAAACATGGCACGGGTCACTGAACTTCCGGCCACATATTTTTCCATTTTCTTTGCGATCATATCTTACACCATACCTTTCTGTACGCCAAAAATACCGTCTTCCGGCGTTTTTCTACACTGATGGGTTTATCATATCACAAAAATAATTTTTTTGAAATAGGGCTTGCATTTTTACAGATCCTGTGCTATTATGAATGAGTTGTTTAGAGATACATGCGCCTCTAGCTCAGCTGGCAGAGCACCTGACTCTTAATCAGGGTGTCCAGGGTTCGAACCCCTGGAGGCGCACGAAAGCACCGTTTTTGATGACATAAGAGCATTGGGGATGGTGTTTTTATTTTGTTCTTTCATATTTTTTAATTTCATGTTGTTTTGTATAACAAACATCCCGAGGCCGTCGATTTTATAAGACCGACCACCTCGGGATGTTGCTTTTTCACAGCCATTATCTTTTGCCGTAGAAATATTCTTCTGTCTTTTACATGATAAACATTCTTCCTACTCGGAATATCCGGGTGCCATAAACATCTGGCTCCAATAATACTGATACCCCTTGGAACTCTTCGTATAGCCAAGTCCCATGTACTCGTAATCCTCCATCAGGATGTTTGCGCGGTGTCCGCTGGATGCCATCCAGGATGCCACCACCTGCTTCGGCGTCTGCTGCCCCGCCGCAATATTCTCTCCGGCCACCGAATAATCCAGCCCCTCGTCGATCAAAGCGCTCAGACAGTCCCTGCCATCCGGACGCGTGTGGGAAAACTTCTGCACCAGTTCCCTGGAACGGATCTGCGCTGCCTTTGTCAGCCTGGCATCAAGTTTCAGTTCGGGCACCCCTGCTTTCGCACGCTCTTTATTGACCAGTTTCAGTACCTGGTTGACATAAGCTGCCCCTACCGTGTATTTGGGAATCTTCTTAATAGAAGAGTATCCGCCATACTGCGTCTCTCCGTCTACCGTTTCATACGCACGTACCTTGACATAATAAACCTGCTTTGGCTTCAGCCCTGTGATCTTGTACGTGGCAGCATCCGTTGTTCCCTTGAGCTTATATTTGCCCTTCTTGCTCTTCGCAAGATATACCTTGTAAGAAACGGACTCGCCCACCACGCCGATCGTGATCGTCGAACTCTTTGAATTTCTTGTGGTAACATCCACCGTAGGAACTCCTACAGCCTGCACACGTCCGGGAACCGCAGTCCCCCTTCCCAGCGCCAGTGCGCACAACAGCACGATGCACACCGTTTTTTTCAATACCTCTCTCATACCAATCCCCATTTCTAAAATATTGAGCATACTGTCAGCAGGAGACAATGCAGCACTCCGGTCTGCACCCGCCCTGCCGCCATCTGCTCTGCTCCGGAACAGACAGTCATACAAAAATGCTGCTTACAGTATAGCACATTTTTCCGCCTGTAAAACTTTTTTCTCTTTTTTTCAAAAATTACTTGCATTTTGGAGTGCGGGTGTGTATAATAGGTTTTGTTGTCGCGGTTCGACATCATATGCGCCTCTAGCTCAGCTGGCAGAGCACCTGACTCTTAATCAGGGTGTCCAGGGTTCGAACCCCTGGAGGCGCACGATCACTGAGATCTCAGATTTTATGAATCTGGGATCTTTTTTGTTTTACGACTTAGAATCCGGGATCTTTTTTACGAGTTGCTCAAATGCAGTGTGAAGTGAACGAGCTTTAAGAAGCAATTCCCTGCTTTTCCTCCGCCCCCATCTCTGCTATACTGAATAGAGCATAGTTCTGACATATTCCTCTGCTACCATGGAGACGAATGATTCAGACAGGATCAGATTACGATATTTCTTTTTATATACAGGGAGCGCTTATCCGCTCCGGAACGGAGATTGATATGTACAACTTAACCAAACGATTCATAAGCCTTGCGGCGGCTGCCGTATTGACCGCCTCTGCCCTGCTCGGGACGGATGGTCTTTCCGCCACAGCACAGGCATTTTCCGGAACCAGTCCATTCACCACAGCCACCTACACGCACAATGACCGCTTCAGCGGCATGAACGTGATCCACGGCATCGATGTCTACCACGGAGACGGCACGGTGGACTGGACCAAAGCCAAGGCCGGCGGGGTGGATTTTGCCATCATCAAGATCGGCTCCCGCAGTTACGGTTCGGCCGCCAACCTGTTTTCAGATTCTGAATACAAGACCAATATCACCGGTGCCTATGCCGCCGGCATCCAGGTCGGAGCTTACTTCTGGACAGAGGCCGTGTCCGTCACCGAAGCCATTGCCGAAGCCCAATATACGATTTCTTTGCTGCAGGACTACGCAGATATGATCACCATGCCGGTTGTCCTGGACTGGGAATATCATTCCAAATGGCGCCGCGGCGGGCTCTCCAAATCGACAAACACCGCGATCATCACCACCTGGTGCGACCTGATCAAACAGGCCGGCTACGTGCCAATGATCTACGCCAACAAATCGGATCTTGGCACCTACATGGACGGTGCAGCACTCGGAAAGAAATATGATATCTGGGTGGCACAGTACAACACCAAGACCACCTATGCTAACGACTACAGCATCTGGCAGTATGGTGCTTCCAATACCGTGCCGGGTGTCAACCATGATTGCGACATCAATTTCTGGTACACCTCCGGAAATGTCACCAAGCCGACATTTCCAAATGGCGGCTCATCCAGCCCAAACGATATTGCCAAAGGCGGTCCTTCCGGTAATCCGTCCACGCCATCGACTCCGGCGCCTTCCGCTACCGAAGCTCCGGAACCGGAGGAACTGGAGGATACCAGCCTGAGTGCTTCCTCCTCCAAGCGTTCGATCACTCTTTCCTGGGACAAGGTCTCTCAGGCCGGCGGATATCAGATCTACCGCAAAGACACCTACAATGGCAAGTACAAGAAGATCAAGACGATCTCCGATGGTGCCACAGCGACCTACACGGACAACAGCGTGAGTACCAATCACGAATACTACTATAAGATCCGCGCATTCTACGAAGGAGAAGACGGCGTCCTGTATTCCGACTGGGCTTCCGCGACGGCTGCTACGCAGGAAGAGCATCAGGTCGGCATTACGACCAAAACCCTGAAGCTGACCAAGAAGCCGGGTACCTCCCAGAAGCGCATCACCGTGGCACGTTCCATGCCGGTAGCAATTGACGGCATCACTCATCTGAACAATGGCAAAAAATATCTGCATGTCACGTATCAGACCACGAAAAAATCCTACACCGGATATGTTCCGACCTCGACCAGATTTCATCGGTATGAGATGGGAACCGTCACTTCGCAGACATTGAACCTGCGCAAAAAAGCGAATGCCTCTGCCAAACTGATCATGGTTCTTCCAAAGGGTGCAAGACTTCCTATCCTCGGCCACAAGAAAGCCAAGAACGGAGCCACCTGGTACAAAACACAGTTTGTCAGTGCGGCCGGAAAGCTCCGCACAGGATATGTTCACTCCTCCTATGTAGAGAACTAACAGGTCCCACAACGCTGAAAAGATCAATTACATTAACAGCCAATTTTCAACTTACAGCGACCAGCTCACAGAGGATCAATAGAGAAGCCCCGGATGTCTCATACATGAGACCTCCGGGGCTTCTTTTCGCGTCCGATAGGATACTATCTTCCGCGTCTGTTTTTGGTATATTTCGGCGATCTGTTTCTGCCTGTCGTCTGCTTTTTGGTCTGCTGTGGCTTTGCTGTCGCCTGCTCCTTGTAATCAAACCGGTACACGGTCACAGAAAGCGGTGGCACATTCATCACAATGGAATTCTCCCTGCCATCACAGGTTTCCTTCTGTGCCGTCACCTTCGGCGCATTGTCCAGACCGGTTCCACCAAATTGCGTATCATCGGAAGACATGATCAATTCATAGGTACCCGGACATGGCACACCAAAGCGCATATTCTCACGGACTACAGGTGTGAAGTTGCAGATAAACAGAAGCTGGTCTGTCTTCTTGGAGCCTCGTCTGACAAAGGACACGATACTCATGTCGGCGTTCAGACAGCTCATCCACTCAAATCCCATCGGATCACAGTCATTGTAATAGAACGCATCATACTGCGCATAGAGTTCATTGAGACGCTTGACATAGGTCTGCATCTGACGGTTGCGCTCCTGATCCAGCACATCCCAGTCCAGGCTGCGCGCTTCGCTCCACTCTCTGTACTGTGCAAACTCCTGTCCCATGAACAGCAGCTTTTTGCCCGGATGTCCATACATAAATCCATAAGCCGCGCGCAGATTGGCAAACTTGTCATCATACTCTCCCGGCATCTTATTGATCATGGAACCCTTGCCGTGTACGACCTCGTCATGAGACAATACCTGGATATAGTTCTCGCTGTACGCATAGTCCAGACTGAACGTCAGGCGTCCATGGTTTGGTCCGCGGAATAGCGGATCCATGTGCATGTACTCCAGGAAGTCATTCATCCAGCCCATATTCCACTTGAACAGGAAACCGAGACCCTTCATGGATGCCGGTGATGTCACACCTGCCCAGGCCGTAGACTCCTCAGCAATGATCATGGTGCCAGGCTCCTCCTCCTCGAAGATCTGATTCATGTGGCGGAACAGCTCGATCGCATCGGTGTTTTCATTGCCGCCATCCTCATTCGGGAGCCACTCTCCATCGTTCTTGCCATAGTCCAGATATAACATGGATGCCACCGCATCGACACGCAGACCGTCTACATGGAATTTTCTGAGCCAGAACAATCCATTGGCCAGCAGGAAGTTGGAAACCTCCTTTTTGCGGTAATTAAAGATCAGAGTTCCCCAGTGTGGATGCTCTCCGCGCCTCTTGTCCGGATGCTCATATAACGGCTGGCCGTCAAAGCGCGCCAGGCCATGTGCGTCTTTCGGGAAATGTGCCGGTACCCAGTCCAGGATCACACCGATCCCCTTGGAATGCATATAATCCACAAAGTACATAAAGTCTTTCGGATCACCATATCGGCGGGTCGGCGCGTAATATCCGGTCACCTGATATCCCCAGGAACCATCAAACGGATGCTCGGCAATACCCATGATCTCGACATGCGTGTATCCCATCTCCAGCACATAATCCGCCAGTTCCTTTGCCACTTCCCGATAATTGTAAAATCCATCTTCCGTGCCATCGTCATGCTTGCGCCAGGATCCAAGATGCACCTCATAGATCGCCATCTTCTCACGCCGTCTGGTCTCACGGTTCTCCTTGCGGCGGCTCTCCATCCACTTCTTATCTGTCCAGTCATACTTGCGGATGTCCGTCACGACAGAAGCATTTTCAGGGCGCAGCTGCGCACAGTTCGCATATGGATCCGCCTTGAGCAGACGCTCTCCCGTGCGGGTCAGAATATCGTATTTGTAGACAGCTCCCGGCTTAACCCCCGGGATGAACAGCTCGTACACACCGGATACCTCCAGCGTACGCATCATGTTCAGACGATTGTCCCACATATTAAAATCACCGACTACACTCACGGCTCTGGCATGTGGTGCCCACACTGCAAACAGAACACCCTCTACGCCATCCACCACCGTCGGATGTGCACCCAGTTTGTCAAAGATCTGATAATGCTTGCCCTCTGCGAACAGATACAGATCCAGGCTGGTGATCTGCGACTCAAAACAATAAGGATCTACCATCTCTACGATATCATTTTCACCGTATGTCACCTGAATCTTATATGGTGCCTTGTATTTCCTGCCCGGAACATATTTGCCGAAGAATCCGCTGTGCTCTTCGACCTCTTCCAACTCCAGTGCCTTGCGTCCGTTCATATCCGTCACGGTGATCGCCTGTGCCTCCGGGCGGTAGACGGTAAATACCTGTCCGTCTCCAAACGTATGTAACCCCAAAATGTGGTGTGGAGCATTGTGACATCCCTCTCTGAGTTCATCATATTCCACCCACTGAATCCATTGTTCTAGTTTTTCCTGCATACTATTCTCCATTCCTTTTCCCTTATTATGATGTTGAACGCGGAAAACCTGGCTTTCGGCCAGGTTTCACCCACGTTATTTTATTATTATGACATGCTCTCTACCATGTCGTTGACAGCCTTCGCCATCTCCTCGCCCCTGGCATCCGCATCCTCCAGAGAAGTACCTACTACCCCATAGTAGAACTTCACCTTCGGCTCGGTTCCGGACGGACGAACGCACATCCATACATTGTCGCTCATGTCAAAGTACAGCACATTGGACTTTGGCAGACCGGTTGCTTTGGTCTCGCCGGTAGCCAGATCCGTGATCGTATCCTTCTGATAATCGCGGAAGGAAAGCACCTTGTGTCCACAGAATTCCTTCGGTGGATTCTCGCGCAGAGTCGTCATGATCTCCTGGATCTTAGCCAGTCCTTCCATGCCCTTCATGGTCACAGCCTGAATGCCGTCCTTGTAGTAGCCATATCTCTCATACATCTCGATCATAGCATCCCACAGCGTCATATTCTTGGTCTTGTAGTAAGCTGCCGCCTCGCACAAAGCCATGGTGGCCACGATCGCATCCTTGTCACGCGCATGAGTACCGATCAGACAGCCATAACTCTCCTCAAAGCCAAAGAGATACTCGCCCTTGCCACTGGTCTCAAATCCCAGGATCTGCTGTCCGATATACTTAAATCCGGTCAACACCTCGATCAGACCTACTCCATAGTAGTCTGCAATGGCATCCGCCATATTGGAGGTAACGATCGTCTTGATCAGTTTGCCGTCCTCCGGAAGCCCCCTGGTCGCCTTCCTCTGGGAAATCTCATAATCTGCCAACAGGCAGCCGGACATATTACCGGTCAGAGTGTGATACTCTCCGGTCTTGGAATCCTTAACATACACACCCAGACGATCTGCGTCAGGATCTGTGGCAAGCACCAGGTCTGCATCTTTTTCCTTGGCCAGCTTCAGAGCCAGTTCAAACGCCTCTGCCGCCTCGGGATTTGGATAGCTGACGGTAGGGAAATCGCCATCAGGAAGTTCCTGCTCCGGAACGACATAGACATTCTCAAAACCGATCTCTCTCAGCACCCGGCGCGCCGGAATATTGCCGGTTCCGTGAAGAGGAGTGTACACGATCTTGAGATCCTTGCCCACAGCCTCAATGCTGTCCCAATGGATGACCTGCTTCTTGAGCTGCTCCATATATTTGTCATCGATCGCTGCGCCGATCACTTCATAGAGTCCCTTTGCCATGGCATCCTGCTTGTCCATGGTCTTCACTGTGGCATAATCTGTCACAGCCTTCACCTCATCCATGATCCCTTTGTCGTGAGGCGGGGTAATCTGGGCTCCGTCCTCCCAGTATACTTTATAGCCATTGTACTCAGGTGGGTTGTGGCTCGCTGTCACATTGATACCTGCCACACATCCGAGCTCGCGGACTGCAAACGAAAGCTCCGGTGTCGGGCGAAGTGACTCAAACACATACGCCTTGATGCCATTGGCTGCCAGACAGAGCGCTGCCTCATCTGCAAACTCCGGTGACATATGACGGGAGTCGTAAGCGATCGCTACACCCTGGTCTGCTTTGTCAGCCTTGATAATGTAGTTGGCCAGTCCCTGTGTCGCCTTGCGCACGGTGTATATATTCATGCGGTTGGTACCCGCTCCGATCACACCGCGGAGTCCGGCAGTACCAAACTCTAAATCCATATAAAAACGCTCTTTAATCTCATGATCATCCCCGGCAATCGCCTGTAATTCAGCCTTTGTCTCCTGATCAAAGTAGGGGTTGCCAAGCCACTCGTTGTAAAGCTCTTTGTAGTCCATCTCTGTTCCTCCTGTCTTGCGTCTTGTATCATACTCTTCCCATGTGCCTTCCAATCCCATTCCCAGAAAACACTCCTTTATATTATACGTTATACAGCGTATAAATTCAAGATTTACGGCGAAAGCTCCTCCTCATTTTCTCAGCCCCACAAAATGGACGGTATTTTGTCCAGGCACGCCTGTCTGCGCTGCTCCTGCCCCATCACCTGCCGGTATTTCTCCATACTCTTGCCCGGGATCCAGGTCTTGCTCCCGTGAAAATATCCATTCATCAGTTTCCAGTATTTTGACGGATACAGAAGCATGGCATACAGAATGTATTTTTCTTCTTCCTCCAATACTCTCCTGCTCTCATACGCCCTCACCATATC
>ERZ1034984.3702-NODE-3702-length-10719-cov-9.802419_pt1 | contig 10719 bp, 17 predicted proteins | sample MGYA00520589_ERZ1034984 | MGnify/ENA primary metagenome ERZ1034984 (study PRJEB33766, sample SAMN09781790) | gut metagenome | biome: gut microbiome | host: Homo sapiens | place: Madagascar | study: EMG produced TPA metagenomics assembly of the PRJNA485056 data... | reverse complement strand
TTAATTTTATTTTTTTGAAATGCAATATAATTTTTTTCTGCTTTGCCGTCATACTTTTTAACAACTTCATATGGAACAGCTTTACCGATAGGCGCATAACCTGTACTAATGCAAGTTACGCCACAATCATAAAAATCGGCCTTCCATCCATTATATCCGCAAGTGTAAGCAAACGGATTTTCACAGATTAAAAGATTTTGTGCATTGCAATATCCAATTCTTACCACATCGGGAAAGCTATTGCGGATTTCCTTTTCTGTTACCTTGCATTTCATTTTTCATACCTCCAAAATCAAAACTATTATTTGTCTTTCGACAATACTAATATATCATATCTGCGCTATCTTGTCAAGCTAAAACTTCGACAATCTCAATATTTTTTCGATGGTTTCCGCTCCATCGAAAAAATCAAAATAAGTTGTATCGTCCAGCACTTGAAAATGCTTCACACCTTCAAGCTGAACAGAGCCGAGCGCGTCTCGAAAAAATAACCGTCATTTTTTATTCCTCCTGATATAACAAGTCCAAAACAGATAAATCAAATGTTTCCCCTGTTTTTGGCTTTTCCTGTTCCGCTATCGCGTCATCAATTCGCTTTTGCTCTTGTTCGTGCTTTTCGCGTAACGTTTCGGAATAGCCGTTATTTTCCGCCGTTATCATATATTCATGCCCGCGATACTGATAGAATAGATGCACAGCATAGCCGTTTTTATCGCGTACACTTCCAACAAATTTAGCTTTCAATTTTGTTCACCTGATTTTCAGACCACAACCAACAATTTGTTAAACCGTTGCGCGTCCATAATTTACAATTATGTTTTGACGGCTCACCTTTGCGCGGCCTATAGCCTTGCGCTACCCAAAAACCAAACGTTCCCAATTTGAGGGAAGAGGGAATTTTATTTTCCCTCTTGTACTCCTCAAGCAGTAATTCGTTTAACATGACTTTTGTTTGTCTCGTCATCGTGTCACCTCTTAACCGTAGCACTCAATCAAATAAATTTTTGCGTCTGCGGGTTTGAGATATTCGCCAGCGGCAAGCAGACAATTACGCATTGCGCTTTCACCCATTCCGTTACATCCAACACTAAAACGCATACCAGCACGGCGGAAAGCAGAATCGAGCGCCGCGCTTGCGCGATGATAACCCCAGCCGCCAGCCTTACCAGCACTGCGAGCATCGCCATACTGATTATGATAATCATAGTTAGTATATTTCGTATTCAGCCAGATAGACGCATAATGACAATTATCTGTTGCGCCAAGTCGAGCGTCAATCAGCGTTTCCATTTTGTCATTTACAATAGTTACAATCTTGTAGCCTGCATAAAAATGCTTTTCCTGTCGCTCTCTGTAGCTTACGGGCATATCCTGCGCGGGTACGAACGATATAACCTTGTTTTTCATTTCCATTTTTCAACACTCCATTTTATTTTTGTTTACGCTTGCACGTATGGTAGGAGGCTTTCGGATAAACCTCCCAGAACCATTTTATAATGCAAAATATTCTTTTTTGTTCATTCCGCAAAATGCTTTAATGTGCTTTCCGGTTGTCATTGTCCAGCCGTTCCAATGCTTTACAAGTTCGCCGTTCGGCATTTTGGAAACGATTTTCGTATTATAAGAAAATAACGTTTCCGTGCCATCGTCCGCAACTTCGACTATAGCTTTATAGCCGAAAGATTTCTGACTCTGTTCCGCTGTCGGCATAAGATAATATTTTTTCATTTTTCAACGCTCCATTTCAAATTGTCTTACTTGACTTTGTGTAACTAATATACCATACCAGAAACACAAAGTCAAGTATTATTTTTTTATTTATCCATAGAAATACCAATACAAATTATATCATCTTTAGCGGCTATTTCTGTAACTTTGCAATGACTATATATTAGCATTCCATCCATATAAAAATCACGATATAAACCGTTAAAAATATTTTGCTTTTTATATCCTTCTTCTTTCACATAAATATTTACTTTTTGCAAACCGCTAACCACATAGCCGACAGTCTGTAAAGCAACATTATTCGCAATTCGTTTCATTTTAATTTGCTCCTTTCAAAAAACACATTTTAGTCCATAGCGACCGCCAGTAAAACACGGTCATCCTCGATGTTATTAGTTCCCATGTTATCAAATACGACAGCGTAAAGGCGGCTTGCATCCAGTTTTCCATACACGCCCCACACATTACCGTCATCTGTTTCCAGATAGGTTAGACCACGGTCAACGAAAATAACTTCAGCAGCGTGTGATACGCGCAAGCTGTCATCACTCCACACAATGGGAGCAGAGACAGGGGAGACTGTGCTCGTAATGAGCGCGGATGCAAGGATAGAAGAAATAGCAGTAATAAACATAGGTCAGACCTCCATTAATATTTTTTTAATAGGTTCGAGTGCATCAATAGCACCTTCTAACCGCGTTATTCGTTTTGTCCAGTATGCGACGGCTTCAGTTTTACAACACCGCTTTGCATCGCAAAGTTTGAGTTGCGCAATGCGCAAAAATTCGTAATTTTTTGCCAGTTCGTTCTCCGCTTGAATAAGCGCTTTCATTTCGACGGTCATAGTTTCAAACCTCCTTACGGTCGATAATATGATTGATGAACTGTTTTCTTTTGATGTTTTAATTATAACGACTCCCTGTTATAATTGCAAGTATTTTTATTCGTTAATTTATACAAAAAACTTCATATATTTTTACACTCATAAATATAACTTTATCTTGACTTTTATGATAAACTATGATATAATCGCACGCGTCCGTTTCCACATCAATGCAAAAAGTTATTATTGATATTTTATATCAATAAACATCTATTCCACTTTTAAAACCTGTCAATAGCAATCTTATATAATATCACTTAATCCATCTTGTGCACTTTACTACTTGACAGAAAATAAATGATAATTCGTATCAATAACACCGCATATACCCCTATTTCGCGCGAGAATGCCGCATATACGCTTTTTGACTTCAAACGTGAATTTATATGCGGAATTTCTGAAAAGCGCACGGGCTTCAATTTGTCAAAAACGGCACATGAATTTTGTTTATTTTGCCTATTGATTGTGCATTTTCCGTGCTTTTTATGCAACATATACAAAAGCAGGACAAGATATTTGTAACTATTACACAAATAAGATGAGATAAAGAACAATGTAAACGATAATATACATTTATATATATGATTGTCTATTATCGTATTCAATATGCGATAATAGATAGAACGCACGATAACTAAACTATACTCAAATAGTACACATTCTATCTATATTTTTATAGTATATGTTCGCGTTAATCTATACTGTTTTCGTATACGATTATTGTATACTGTTTTGATATACGTTTTGCAGATTGAACGTATACCAGATAAATACACTTTCATTGTATACCATGCGAGTATATAATAATTGTATACCATCATGGTATACAATAGAATGTATACAGATATAGTACACTTTATGAGCGCATGAGCAAACGAACGTATACCAGATGAGTATATAATAAACGTATACTATATAAATATACAATAAAGGGAGGAAAGGCAGGAGGAGGAGCGAATGCAAGAATATACAAGACAATGAATAAAGAATGATGATGATTGGTGATAGAATGTAAAACGGTTACAAGTTGGTTACAATATGATGAGATGTAGAGATGAATACTATATAGCAGGGAGAAGGAGACTATATAGAGAGGTGAAAATGAGGGAAAAGTGCGGAGGTTTTACCAAAAAAGAAGAAAAACGTAATATACACGCGCGAGAAGTTACGATTTTACGACTTTTTCAGATTTTATACAATTTCCTGTATTCATATAGGATTTTAGGGAATTGCTTTATATCCCTATATTCCCGTAGGAATGCAGGGGGAGGGTATCAAATTTACCATATAATCACAATTATGCGGTGCTGATTGGTAACATTTTCCATTCTGTAGAGGGGGTAAATTTTGGATGAAGAACCATTTTTTGGAACTTTTTTCGGCATTAGTCCTCACTAACACACCACCCCTAATCACTCCCATTTTTGCCATATTTTACCACCCTTTTTCATTCCTTTCTCCCTCCGTTCGCTCATCTTCCTACCCCCTTCCCTACCCATCCACCAGCCTTTCTGTCCCTGCTCCAATCGGTCGTTTTCGCCATTTTCAACCCTTCAAATTTCCCCTTAAAATTCCGTCATATTTTTATAGGGAGTTTTCGCCTAAACCATCACATTTTCCCAGCGACTTTTCATCTAAACTTACATATTTTTCAAACGACTTTTAAGCAAAAGAAAAGTTAATAAAATGTTTACAATTTATTCATATTGTCGTAATAAATTTGTGATAATGTTATAATGTGTGTCAAATCAAGATGCGCATTAAAATTACGTTGTTTTAACAACAAAAATGTCCTAAAATTATCCGTGGTTTTTCGTGAGTTTTAGCAAGTCCCAGAACCGTTAAGAATTTTTGTCTATTAAACAGCCCTATTAGTATATGGTTTTTTGTTCAAAAATTTTTGATGAAGCGATGAAGCATAAAACTTGTCGGAAAAATGTATATATAACAAGGGCTATGATATATATACAAAAAACCGACAAATTTTGAAACGCATGGAAATGCCGTAGGCACAATATAGGTAATACGGCATAATTCCGACAACCGACAAATTTTATAAAGGAGAGTTTATATGAGCAAAGACAAAAGAAAAGGTAAAATCGTAGATATGAATGATGCTGAAATAAAACAATTAGTAGAACGACTGGAAAGTATACAAGGTCAAACATTGTCTTATGCCAAACTTTGTGACGCTTTAGGATTGCCAAGAAAAACAGGCGAAGCGAAAGAAATACAGTTGAATGACTTAAAGCTGATATGTGAATATAATAAGCAAACCAATCCTACAAAATATGTTGTGACTAAAGTATACGATTTTTTACAGCCGTGTATGGATTTCTTAAATTCTAATGTCATGCGGATTCAGTTGTCTATGGAATCAGCGCTCTTTCAAGCGTTCTTAAATAACAATGGTAAGAGCCTGTATCTATCTAACATGGAGTTGTTAAAGACCGTTGGAGCAGTCAATGAAAATTTCGCTTACTGCATTGACTATAAGGCATTAAACAAAATTGATAAGAACCTGCTTTATATGTCAGATATGGTTATGCCAGTTTATCGTTTACTTTCGGTCTGGGTTAAAAGAAAGATTGAAAAGATGGTTATTCGCGGGACGTTCCATACAGGGTTCGGCTTTAGGTTATATCGTTATCATAGAGGACAGTATGGTATGTATATAACTAAACATGATGTGCCGAGAGAAACAGAACTGAATAAAGAATGTATGGCACTGTTTAATCAAGCCGTTAATCATTGTTTGCCAAGAAGCTGGGGCGGGGAATGGGTTTCGGTTAAGACTTGGGAAAACTTTGAGAAGTATCTTGATGAAATTACACAAAAATACTTTGAAGGCAAAGGCGATTATTATAAACTTCGGCGCATCACTGTCTATGAGCCATCTAAAGATGAATGGATTCTGCAACAACTAAAGAATGTAAATGAGCAACTCAATGCTTTACAAGAAGTCAATAATAAGTCTAAGTCGAAGATTCTTACAGGTAAACATATTGGTATTACTTATGATAAACAAGGTGATGAAGTTATTGATAGCGACTTTACTATTATGCAACGCGATAAATTTGTAGATTACAATATTGACCTGCACCCACCTGTTATTTTCAAAGAAGTGTTGAAGCAGATTAACTATTTAGAGTCACTAAAAGAAAAAGATTGAAACAAAAGAAAAAGACCTTGAGTAATATCAAGGTCTTTAGTATTAGCCTGTTATTGCTGTTTATTTATTTAAGTGTTCCTATTTCAAAAGATTGAATCATTGTATTAAGAGTAGCGTTTGAACGTAATTCAATTTTACCCGATGCTTTATAATATACTTCTATTACATATAATGTCACAACCCCCTCCTCAGGGTCATAATCGTCATAGTTAGCTTCAATAAATTGTCTATATACGTTTGAAATTTTATAATCATCTTCATCAAAAGATACGAACATTCCTATTTCTTTTTGTTCATAGTAATAACGTCCTGTTTGTTCTACGAAATATAAACAAAAAGCGTTACTTCCCGAAGGGATGGTAAAAGTTTGTGAATTAACCGCATTGATGTAATATTTCACTTTTGACTTAAAAATAACACCAGATTCAACCTCAGTCTTACCCGCAACAATAGCATTCATCAATAATCACCACCTTTCGGCAGTTGATTACTTAACCAATGCCCCCCCCAAGTGGCGAGGTAGTTTGATAATGCTAAATGTTCTCATAGGGAACACTCCTTTTCTTAGTCTATTACCATTATTTCAACTTCAACTCTGGGACGCTTTGGGTCAACTTGAAACTCATGTTCAAACCCTACCACATTCTTCCAGCCGTCATTATCAATGATATGAAACCTAACCAAAGTGTCCTCAATAACTTTCATTCCAAATGAGCATATATTTGACTTATCGCGCACTTGGTTAGGCTCATACCAATGATATATGATGTAAATACTTAAATGCTCCAAGCTATCTAAAGGCTTGAAATATCGCTTTATCTTGTTTTCCCAAGATTGCTTAAAACTCTGAGCAGTTGAACTTCCTTGATAGCATTGGGCGATATAAGCGTTAAGCGAAGGCAAAATAAACGGTATTGTAATTTTGTATGAATTATTTTTGAGATGAACACAATCAGGGCGATGGCTCATCATAATTCTCCTTATTCAGTAGTAGCATACATTGTATCTTCGGCTGGCTGTTGAGATACCATACCAACATTTTCATGCACTTCGGCTTCATCAGTCAGCGCTTCATCGGCACTCTCATCTTCAACGGTAAGCATTAGCTTAACATACCTGCCGTCTGCACGTTTCCACTGATAGCCACTGCCCTTATCTTCATTTCCAACTTTGGCAAAAAGATAATCACGAACAGCTTCAATAGCTTCAGAAGTGAGAACATGAGGGTTTACCCACTTGTTATTTTCTACAGAACCGCCGACAATTACTGGAATAGTCTGACCATCGTTTTCAATAGCGGTGCAAATCAGCTTAAATTCCTGCTTGGTTTCTTCAGAAATCTTCTTCTCATCCATAATATTTTCTCCTTTGAGCTAATTCTTTTTATGAATATTTCTCATGCGTTCGGCCATCTGTGCTCTTTGCTCTTCAGTGAACTCGCGCTTAATCGGTGGCTTGGGTGCTCTGAACCAATTTATAGGGACACGCGCATAGATATATCCATCGGCATTCTTAGCTACAATCTCAACATCGCTTGGATATTGTTCTCTTAGCTTATAGATATGGTTAATATATTTGCGCTCATTTGTGCCAAATTCAAGATAATTATGGTCACTGTCTTTAAGAATAGAAGTTTCAAATGCCATTATGCAGTAACATCTTCTTTCTTTTCTTCAGCAATTACATTATATGTACCACACTGGCACTTCTTACCACAGCATTGACACTTATCCTTCTTGGTGAAAGCATATAGCTTGTCAGCCAGCATATTGTTTGCACAAGTGGAGCATAGAATCATTCGCATAGTTAAAACCTCTTTCAATCAAGACAAAAATATTGTTATTATTATCGGCTTTCAGCGTGCCAGTAATATCTTGCGGAGCATTGTAAATCTTAACATCTTCTGCTACGCCAGTAACAGCTTCACAAGGATAATGTGGTGTAGGAATACACGGCATATTATCTAAAGGGTCAGCGATTGTTTTTTGGTAATGTTTTGAAAGGTGGTGTTGACTTTTGTTTCTCAATTTTCTCAATATCGATATTGCCGATAGCCCAGAGAAACCGAATATAGTTAATAGAGTCTTGGCATTTTTCTAAGAAATCGTCTCGATTAGTAAAATTATCTTCTTGCACCATTTTTCTCAAAGCCGCCAAATGCTTTGTTAGATACATCCAACAAGTTTGAGCCATAGTGTTACCAGAAATTTCAGCACCATTCTTAAAATTTAATAAAGCGTCGTTTTTAGAAGAATATCTTTTATTCTTTTGTGCCAAAGTTGAAGCGCCCTGTTTATCAAGTTCTTCAATTAACTGCGTAAATTTTTCGTGCGTCAAGAATTTTCAACTCCAATCTTTTTAGCATAGCGTCATATTCTTATGTCTTTGTTTTTATTGTATCACAATTTAGACGAAAAGTCAATAATTAAATTGTGAACAAATTGTTAATAAACAAAATCTTCTCTGGTTATAGTAACCGACCATTCTTCAAGCAGAGAATCAACATCACTTTCAAATAATTTGCAAGCGATTTCATACAATTCTGGCATCATATTCATTCCACGTTCGATATAGTCCAACGGATTTTTTAGTTTGGGCTTAAATTCTTCGCGCTGACGTTCAAAACGAAGTTTAACGTTGCAATGATATTTTTTATTGAACTCACTGTAAAGCAATCCCCATCGCGTAGCAATTTGACTTGCGTTGGCGCGATGACGAATAATTTGAATAATACGTTGACGTTTTTCTGCAAGTGAAATATCTTCTGTTAGTCCATTGATTATATTTTCTTTGTGTTTGTTATCAATAGTGAGAAATTCGTTTTGTCTTTCTGCTTCAATGCGCTTGTCATGTTCTTCTTTGAGCACGGTTGCAAGTTTGAGCAAGTAATCAGGATTACAAAGTGCTTGTTCAAGTGTATCTGGTGTCATGTATGCACCATGTTCACGAATAGAAGGAAGAACTTCAGAAGTCACCCAACGCTTAAATTTTTTAGCGGATTTGAGTTTGCTTCTAAGAATTAAAGAATAAACCCCAGATTCGTTAATAATGATTGTTTTGCTTTTGTAATTAGAACCAATCCCTTGAATTAGGGTAGTGGTTTTATCTTCACTGTCTACATGAGAAGCAATTGCGTTTTCTGGTTTTGCGTACCCAAGCGCAACAGCAATATCCTTACCAACAAACCAAGGCTTACCAGATTTAGTAAGTCCACCTCGAATTTGACCAAATTCTGAATTTTCAAAAATTTGCATTTTACCCATGATTGTTTCCTTTCTTATTTTATGTTTTAATCTTCATCTGGCGCATATTCCTCATCAACATACCAAATATCGACTTTGAATACGTTTTTAAGAGCGTCAATAGCTTGCTGTGGTGTGATTGCGAAGAACTCTCTATCTTTGTTTACTCTCTGAGCGTCAAAATATTTGTGCATTGCAGATTCAAGTTCAAAGCAATCATCAGAGAATACAAAGCAATGAGCCTTAAAGGGAATAGGCAAGCTGGAACTGGATAACTCTCGGACGCGAGTCCACGGGCTTTCTCTCCTGCTTACTCCGCACTTCACAAGATTGGGAAGGCTTGGAGAAGAAATAATATAAAGCCAACCAGACTTAGTATTAGCAAGACGATAATCAGCGTCAGCCATACGCTTATCAATATCAGCAATCTTTTCTTTGATACCTTCACGTTCTTCATCTGTGAGAGCCTTATCAAAAGCAATATCCATAGCTTTCTTTTCATCTTCCAGCTTTTTCTTTAAGCGATTCATTTCGATGATAAGCTGTTCTTGTTCTTTAAGTCTACGCTTTTGTTCGCGCTGTTCTTTACGCTGTTTTTCTTTAGCTAACTTTAAGTCAAGATACAATCGAATTAGCTTTTTGCATAGCACATGATATTCATAATTGATAGCTGTACCAAGAGTATCCGCACGTTTGTTAAGACGATTGTAAGTGTTGTCCAATAGTTCAATCGTGCGTGAATAATTATTCTCTGTAATAGCTTTCTTTTTCTTTTCAAAATAATTATTATATGCTCCAAGCAGGTTATTGCTGTACTCTTTTTGCATTTTTGCGCCTTTGGGAATGCTATTGTTCAAAGTATAAGTACGAATAATCTTGCATACAGTTGCATTATTATACATTTTTGCAATGTTGTTTTCGACAGCGACAATTTTCTTGGTAATTTCTTCGTTATTGGTGTCCAATGGCGTATATTCCAGTCCCATATCTTGCATTTCCACATAACCATTAAGAGCACCAGTAGCGGATTGTAATTCTTCAAGATGTTGAAGTTCAGACATGACTTTGCTTTCGGTATCAATCTTCAGCCGTTCTTGGTCTGCAATATCGTGAAGTAAAGAGTTACGGCGCATTTCAAGGCTCTGGACTTCTTTAGCGAGTGCGTCACGCTTAAACAGCACATCAAACAATCCCATGATAATTACTCCTTTGTATTTTCTTAAAGACAGTGTATCACAGTGCTGGCTTGAAGTCAATAGTAACCATTGGCTAAAACGCGAAAATTTTTATTTAAGTACCGAGGGTAGTGAAAGTTTATGTGCGGAAAGGAAAGAAAGAAAAATATGGCTGAAAGCAAGGGAAATAACTGTTGTGTGCAAGAAAGCAAATGAAGGGTTGACGAAGGTGTAAAGGAGTGGTATGATTTAAGTGCTGATAACTGGTGACAGTGCTGATAGCTGGTGACGTTGGTTAAGCCGAAATCTTTTCTTTTATTTAATTTTCTTTTAGTTATAAAAAACCATTTTATCTATATATAAGTCCTGCTTACGCAGTCCTTATATATATCTAAAGCCGTCATTTTATAACTAAAAGAAAATTTTTCAAGCATTAATTACTTTAGTAATTTAATGCTTTAGCGTGTTAAAGTGTATACGCAGTTAATCTCTGATTAACGTAGTACATATATATTATAA
>ERZ1034984.3699-NODE-3699-length-10724-cov-6.021464_pt1 | contig 10724 bp, 11 predicted proteins | sample MGYA00520589_ERZ1034984 | MGnify/ENA primary metagenome ERZ1034984 (study PRJEB33766, sample SAMN09781790) | gut metagenome | biome: gut microbiome | host: Homo sapiens | place: Madagascar | study: EMG produced TPA metagenomics assembly of the PRJNA485056 data... | reverse complement strand
ATTTCGGGCGTAATCAGGATGTGCAGTGTGCCGTCCTGATCGAGGCTGGCCACGGTGCTTGCGTCAATGGTTCTATCTGGCACAGCCTCAATGGGCACCTCCACGCCGTCCTTCCAGAATTTCACCTTTCCATCTGCCATCAGGCGATCCAGCTCACCGTCCGGTAATTCACCCAGACGCACAGGCAATTCCAGCGTTAGGTCAGGATTATTCTGAAGCTGGCGATAAGCCAGATAATCATAGCCGGTAATGATGACCTGCGTTTTTGGCTTTGGGACGCTTACGCCCTCTGCTTCTTTGTATTCCGTGATATAGGCCGTCAGGGAGGGAAGCAGCTGGGATTTATCACAGCCCGTTGCTTCAGCATAGCACGTGACGATGGCTTCGATCTGATCCGGCGTGAGCGCAGAGAGGTCGATGTTTTCCGCCTGCAGGTATTTCGCCACCATCGCCGTTACGTCGTCCGGAGACAGCGCCGTGGTCAGTGCGCCGCCTGTCGCCTCCTCATACGCCATGACGAAAGCCGTGAGTCCTTCGGGTGAAAGATCGGAAATATCCACATCCTGCTGTTCAGCGTATTGGGAAACATAGGCGACGATCTCATTCGGCTTCAGCAGAGACACATCCGCCCCGGAGGCCAGCTCCTTATAGCCAGCCACCAGACATTCCGCGATTTCGGGTGTCAGCCCGGATACGTCTGCGCCGCCTGTGACTTCGGCGTACTTTTCAACGTAGGCAACCAGTCCCTTTGGTGTAAGAGAGGCAGTGCTTGCGCCTTCCGGGATTTCCGTATAAGAGGAAATGAACGCATCCACCTTGACCTGCTGATTTTCTGTGGACAGCCCGGTGATGATGGCTTCGGTTGTGATCGCTCCGGGATTGGCAGCAAACTCATCCCATCGTGCCTGTGCGCCGGTCATGTCGAGATCGGTGGCGATTTTGAGAACCTCTTCGGGCAACGATTCTCCAAACATGCTGTACAGGCCGGGCAGGTCGGTCTTGATGAGATCCAGATAACTGACAATGCCCGCAAACTGATCCAGCTGTGCGGAAAAGTCAATGTCCGGGAACAGCGCCTGCACTTCAGCTTCGCTCATGCCACTGTCCAAAAGAGACTGGAGCTGCGTCATCAGGGAGAGATATTCCGTAAGCGATCCCTCGTCCATGCTGGCCGACAGCGCCTGCAGATCTGCCAGCAACGCAGGCTTTTCACTTTCACCGGCCATGCTGTATTCGCGCAGCTTGGTAAACAGCTCGTCCATCTGCTGACTGGCTTGCTGGATTTCCGGTTGGTTCCATACGGGCATGACGATGGAAGAGAGCGTTTCGGCGTATTCCTGTGCGGTAGCTTTTCGCTCCTCATTATAACGGGCGTTCAACTCGTCCAACGCCTGCTGCCGCTCGGTTTCATCAGCTATCAGCTGAATCAGGCCGTATTCCTTGTCGTAGCGCTCGTCGATCTGAGCGTTGATGGCCGCCATGCCCTCGGCGGCGGCTTTCACGGCGTTTTCGTAGACGGTCACGTCCGCATCCGTTTTGCCGCGCGCCTGAGCGCGGGCAACTTCCGCTTCCACCTTCTGGGCGATGGTAGAGAACCCGTCCGTCTCTTCCGGTGTCAGGTGATATTTCACCTCAATGGTCTCTCGGGTATCGATGAGTTCCTGCAGGCGGATTTTATCCTTCTCGGAGAAAAATCCGTTCTGACGCTTTTTCAGTAGCCGTTCAATCTCTGCGTCCATCTGATCCAGCGTCTGAATATCTGTCGCCAGACCTTGAGAGACGCTGGTGTAACCATTCTTATCAGCAGTTTCCTTCAGCGCTGTCAGCTCATCCCTTGTAGAAGCGGTGAGCGTCTTGAACGATTCCGTCCAGTGAGAGACAATCTCATTGCTTTCCTTTTCACCGTCCGACCAGACTGCTAGCAGTCCATCCAGCCAGTCCTGCGCAGACTGCTGATCACGGACAAAATCGCTCTCGGACAGGCCGAAAAAAGATAACCCTTCGCTATTGCCATAGAAAGTCTCTGCGGCGGTGTCCTTCCACTGCTTTGCCGTCTCTTCCATGCCTTCCAGCGCTTCCCGCGCCTGCTTTGCGCCGGAAACATAATCCGCCAGTGCCACGGTACCCGCGACCACTGCGGCGGCGACGGCGAACCATACGGCGGGAGATTTGCCCAAAACCGTCAGAAATCCCTTCCAGCCGCCGCCCGCCTTGCCGACTGTTGTGGCGAACTTGCCGAAAGCAGTAGATACCGTGCCGACACCCTTCGTGATCTTGCCCAGCGCCAGCAGTACCGGCCCGGCAGCGGCGGCATAGGCTGCGAACTGAATGATCTGCTTGCGCTGAGCTTCGTCCATGGAAAGAAATTTCTGTAAGAGTTCCTCTGCGCCGTCGATGAGACTGCGGATGGTGGGATTCAGGTCGTCCCCGATCTGCTGACCGAACAGCAGCGCCGTGTTCTTGAGGTTCTTCAGCTTGCTCTCCGTAGTGGCATAGCGCTTGTTAGCTTCCTCGGACAGCGCAGTATTCTTCTTCCATGCGGAGGTAGCCATACTCTGCGCCCGGGAGAAGAGGTCGGTGGCGTTCACGGCACGGAGCATGGTGTCGCGCAGACGAACTTCCTTGATTCCGATCTCATCCAGCACAGCGATAGCGCTCTCGCCCTCGTCATCCAGCTTGGAAAGTCCCACGATAAAGGCTTCGAATGCGGCGGCGGGATCGCTGTCCCACAGCGTTTTGAACTGCTGCGCCGTCATTCCGGCAACTTTGCCGAAATCCTTCAGCGCATCGCCGCCAGTTGCAGAGGCAACCTCCATTTTGATGAGCGCCTTCGAAAACGCCGAACCGCCCATCTGCGCCTCGATGCCTACCGAGGACAGCGCTGCGGCGAAACCCAGCACCTGCGCTTCGGTAAGTCCCACCTGCTTGCCTGCGCCAGCCATGCGGTGCGACATCTCCATGATGGGCTTTTCGGTAGTGGCGAAATTGTTGCCCAGATCGACCAGCGTAGAGCCGATATTGCTGAACTGGCTCTGGCTCGTGCCCATGATGTTGGCAAACTGGGCAATGGTGGTGGCGGCGTCATTTGCATTCAGGTCCTCGCAGGAATTACCCAGGTCGATCATGACGCGGGTGAAGTCCGACAGATGCTCCGTGGCCACGCCCAGCTGGCCACCCGCAGCCATGACCTCGTTGATCTCATCCGTCCCTGCCGCAACTTCTGTAGACATTCGCTTGGACGTATCCGCCAGCTGGTCAAACTCAGCCTCCGTTGCATCTACGGTTTTGCGCACCGAGGTAAAGGAGGACTCAAAGTCGATGGACGCCTTGACCGCCGCCGTGCCCAGCGCAGTAATAGGCGTGGTCAGGGTGGTGGAGAGCAGCTTGCCTGCCTTGATCAAATTCTTCCCGGCGGTATCGCAGGCTTTCCCGAAGGATTCCATGCTTTTTCCGGCCTTCGTCCATTCGGACTGAGCGGTTTTCAGCTCTTTATTGCAGTTCGCAATGTCAGCCTTCGTCTGCTTTACAGCGGCACGGGCGTTGTTGAGTGCGACTTCCGCATCCTGCACCGCGTCGGTGGCCTGACGGATTTTGTCCGGATCGTTGACCTGCTGTGCCGCCTGCAGCTGTTCCTTTGCAGCGGCCAGCGCCTTTTCGTATTCTGCGACGGATTTCTGCTGAAGGCTCATCTTTTCCTGAAGCAGCGTCAGCTTTGCGGTTAATCCAGCGACGGATTTATCGAAATCCTTCACACCTGCCGCCGCCAGACGATAGCTGCTCTCGGCGGTTTTCAGCTGCTTGCCGATGGAAGCAATGCTCCGCTGGCTGGCTTGAATCGCTTCACCTGCGGATTTCCAGCTTGTCTGGGAGAGAGCGAGCTGACGATTGCACTGGTCGATCTCCGAGGAAGTTTCTCGAACTGCGGCTTTTGCGCCGTTCAGCTTAGTCTGCGCCGAAGAGAATGCGTCGGCCGCATTTTGAGTACTCTTTTTCAGTGCGCCGTTCTGGCCTTCCAGCTTTTTGACTTCCTGCACTGCGGCGCGGTACTCGCCCTTGCAGGCGTCCAGATTCGCCTTCGCCGCAATGGTCGCGGAATCCGTCTCGCCCAGCGTATTCCTGTAATGCCGATACGCCTGCGCAGCGCTGGCCACTTCTGTTTTCAGCTGCTGCTGTTTGTTCTTCGCATCCACGAGGCGCTGGGCGTAATCATTCTGCCGGGTATAGCATTCCTGCAGCTTGTCGCTGGCCTGCTGGAGCGCACGCTCATATTGGCCTACTGCATCCTGCTGGAGCTGGAAGGTGCGCTGGAGCGTAGACAGCCTGGCAGACAGTCCCGCCGTGGTCGTCTCAAAATTCTCCACACCGGCGGAAGCCAGATGAAACGCCGACTCCGCTTCCTGGATCTGCTTATTGATGGATTTAATGTTGCGCGTGAAATTATCGCTGTTCAGCGACAGCGATACCACAAGATCGCGGAGCGTCTCGCTCATGACGGATCACCTCCTACGCATAGTATATTGAAAACAAAATCTGGCACTTGACAAGCAGCACGGTGTAGTTTATACTATGTATAAACAAGAAAGGAGGCTTTTTCATGCAAGTGCAGTTAAAACCGTGGGGAAACAGTCAGGGGATTCGTTTTTCGAAGGAATTTCTGAAAAACGCCGGTTTTCAGCCTGATGACGTACTGACAGCAGAGATCTCCAATGGGAAGATCATCCTGAGCCGCGGCTTTCGGCATCGCAGTCTGAAAGAGCGAGCAGCAGAATACGGCGGAAAACTGAACCTTTCAGAAGAGATCGACTGGGGCGAACCCGTGGGAGATGAAGTGTGGTAATGCAGAATATACAGCAAGGAGACGTTCTGAAGGTAGGCGGCTTGTCCTATCCCATGCTTGTCGTCAGCAATGGTTTTTTCAATCAGGAGGGAAAAGTCATTGCCTGTCCCATTGTACGCAGCGCTGTAGAAGGTCCGCTGCACATCAAACTCAAGAATTCTCCCACAGAAGGCTATGCGCTCTGTGAGCAGCTGAAGTATATCGATCTGACCGTCCGACGCTTTTCCAAACTGCCTGCAAGCCACTACTTTGACATCATCGATATCTCGGACGCTATTATGAGCATCTTTGATTATCAGTGCTTATGATGCAGCGGGCTTCAGCTCTGTCCACACCTCGTCAATGTAGCGTTGGCGAGGTGCTTTCTTTTCCTGTTCCCGTTTTGCGTTCCATGCCCGGATCTTCAGGAAGCCCGGCATATCCATGCGGTCGATCTCATCCATGCGCCAGCCGGATTCCAGCAATGAATTGTAGGTGGAATAGATGAATTCAGGCAGCGTCAGATTCCCGTCGTCGCCGGTTCCTTCGCCGCCTTCGTAGGGAACTCACTGAGGATTTCGGTGGTCTGGGTCTGCACAGCCATCAGCGCCAGCGCAATGTCATGCATCAGGCGATCCACGGGATAGCCGTCCAACACGTCGTCCGGGGTGAACTGATTTCCGAACAGCAGACAGAACCAGCGGATCATCACGTCCATAGCGTCCGGAATGCTGATCTGTTCCGATTGGGGAATCTCTTCGCCCTTGACAGCGGCGTTGGACAGTACCACGATTTTGGCATACATCTTCGCCGCAGGTTCCATCTCACGCAGCGCACGGCCAGAGACAAAGTCTACAACGTATTTCTTATCCTTGAGAGTACAGGTAATCATGGCGGGTACCTCCTTGTATTTATATGAAGGAATCTCCGCACAGCGCTCTGCCGTGCGGAGATACAGGATCACTCGCTGGTCGTAAAGACCGGCTCGTATACGCTCTGCAGGAAGGTCGCACCCTTTTCTGCTGTGAAGCCACTTTCCCCTTCGTCAGCCACAGCCTGATACTGATTATCATGGGTGCGGCGAATCGCCGTCCATTCGACTTCGCCGGTCTGGCGGGTGATGCTCTTGCCTTCCTTCGTGGCGTAATTCTCAGTCACGGGCTTGGCTCGCACCTTGTATAGCCAGACGAAACGGTATTTGTGGTTGGCCTTCTCGCTCTTGAAGCCGACCGCAAAATAAGGAGGTTTGTCAGTGGACGAACGGATCAGCACGCCGTTGTCGTCGATCTTATTGGCGAAAATCATCTCCTGGATGATCAGCGGAAGGTCGGCCATTTTTGTCTTGAACGACAGTTCCGGGTCGGGATATAGAACATCAAATTCCGTATCATCCGCATACTGTACATCCGGGTCGCTATTCTGGGGCGTGATGGACGCCTCGATTGCGCCGGCGACCAGCTGAAGTGCGCCGTAGGTCAGCGTTTCTTCCGTATCCGCCGTCAGCGGCGCGATGACCATATTTTTAAGACCCACCGTAGAGCTTACCGTGGGCGAAGCAGCGGGATTTGCCATGTGATATGTCCTCCTATTTCAGTAATTCGTCCTTCAGAATGTTCTTCATGATCTGGTATGCCTCGTCCTTGCGCACATCAAAAGCCGGGCGCACGAAGGGATGAGCAGGAGCGGGACCGGGGCCACCATGGCCGTGTTCGACCGGGTTGGCATAGTATGCGCCCTTTTCGGAATGCTTCACGCCAATGGTGATATACTTGCCGCCGCTGCGGGACTTACGCACGTTATGCGTTCGAATGGAGCCATGCAACGCGCCGGTGATGATTTTCGGATCGGACGCAGCGTTGTGCAGCATCTGCTCCTTGATGGGCTTTGCGCCCTCCTGCAGCGCCCGGTTCACGCCCTGCCCGAATTCCAGACTGGACGCCATGTTGGTCAGATCATCTTTGAGATTGTCAAAGCCCTGCAGTTCCATGGGCATGGGAATCACCTCCTAATTCGGGCATAAAGAAACCGTGCGGCGCGCATCAGTGCGCCTGCACGGCAAAGAGAAAAAGCCGGGGTTTTAGGAACGAGAGCCTACCGATTCAGACTCTTTCTTCCGAGGGCAGCGTTTCAGCGTCAGTCCGCTGCCTTTCGGCTTTGAGCTCGGCGATGCGATGCTCGTCCACGTAATGCGTGGCATAGCCACGCTCAATCTCCGCTGTGCCGCTCTTGCTGAAACGCAGCAGAATGACAGGCTTTCGCCCCTGACCGTCTTTCTTTTTCATGCCCCAGCGCTTGTAACAGCAGAATGAGGGTTTCAGATTCTGCGCTCTGGCATATGCACGCATTTCGCGCATTACAGCCGACAGTTTCTTCAGATTAACCGTACATACGCGTTCCAGATAATCCACGTGCCCGTACCGCCAATCCTCATAACTCTTTTTCGGCAGCACGCCGATTTCCATGAGCACATCGACAGGCGCGGCGAATCCGCGCTCCCTGCACTGCCTATACATGGACGAGCGTACCTTTGCGATCAGTTCTCCATCGTTCATATCGCGATTCCTTTCCGGCTCAGGGATTGTGTTATGCACAGTCACTATATCATTTCAGGGGACAGTCAGTCAACGCTGCCTAGGTGAATCTTTCTTTGTCAGACCATGGCATCCTGCCAGTAGACCCACGTCCACTGCACGGTATAGGTGCGGGTGGCGGGATCGTAGGCGGGCTGATTATATCCCTTGTCGCTCTCTTCCAGCATCCAGAAATCCGCGTCGTACATGGCCTGACGGATGCGATTCGCCATTTCAGTTGGGTCGATATCGCTCCAGAGATTCAAATAGACATATGTCCGATAGCCTGCCGGCCGATCATCCTGAAAGGCCGTCTCTGTGGTAGTGCTGGAATAGACCACATATTGCAGCGGAGGATTCTGGTTTTCGGACGTAGTGCGCCAGATGCCTGCGATAACGGGAATGCCGATATTTTTGAGCGCTTCCTGTACCTGACGCATTACCCGCTCACTCCCTTCGCAATGGACGCTTTCAGACCGAGGTACGTTCTTTTGAACGAATACTCGCCCAGCGTGGAGATGATCCACTTTTCATCCTGAAATTTCACCCACATGCCGGGCTTCACGTCCCTGCGATAGCGGATGGTGAAGTTGATGACCTGCTCGGTATTCATTACGTCCGCAGCCCGATAATGCTGATTGCCCGCGTCCACGGCGGAAGCCCATACGCGGCAGAGCACCACGTCCTTCGGTTCAGGATAGCCGTTTTCATTGATCGCGTTTTCGGTATAGCCGATCTCCACCAGATGGCACAGATCCCCGGGATGGGGCGTGCCCTCAAAGTTTTTATAACCGCGCATGAACCGTCACCTCCTTTGTTGAAGCACAACATATTCACATGTTCCACAGCTTTATCCACAATATGCTGTGCATTGTTTCCTGTCTCAAAACATCTTCTCAGGATCGCGATAGGGATACAGCAGACTGTCGAATGCCATCCGCATGGCCTTGTAGGTGGTCATGTCGGGGATATCCCGATTCTCATAGTAGAATCCCACCATGAGCAGAACCGCCAGCCGCACAGGTTCAGGCGCGGGATCAGAAAACTGCGTCCGGCAGTAATCCTCCGCCGCGACCTGCGCCTGTGCGATCAGGCCGGTCAGGTAGTCGTCCTCTTCATCGCATTGAATGCGGAGATGCGTTTTTACCTCATCCACGGTAACGACCATTGACGCCGCCTCACTTGCCCGTGACCATCAGGCCGCAGCTACGTAGCGCCGCCAGCAGGGAATTATAGTCATCCTTCAGCGCGGCGATGGTGGTCGCTTCGCTGTCAGGCACATATGCGATCTGGTCAAAGGGCACCGAAGGCGTAAACAGATCGTCGCCGCCTTCGATGATCGCGCCGGGCAGGAAGGTGAGCTTTCCGCCAATGACCAGCTCATTGCCACCTTGCGCAAAATAGTTGTGGGTATTGCGGGTAACGTCCGCAACGGGTTCAGCTTTCATCATGCCTTTATCCCTCCGCTTTTTACGCCTTCATGGCGAGGCACTTCAGTCCTTCACTCTGCACCAGACGACCGTCCACGCGCTGGGTTGCGCGGAAGCCGATCTGGCCCGTCGCCGCATACAGCTCGTTGAGACGCTGGAACGAACGGCCCTGACGATCCGCGATCCAGTAGGACGAGAAATCGCCGAACAGCACGGGCTTCGCGCCGCTGGCCACTTCGGGCATATAAGCCGAGGTCACCAGACGATAGCTGAGCAGCTTGTCCGGCTGACCTTCCTTCAGGCCGGGCTGCCAGAGATACTGACCGTTACCGTCCTTCAGCCTGCGAAGGTTCTTGACCGTGCTGTCGTTCAGCAGAAAGACCGCCTTTTTGCGATAGCCGGACTTCACAGAATGGATCAGGTCGATGATCTCATCCGCCGTGATCGCCGCGCCGGCCGTGGTCACGCCGGTAGCCGCGCCATTTACGCTGTGAAGCAGACCGGTGGGCTTCGCCGTACCGTTGCCGTTGATGAACGCGTCCTCCTCAGCCGCGCCAATGCGGCGGGCGAACTCGGAAGCGATGTAACTCTCCACGTCGAACACGGAGTCCTGCAGCAGTTCGTCGGACACCTTGATCATGGTCGCCACCTTGTGCGCGCCGATGGAGATCTGACCGAAAGCGTCGTCGGATTCGGGAATCTGACCTTCTTCCTCCACCCAGCTGGCGGTTCCGTGGCTGGCGACGATGGGAATTTTGCGGTCGCCGGACTCCGTGCGGATGATGGTGCACAGGCTGCGCAGCTGATTTTCCTCCGTCAGCGCCTGCACCAGCGTATGCTCGTACTCATCCGGGCAAAGAAAACCGCCCTCCGAATCGGTGCCGATCTGAAGGGCGTTGCGCACCTGGAAATGTTCGCCGCGATTGCGGATCATGTTCCAGAAGGCCAGCTTGTATTCATCCGACGCGCGGCCGGTTCGACCGCCGGGCCTCTTTTCGGGACGGGACGCCAGCGGCTGACGAACGGGTTCGTTCATCTCGCGCTCCATCTGCTCCGCGCGCTCCATGCGGTCGATGGTATGGCCAAGGTCGACCACCTCCTGTTCCATGCGCTCGTACTGCTGGGAATCCTCGGCGCTCATCACGCCGTTTTCGTTGGTATGTTCGTCCAGAAAAGCCCTGGCCTTATCCCAGACTTCGGCGCGCTTCTGACGCATTTCAAGAATCTTGCTCATGTTGTACCTCCAAAATTATCGGTCGTTTGGTTTGATCAGATCCAGCCGTCTGCGCAGCTGGTCTGCGGGAATACCGGGGTTTTCGTGTGTCTGAACCTTCTGGGATGTCTGTTTCTGATAATCAGCAACGGACAACTCAGGGGCAGTTTTGTCTTCCGCAGCGGGCTTTTGTACCATTTTTCCCTGTTTGAGCGGGTTATGCCGCTCCAGCCAAAGCCGCACCTTCGCTTCGGCATCCTTCCGATTCACCGTGCGCATGGTGGCGGAGTCCATGGGGCACGCCTGCGGGTCGGCCACGCCGTCGATAAAGCCCTGCGCCAGTGCCGCGCCCGCGTCCATCCAGGTGGTGGCGGTCATCATCGCCGCCAGCGTGCCGCGGTCAATGGGGCTGCGCCGGGAATAGATGTTGAGGATGCTCTCCTTGCAGGCTTTCAGCAGCGCGATAGCTTCACTGAAGTCGCGCTCGTTGCCCCATGCGACGGTGGACGGATCATGGATCATGTACAGGCTGCCCGGCGTCATCTCCAGCGTGTCCGCCGCCGCGGAAAGCACTGTCGCCGCCGAAGCCGCCGTGCCCGAGATTATCAGATACACCCTGCCCGGATAGGCGCGGATATCATCGTGCATTCGAACGGCGGCGTTGCACGAGCCGCCATAGCTGTTCAGAATGATGC
>ERZ1034984.3692-NODE-3692-length-10749-cov-13.286703_pt1 | contig 10749 bp, 8 predicted proteins | sample MGYA00520589_ERZ1034984 | MGnify/ENA primary metagenome ERZ1034984 (study PRJEB33766, sample SAMN09781790) | gut metagenome | biome: gut microbiome | host: Homo sapiens | place: Madagascar | study: EMG produced TPA metagenomics assembly of the PRJNA485056 data... | reverse complement strand
GCGGGGCCACCGCATTTCGGGCACGTGCATTTCGCGAACTCCTCATGCGTGGCGAGCGTCTCGCCTGCGGAAAGATCGATATCCTTCGGAAGCATGACGGGCAGGTCCTCTTCGGGAACCGGCACGAGTCCGCACTTGTCGCAGTAGATGGCGGGAATGGGGTTTCCCCAATAGCGCTGGCGGGAGATGAGCCAGTCGCGCAGGCGGAACTGCACCGACTTCTTCCCCTTGCCCGCGGCCTCCAAGTCGCCGATGATCGCGTCGACAGCGGGCGAATGCTTGCCACCGACCATGCCGGTGTACTTGCCAGACTGCACGAGCTTGCCCTCGGCCTCGTAGGATTTCTCCCAGTCGACCGTGGTGACGACGCGATTCTGCTCGTCTTTGAGCTGCGGATAGAGCGCATCGTCCTCACCCAAGATGATGGGGATGATGGGCAGGTCGTACTTGCGGGCGAACTCGAAGTCGCGCTGGTCGCCGCACGGGACGGCCATGACCGCGCCGGTGCCGTAGTCGGCCACGATGTAGTCGGCGACCCACACGGGGACCTTCTCTCCGTTCACGGGGTTCACGACATAGCGGCCGGTGAACGCGCCGTGCTTCTCGCGGTCACCCTGGGCACGCTCGACGGCGCTCACCTTGGAAGCGGCCTCCACGAGAGCCATGACTTCGGCCTCGTATTCGGTGCCGGCGACGAGCTCGGGCACGAGCTTGCTTTCGGGAGCGAGCAGGAAGAAGCTGCATCCGAAGAGCGTGTCGGGGCGCGTCGTGAACACGGTAATCGTCTGGCCGTCGTCTTTGCCCTCGGCGGGAAGAAGCTCGAAGTCGACTTCGGCGCCTTCCGAACGGCCGATCCAGTTCGCCTGCATCTGCTTCACGCGCTCGGGCCAGCCGTCGAGCTGGTCGAGGTCATCGAGCAGCTCCTGCGCGTAGTCGGTGATCTTGAAGTACCACTGCGTGAGGTCGCGCTTCTCGACAGCGCCGTGGCAGCGCCAGCATTCGCCTTCCGTGACCTGCTCGTTTGCGAGAACGGTCTTGCAGTTGGGGCACCAGTTCACCGGAGACTCGCGGCGCTCGACAAGCCCGCGCTTCCAGAACTGCAAGAAGATCCACTGGCCCCAACGATAGTACTCGGGGTCGCACGCAACGACCGTGCGGTCCCAATCGTAGGACAGGCCCATGCGCTTGAAGGACGCCTTCTGCGTCTCGATGTTCGCGTACGTCCACTTCGCAGGGTGGCTGTGGTGCTTGATGGCGGCGTTCTCGGCCGGCAGACCAAAAGCATCCCACCCCATGGGGTGAAGCACATCGAAGCCGCGCATCTTCGAGTAACGGGCGATCACGTCGCCGATCGTATAGTTGCGCACGTGCCCCATGTGGATGTCGCCCGAAGGATAGGGGAACATCTCGAGCACGTACTTCTTGGGCTTCGATTCGTCTTCTCGAACGGTATTCAGACCTGATTCGTCCCACGCCTTCTGCCAACGCGGTTCGATCTCATGCGGGTTGTAAGCTTTCATGGTTGTTGCCTTCTCGTTTTCATTCTCGCTGGGTAAAAACGCGACTATATATTGTAGCGCATCCAGAGCGCTCACCGGCTACGTTTGCGCCGCTAGGTCGACCATTACCGACATGCGGAACCCGGCCTTGAAATGCTCAAGGGAAACCGCCCCGTCGTAGCGCTGCACGATCGTGTCGATGACGGACAGCCCCCAACCGTGCTCAGCGAGGGAACCACCGCTCGTCTGCTCCTCGGCGAACCGGATTCTGTCGAGAATTCCGCGGCGCGTCGTTTCGCGGCCCTCGTCCCCTTCCGACGTTGACTTGCTGTTGCACATATCGAGCACGAGATACGAACCTTTTACGGAAGCCTTGAAAACCACGAACCGTTTGCCGGGGTCGACGTCTTCGCAGGCGTTAAGCGCATTGTCGAGCATGTTCGACACGAGGGCGCATAGCTCGGAGTTGGAAATTGACACTTCGGCGGGAACTTGCAGGGAACAGCATGCAGGACAGCACGTAACGGGGCGACATGCGGGCTAGTCGACGGCACAGGATAGCGGCCTTCGCCGCCATCGCGACCAGCACGGCAACGGTAAGCGAAAGGGATATCGCGAAGAGCACGTCCATGCATCCACCTGACCCTACGCCCTATCGCACGACAATGCGGAGGGTTCGCAAAGCGGCGATGCGGCAGAAAGGGCGGCCTCAGAGTGAAGAACCACCGAGGCATCTCGGGCGTCCATGTTCAGGGCGTCGTCGAGGGCGCTTTGCCTGACGGGCTTCACCAGGAAGTACACATGCTGCGTCTCATAGACGGGCGTACAGTATTCAATATAGCCAGTTGCGTAGATGACCTGGGTTTTCGATCCGGCGGGGAACAAGTCACGCACCATTGAGATGCCATCCGCGGCATCAGTGCCCAAGTTGATGTCAGTGATAAGGATGTCGACCGCATGGCCCTCGGAGACGAAGTACTCGAGCTCGGCGCGTGAGGCCATCTCGTGCACCTCAAACCCCTCGGAAAAGGGCGAAGCCGCAACCCTGTCGATGAGCGCCGCCGCGCACTCTGCGTTGTCTTCGACTATGCAAACCGTGTAGGAAGGCATGTTTGCAAACCTACTTTCGCTCGCTTTCCCCTGAATGATGTCGAGTATACCCGAAAGGTCGGAGTTTGGCGCGGCCCCTCAAGGGGCGCAAACGGCGCCCAGAAGAGGGGCGCTCCGACAACACCCGGTCGCTCAGACGGCTCTCACCACGCTGCGAAACCCGCCTTGCAGGCATCGTCGAAGCGCCTTGGCGGATGCAAGGCGAGCTGGGCAGCCAAAGCCCCCGAAGGCGAGCCGCCACCTGATTGAGCGAGCAGGACGCGGCCGCTTTCTGATACCATGAGCGCACACGCGTAAAGAGAGGCATCCCCATGAATTACCACATCGCATCGTTCAAGGCAGCTTACGGCACCTCGTCGCAGCTTCCCGAGTCGACCCGCCCCGAAGTATCCTTCGCCGGGCGCTCGAACGTGGGGAAATCATCCCTTTTGAACAAACTCATGTACCGAAAAGGCCTGGCAAAGGTGTCACAAACGCCGGGCAAAACCGCCACAATCAACTTCTACGACGTCGACGGCACCGATTTTGTCGACCTGCCCGGCTACGGCTACGCAAAGGTAGCGAAGTCGGAGAAGGGCCGCTGGTCGGAACTAATCGAGGGCTACTTCAACCAAGACCGACGCTTCGCCTTGGTGGTGTCACTTGTCGACATCCGCCACGATCCCTCGGCACTCGACATGCACATGGCGAAGTTCCTCTGGGAAAACGACTTTCCCTTCGCGATCGCCCTCACGAAAGCCGACAAGCTCTCGAAACAAGCGGCAGGGAAACAGGCGTCCGTCATCCGCAAGAAGCTCGATTTGCCGAAGGACATCCCCTTCGTGGTAACGTCCTCTTCGAATGGCACGGGCGTCGATGAGCTGCGCCGCCTGATCGATTCCTACGTCGCCGAAGCGTAGTCACCGAGGACGCAACAAAGATTACGCGAGCGGACGACCGCGGAGGGTTGCCGCGCTTTTGGGAGGAAACGCCGCATGAAAATCCTGGTCATCACTGCGCAAAAGCCCGACAGCACCGGAAGCGGCGTCTACGTCGCCGAAACGGTGCGCGCATTTTCGTCGGCAGGACACGATGTGACGCTCGTTGCCGGCATCGACGCCGCCGACGAGGTTTCCCTTCCCGAGGGCGTCGCCTTCCACCCCGTGCGCTTCCGCACGCCCGAGCTGCCCTATCCCGTGTGCGGCATGAGCGATCAGATGCCGTACGAGGCAACACGTTATCGCGATATGACGCCCGAGATGTGCGAGCGGTTCAAACACGCTTTCGACCAGGCGATTCGCGAAGCATGCGAGGAAAAGCTCCCCGACGTGGTGCTCTGCCATCACCTGTATCTGGCGTGCGGCGTCGCCGTGCGCTGCGTGCACGAGGTTGCCGAGGCGAGGGGGTTCGCGTGCCCAAGCGTGCGCGGCATTTGCCACAGCACCGATTTGCGCCAGATGGGAAAGCACTCGCTCGAACGCGAGTTCATTGTCGAAGGCGTGCGCGCGCTCGACTGCATCTTCGCGCTACACGGACCACAGAAGCGCGAGATTACGGAGATGTACGGCGTGCCCGAGAAGCGCGTGCGCGTTGTGGGTTCGGGATACAACGACAAGCTCTTCAACCCAACAGGTCGCACGCCCCACGTTGAAGGCGCGCCCGCCCACTTCCTCTACGTCGGCAAGATTTGGCGGAAGAAAGGCGTGGAAAGTCTGATTCGATGCGCGCAACTGTTGGGGACGATGCCGTCCGATATCGCGTTCAACCTGGTCGGAGGCCATAACAATGAACGCGAATTCGCCCAACTGCGCACCCTTGCCGACGCTTCCCCCTATCGGTTCGACTTCCCGGGAAAGGTCGATCAAAACCAGCTTGCCAGAATATATCGCAACTCCGACGTGTTCGTGCTGCCATCGTTTTTCGAGGGCCTGCCGCTCGTGGTAATCGAGGCGCTCGCCTGCGGATGCAAGGCCGTGGTGACCGACCTGCCCGGCATCCGTCCGTGGATTTCCGCGAACATCCCCGCGGCGCCCGTGTGGTTCGTCGAGCCCCCGCGCATGGAGAGCGTCGACGAACCTGTAGCGGACGACCTGCCCGCTTTCGAGCAACGTTTGGCGAAAGCCATCGACGCTGCCGCTGCCGCGCCCGCACCGAGTGCCGCCAATTTCGCCGGCATCGAGCGCGTGACCTGGGCGGGACTTGCCGAGAAGCTCATCGCGTAACAGCAGCCAAACACACCGTTTTCGTTCACGGCATAAAGAAAGCGACCAGGAGGTCGCTTTCTTTATGCCTCAGCGGATCATCGCCAGCTCGCTGTCGACCCGCTATCTTGCCAAAACTGCACCATCGGGCACCCTCGCAGCAACCCGTTACGCTGATCGAAACCCGGCGAAGCTCGCTTACCTCATGTTGGAAGCGTAGGGAGCCTTGTCCTTCAGAAGGACGTCGTGCGCGCCGCCCTCGACGATGGACGTGGAGCTGATCACCGTAAGCTTGGCCTTGTCCTGGAACTCGGGAATGGTGAGCGCACCGCAGTTGCACATGGTCGACTTGATCTTGAGCAACGTGACCGCGATGTTGTCCTTGAGCGGGCCAGCGTAGGGCACATACGAATCGACGCCCTCTTCAAACGACAGGCTCTTCTTGCCGCCCAAGTCGTAACGGCCCCAGTTGCGGGCGCGAGCGGAACCCTCGCCCCAATATTCCTTCATGTAGGTGCCGTTCACCATGACCTTGGCCGACGGGGACTCGTCGAAGCGCGCGAAGTAGCGGCCGAGCATAACGAAGTCAGCACCCATCGCCAGAGCCAGCGAGATGTGGTGATCGTAGACGATGCCGCCGTCGGAGCAGATGGGCACGTAGATGCCGGTCTCCTTGAAGTATTCGTCGCGAGCCTTTGCAACCTCGATGGTAGCCGTAGCCTGGCCGCGGCCGATGCCCTTGGTCTCGCGTGTGATGCAAATGGAGCCGCCGCCGATACCGATCTTCACGAAGTCCGCGCCCGCCTCCGCCAAAAAGCGGAAGCCCTCGCCGTCGACGACGTTGCCGGCACCGATCTTCACGGAGTCGCCGTAGTGCTCGCGCACCCACTCAATCGTCATCTTCTGCCAATCGGAATAGCCCTCGGACGAGTCGATGCACAGCACGTCGGCGCCCGCCTCGACCAGCGCAGGAACGCGCTCGGCGTAGTCGCGGGAGTTGATGCCTGCGCCCACCATGTATCGCTTATGGGCATCGAGCATCTCGTTGGGGTTCGATTTGTGGGAATCGTAGTCCTTGCGAAACACCATATAGGCAAGCGTATCGTCGTCGTTAACGAGCGGCAGCGAGTTCAACTTGTGGTCCCAGATGATATCGTTGGCAACCTTGAGGGAAGTGTCCGCCGGCGCCACAATCAGCTTCTCGCGCGGGGTCATGAACTCGGAAACCTTCTCATCGCCGCTCATGCGGGAAAGACGATAATCGCGCTCGGTAACCACGCCGAGCAGCTTACCGTGCGCCGTGCCGTCGTCGGTAACAGGCATCGTGGAGTGGTCGGTGGCCTCCTTCAGGGCGACAACCTCGTTGAGCGTCATGTCGGGGGAAAGGTTGGCGTCGGACTCGACGAACCCAGCCTTGTAATCCTTCACGCGTTTGACCATGGCGGCTTCCTGCTCGATGGTCTGGTTGCCGTAGATGAAGGAAAGGCCGCCCTCGGTGGCAAGGGCTACGGCCATGTTGTCGTCAGAGACGGCGGCCATGATAGCGGACACCATCGGAATGTTCAGCGAAAGCGGGCACTCCTCTTCGCCCTTGCGATACTTGACGAGCGGCGTTTTCAGGCTGACCGACGCCGGAATGCACGTAGCAGGCGTGTGACCAGGCACCAAAAGATACTCGTTGAACGTGCGTGACGGCTCGTCGTAGTAGTAAGCCATGGGGAATATGCTCCTTCGCGAACGGGGGACGACTATAGTGTTGTTCGACATTATAGACACCCCGTCGCGGGTTGCACGGGTCGCAGCGGCGAAATACCTGCGTTTTCGGAGAAATTCCCCAGCCCTTAACGCGGCAGCAGGAGAAGGCTACGCGGAGTGCGAGGAGAACTTTGAGGCGGGAGTTGGGGGCGTGCGGCCGGCCTGCCGGCGAAAGGAGGGCACCCGCGGCTCAAGCTTACCGGTGCGGCGTGCGCGGCGTGCGAGATGTGCGCAACTCGGCGGAGGCGTCGCGGGAGCGACGCTGGCGCTCGGCGGAAGCATCCTCCGTCGGCACGACGCGCCCGACCACGCGCGTTGCGTGCGCGGCGGCCGCCTGCTTGTCACGCTCGGCCAAAGCCATGCGAACCTTCCCATATTCCCAAACCAGAAGCACGAGCAGGATGCACATCACAATGAGATACCCGATGATGGCGCCCGGCAGTCCCGTGAAGTTCACCAGCAGAATCGGGACGAACAGCGAGAACCCGAACGTGATCAGGTAAAGCTTCGTCACCGTACGCTGCTGGCGCAACACCGTGACCACCTGATAGAGGAAATCGATGCAAGCTGTGACGCCACCGGCGGCGAGCATGATGAATACAAGTCCGCGGAACTGCTCGAAATCCACGCCGTAGAGGAAGCTCATGACCGTAATGCCAATCCAGCCCATGATGAGCGCCATCACGACGGTGATGCCCACAATCACCGCCACAATCACGACGATAATCATGTCGAAGCGCTTGCGCTTCTCGGGGTCGGCCCACACGGCGGCCATCTTCACGAGCATCGGCTTGTAGATGAGCTGCGCGGTGAGCAGGATGCCCATGGCCGGGAAGTAGAGCACGTTGTAGTAGAGCTGGTTGTCGTAGGAAAGCACACCCTCCATGACGAACTTGGGCATGTTGTCGATGAGCGAGTAGAGGAACAGCGCGACGAACAGCGGGGCGCACTGCTTGAAGAGCGCGACGACGCTGTCGAAGCTCGCGCGCGCCGACGTGGGCGTTTCCCAAATCGCGAGGGGCAAGGTGAGCACGATGAACGAAACGCCCGCAGCAATGGCCATCGCGATGCAAGAGACGCTGACGCTGCGCGTGATAAACAGCGCGACGGAGAATACCACGAGCACGAGCACCGAGCGGAACGCCTGGGAGATGCCCGCGAGATAGAGCTTGTCCTTCTGCTGAAGGCGGCCCTCGTAGACGTCGGCTAAGCCATCGACCATCTTGTAGACGTACACGCCCATGCTGATTGTGAACATCTCGCCTGCATAACCCCTGATGGCACAATAGATCCACCCGACGATGAGCATCACCGCGCACGTGAGCCAGCGGTTGAGCTGATAATCCGAGAACGAGTGCGCCTCGTTGAGGTCGGAAATTTGGTAGGTGCGCACGCCGTAGTTCGCGAGGATCATGAGCAGCGACCCCGTGACGAAGGCGAGCGAGAACATGCCAGCGAGCTCCACGCCCGCGAGCTGCGTCACCACGATGGTGAGGACGGGGAACACCATGCCCCATGCGCTCGTGCCAAGCGTGTTGCAAATATAGTCGCGCGTCGTACGGTGCGAAGCGTACTCGGCCGGCTGGTCGGCGAGCTCGCCTTCCGTCACCGCGCCCAGGAGGCGATTGCACCACCCGTTGACGGCGCGTGTAAGGAAAAATTTATTCGGGTCGAATGCCATGGAATCGCGCGCGCTGTCCCTTCGTGTCGTGTCTCATCCAAGGATTATAGAGTCGCTCTTCCGACGGGTTGCCAATTTGCACAGAAAGTGAAGAAGCCGAGCCCCGAAGGACTCGGCTTCGCATGTTTCACGTGGAACGCGCCGAAGCGCACTCGCATGACGCTGCGGCGGTTAGCTCACATTCCGCAACCGCGCGGAAGACGCCCGCCTTCCGTAATGCGCGGGGATCGCTCGCCGCAAGCCGCACACATCACCGAAAAGAGCTAGAAGCGCTGGAACTTCGCCTTCGGAACGCCGCAGATCGGGCACTTCTCGAAGTCGTCGCCCTTGTGGATGTAGCCGCAGCCCGGGCAGAGGTAGTACGCGTCGTCATCGGCAGCGTCGATGTTGTTGTACGCCTCGAGGTACTTCTCGGCATGGACGGCCTCGGCAAGCTTTGCCCTGGTGAACACCTTAACAGCCTTGGCGTGGCCCTCTTCCTGTGCCTTCTTGATGAAGGTGGGGTACATGTCAGAGGTCTCGAAGATCTCGCCGTTGGCGGAGGCGATCAGGTTGAGGTCGATGGCTTCGGGGGCCGGAGCCTCGGCGGTCGGGCGGGTGTAGGAAGGATCTTCGGCCTCCACGAGGGAAGCTTCGAGGTTGATGTGGATCTGCTCGGCGGCAGAAGTAGCCTCCCACAGACGTGCGAGCTGGTCGAAGCCCTGCTCCTTGGCGGCCTTGGCGAAGGCGGCGTACTTGGCGGAAGCGCCAGTCTCGCCTGCAACGGCGGCCTTCAGGTTCTCGAGCGTGGTGCCTGCCTTGGTAGCGGCGTCGGCGACAGCATTGAAGTTGCTGGAGTTCTCAGCGATGGGAAGTTCGGTACGAAGGTTCATAACGTGCCCCTCTCAATTGTTCTTGTTAACTGTTTTGTTAACCTCATCTTATTGAGAATTTATCTCAATAAGGAACTATAGCGAGTTGCCGAACCTTATGCAAGTCGCCCCCTCGCATTCCCCGCCGCAATTCGCAGAACGTTCACATCCGCCGAGGCGTAGGCGTCGTGCACTATAATTGGCCGCATCACGATACGCCTTGGGCAATACGAAAGGTCGAAGGACATGGAACACGAAGTAGCTTGGAAGAAATACGACGAGGTGGACATCGAGGCCCTCGAAGGCCTGGCCAGCAACTACATCGACTTCATTTCGGAGAACAAGACCGAGCGCCGCTGCGCCGCAACCGCCATCCGCATGGCAGAGAAAGCGGGCTACGTCTCGCTCGCCGACGCCGTCCGCGAGGGGCGCGCGCTTTCCGCAGGCGACAAGGTGTGGGCACATTCCCACGGCAAGGCGCTCATCCTGGTGCAGCTGGGAAGCAAGCCGCTGAGCGAGGGCATGAACATCCTAGGCGCGCACATCGACAGCCCCCGCCTCGACCTGAAGCAGAACCCACTCTACGAGAGCAACGGCTTCGCGCTTCTCGACACGCACTACTACGGCGGCATCAAGAACTATCAATGGGTCACGCTCCCGCTCGCCATGCACGGCGTCGTCGCCAAGAAGGACGGCACGGTCGTGGACATAAACGTGGGCGACGACGAGGGCGATCCCGTTTTCTGCGTATCTGACCTGCTCATTCACCTTGCAAGCCAACAGATGGACAAGAAGGGCAACAAGATTGTCGAGGGCGAGGACCTAGACATCCTCATCGGCAACCGCCCGATTTTCCTCAATAGCGAGGATGCGGACGGCGAAGGCGCAGACGAAGGCGGCGAGGGCGCGAAGAACAAGGACGCCGCGAAGGAACCGGTGAAAGCGTTCGCGCTGAAGCTTCTGGCCGACAAGTACGGCATCGAGGAGGCGGACTTCCTTTCCGCGGAAATCGAGATGGTACCGGCAGGGCGCGCCCGCGAGCTGGGCTTCGACCGCAGCATGGTCATCGGCTACGGACAAGACGACCGCGTATGCGCCTACACCTCACTCATCGCGCAGCTCGAAGCGCCGGCGGATTTGGCGAAGACGGCCGTCACCGTGCTCGTCGACAAGGAGGAGATCGGAAGCGTCGGCGCGACCGGCATGGCATCGAACTTCTTCGAGAACACCATCGCCGAGATCATGGAGCTTGCCGGCGAGGGCGGCATGCTCCCGCTGCGACGGGCGCTTTCCGCGTCGAGCATGCTCTCCTCTGACGTGTCGGCTGGCTTCGACCCCGCCTACGCGAGCGTCTTCGAGCCGAAGAACGCGGCGTTTCTCGGGCGCGGGCTCGTGTTCAACAAGTACACGGGCGCACGCGGGAAGAGCGGCAGCAACGATGCGAGTGCGGAATACGTGGCGCGCGTGCGTCGCGTGATGGATGACGCGGGTGTGTCGTTCCAAACCGCTGAGCTGGGCAAAGTCGATGCAGGCGGCGGCGGGACGATTGCTTATCTGCCCGCGAAGTACGGCATGGACGTCATCGACTCGGGCGTGGCCGTGCTTTCCATGCACGCGCCCTGGGAAGTGACGAGCAAGGCCGACATCTACGAGGCCTACAAGGGTTACCTGGC
>ERZ1034984.3690-NODE-3690-length-10752-cov-9.486118_pt1 | contig 10752 bp, 10 predicted proteins | sample MGYA00520589_ERZ1034984 | MGnify/ENA primary metagenome ERZ1034984 (study PRJEB33766, sample SAMN09781790) | gut metagenome | biome: gut microbiome | host: Homo sapiens | place: Madagascar | study: EMG produced TPA metagenomics assembly of the PRJNA485056 data... | reverse complement strand
TTTTATTATAGCATTTATCTTTTTATTTTGCAAATATCTTTAAATATATGCTAATCAAAAAGCTTCTCAGTCTTCTTGCCATCATACTTTGCCATACTGCAAACCCAGACAGTCCCAGCTCTTCTTTATGTTTTTCCAACAGCATACGGTGTTCGGCTATGTAAGCTTTTTCCTTACCGCCGCCCATAACCTGTCCTGTATTGGAATCATTTCTGATCCGAAATCCATTCAAAGGCTCATGAATTACGAAAATATCACCAAGGCTGGCAATTCGCATATAAAAATCGTAGTCCAGAATATATACAAAGTCTGTATCGAATCCTCCTACTTTATCTAATGCGCTTTTTCGTATCATATTCGCCAGCGGTGCTCCAAAATAATTTTGAGAACGCAATCCACTTCTGGCAACTTTTTTTCCATTTACCAACCCGGATTTATGATATCTCTTATAAGTTCCGTGTTGTTTTCCCTGCATATCTACTAACTTTGAATCGCTCTCTGCCAGTACTGCCGTAGGATTCTCCATCAATGCCCTGGTTTCTTTTTCAATGGCATCCTTTTCTATTAAATCGTCTGCGCAAATCAGCTTTACAAATTCACCTGATACTAATTTCAGACATCGATTCCAATTTCCTGACATTCCAAGATTCTTTTCATTCCTGTATGCCTTTACTCTCTTATCTGGTATAGATGATACCACCTCATAAGTATTGTCTTTTGAGTTATCATCCACAACAATCAATTCTATATTCTGATAGGTTTGGTTCAAAATAGAATCAATGGTTTCTTTAATGTAACCGGCATTATTATACGCTGGAATACATACACTTACTAATGGTTCCATTTTATTCTCCTACAATGTTTTCATATAAACTTCCAATGCATCATGCCAGTCTGCCATCTTATAATCACTGGTAAGTCTTAACATATAATTATCCAAAATAGAATATGCTGGTCTATTTGCAGATGCCGGATTCATTTCTTTATATTGAACACTGGTAACATGATTTACTTTTGTACTTTTTCCAGCCAGCTTAAATATCTCCTCTGCAAAATCCGCCCAGTTTGTATCACCTTCGCAAGTTGCATGGAACAATCCGTAGTTTTCCGTCTGCTCTAAATAATGAATCATTTTTGCAAGCTCTACCGCGCTGGTAGGAGAACCCAATTGATCGCACACTACGCTTACTTCATCATGATTTTCTGCAAGCTTCAGCATTGTTTTTACAAAGTTCTTTCCTTCACCATAAAGCCATGCAGTTCTTAAGATAAAGTATTTTGGAGCAAATTCTTTCACGAATTTTTCGCCTTCTAGCTTCGTTTTTCCATAGGCACTTACCGGATTCGGTGCATCAAACTCTGTATATGGTTTGGTTCCGTTTCCTTCAAATACATAATCCGTAGATACATGTATCATTTTAGCATCCAGTTCTCTTGCTGCAATACTTAAATTTCTAGGTCCAATCGCATTGATTTTATATGCTAAATCCCACTGTTCTTCACATTTATCCACATTGGTGTGTGCTGCACAATTGATAATCACATCCGGTTTTCTTTCTCTTGCCAATTTCAATACAGCTTCAATATCCGTAATATCCAAGGAAAAAACGCCCTCCTCTTCTACTACGTCTGTATTAATAAATTCTACTTGCTCGTTTTCATATTCTTTACGAATTGCGCGTCCTAACTGTCCATTGCATCCTGTTACCAATATCTTTTTCATTTTTTATTCTCCTAACCCGCTTTCTACTGCACCTACTACCGCTTTCAGTGCTTCTTCTTCATCTTCGCCTTCACATATAAATTCTATTGTATCGCCTGACTTGATACATGCTCCAAGTACACTTAATACACTTTTAGCGTTTGCGGTACCACCTTTAAACGAAAAGTTAATTGATGATTGATATTTTACCGCTTCTTTGCATAATTCTCCTGCCGGTCTTAAATGCAGCCCTGTAGGATTTTTGATAACTACTTTTTGGCTTACCATATATTTTCCTCCAATAATATCATTGAATGCCCCTTTAGAGCATTGTTTCCATAATTAAATCTGCTAACTGTTCTGCTTCTTTTTCTATGATTGTCTGATCTTTTCCTTCTATCATAACACGAACCAATGGTTCTGTTCCAGATGGGCGAATCAAAACTCTTCCTTCTCCTGCAAATCGTTTCTCCAGGTTTTCTATTGCCTGTGCGATTTCAGGATATTCCATATAATTTTCTTTTTTATGGTTAGGTACCTTTGCATTTACTAATGCCTGTGGTAAAACTTCCATTACTTTAGACAGTTCTGAAAGTTTTTTATTGGTCTTTACCATCACTTCTAACAGATGTAAAGCACTGAGCAATCCGTCCCCTGTTGTATTTTCATCCAGGAAAATAATATGCCCGGATTGTTCTCCTCCGATATTATAACCATTTTCTCTCATATTTTCCAGTACATATCTATCTCCAACCTTAGTTTGTTCGATATGAATTCCGTTTTTCTCTCCCATAATAGAAAAACCAAGGTTACTCATAATCGTTCCTACAATGGTATTTTTCTTAAGTTTTCCATTATCTTTCATATAATTTCCGATAATCGCCATTACCTGATCACCGTCTACGATATTTCCTTTTTCATCCACCGCAAGCATACGGTCTGCATCACCATCAAAAGCAAGACCAACATCTGCCTTTTCAAACACAACTCTTGCTCGCAATTCATCCATGTGTGTTGACCCGCAGTTTGCATTAATATTGGTTCCATCCGGTTCTACATGAATCGGCACTAAGTTCGCTCCTAATCCTTTCAATGTTTCCACCGCTGTATAATAAGATGCACCTTCTGCACAGTCCGCAACGATTTTCAAGTTACTCAAATCAATCGGTACGGTATTTTTTATAAAAGAAATATATTCTTCTTTGGCATCAAAACGATAAGACACTTTTCCAATTCCGGAACCGATTGGCATTGTCACATCTTTCATTCCATTTTTAATCAGTGCTTCTATTTCGTCTTCTAACGCATCGGAAAGCTTATATCCTTCTCCGTTAAAAAACTTAATGCCGTTAAATTCCATTGGATTGTGTGACGCTGAAATCACAACTCCCGCATCCACTTTATGCTTTTTGGTAAGATATGCAATCGCAGGTGTTGGTATAACGCCCATATATACAGCATTTGCCCCCACGGAACAGATGCCGGCCATTAATGCATTTGCCAACATACCACCAGAAATTCTTGTGTCACAACCTACAATAATGGTAGGTTGATGTTCTTTTTCTTTTGTGAGAACATAAGCTCCTGCCTGCCCTAATTTCATTGCAAGTTCAATTGTTAATTCTGTTCCTGCTACACCACGTACACCATCTGTACCAAACATTCTTGCCATTTTAATTACCTCTTCTACTATCTTCCACCTACGGAAGTATTTCTACTATTTTGATCATTACTTGAATTATCTGTATTACTATTATCTGTATTATTGCTATTATCTTCCTGAGTTTTATCCGCTTCTTTATCCCGTATATTAACCTGTACACTTACATTCCCTATGATTTCATATTTTTCACCATTAATTGTAAGTGCCAGTTGAACCGTATGGGTCCCCGGTGATAAATCGCTTGCATCTATAGTTGCCTGCACACTTCCTATATCAAAGGAATCAATATCATCCTGTGAAGCTCTTATTGTCAACGGAACTGTTGTTACATTGGAATTATATGTTAATTCATAACTATCCGGCAATCCTTCCACCGATATATTGGCAACCGGTAAATTAAACACTCTGGTTTCCTTTGATACTATTAATGCCTTTATTGCAATCTGGGTTACTTCATCATCCACCAGAGACACGCCATCCGGAAGATATGTAGTAATATCAATCGTATTTTCTACATTTCCGGTTGCTCCTGTAATATCAATCACTTCCTCCGGAATAGTAATTGCACTCATAGTATTTAAAATTTCTGCTTCACCTTTTACTGTAACTTTTTGTGGTGCATACTCCAATCCTTTATATTCGTATCCATCTGCCGGTTCTCCGGTGACATCACAACGTATCGGCAATGTTTTTGTTCCTAAAATATTAGCTTTAATACTTACTGTAGACTGATTCGTCTCTAATAAATCTGATGAAATCACATTTCCTTCTTCATCATAAAGCACCGGAACTACATTATCTGTTACATCGCTAGATATTCCATTTACATTAATGGTAGCCGTCACCTTATTAATTTTGGACACAACAGACTCCGGTCCTGAAACTGTTAATAAATTTGGTGTTACTTCTACATCACCAATTGCACAACCATCTGCCGGTGTTCCTGTGGTAACCGGTGATATTACAAAGTTCTTTTCCGCATAGTCATCCAATGTAACCTGCATGTTCACTGTCTTCTGATGTATGGTAATATATTTTTCATATTTCTTCGCAGTTATTTCGATTCGTACCAGTTTTATTTCATCCTCATCTGCCAAATCCACCTGGCTCAAATCTGCTGTTACTGTAAAATCATCCGCATTCATACCTTCCACATAACTTCTTGGACCTGTAATGTAAAAGCTAGCTACGTCGGTATCTCCTACTACATCCGGTACCTTTCCCATTTTTTCGATAACATCCTTATTTTGGATTGTTACAGGAACTGAAAATGTCTTTGTGCCATCCGGATCAGCAATATTGACCACTACCAACCAAAGTGCAATAGAAAATAAGATGGATAAAAGCTTCAAGCCAAAATTATTTGTCAACCGTTTCATTAGTTTCTTGAACATTCTTCATCCTCCTTTTCCATATTCTAAAACGTGCTACATCCATAGAACCTTTTCGGATAAAGTTTAATTTTCCTCGCAGATATTCTGCATCTACATTGCGATACAATTCGCCTCCGATAGCAATTGATACATTTCCGGTTTCTTCTGAAACTACAATCGTCAATGCATCACTTACCTCGCTGATACCTACCGCAGCACGATGTCTTGTTCCCAATTCCTTACTCAATCCCATGTTATCCGAAAGAGGAAGATAACATGTCGCAGAAACAATTCTTTCTCCACGCACAATAATAGCACCATCGTGTAATGGTGTGTTATGCTCGAATATATTAATTAACAACTGGCTGGATACTAAGGAATCCAGTTTTATTCCGGTTCTTTCATATTCTCCTAATACAATATTCTGTTCAATTACAATCAGTGCACCGGTCTTTACTTTTGCCATTTCATAGCATGCCTTAACAATCTCATTTGCAGTACGTTCGCTAAAACGCTCCTGATTTTTTTGAGATTCAAAAGAAAACAGCGATGTAAAAAAGCTTTTCTGTCCTAATTGTTCTAATGCTCTTCGCAATTCCGGCTGAAAAACAATAACAATTGCAATCACCATAACGTTAATGGTTTTAGAAACAATCCACAGAATCGTATTCATCTGGAACATAGCTGCTAACATAACAAACATAACAACTACAATGATTCCCTTTAATAAATTCCATGCTCGCGTCTTTTTAAACCATACCAGAATTTTATATACCAGGAATGAAATAATAATAATTTCCACAACATCTATTTTTCCTATTTGCGGACTATTAATCCAAAATAGATACTTAGATGCAAATGCATTCAAAGTCGCAAATAAATTGTCTATCATTCTTCTCATTCCCTTCTATTTTATATTCTGTAATTCTAATCAAATAAATCTTCGTCTATATCTAATTCTTCTGCTAATTCTCTGCGATTAATTCTCTCTTTTTTCGGTGTGATTTGTTTTACCTTTTTCTGTTTTTCCGCTAAATACACCTTTGGCACCGCTTTTACATAATAATAATATTCATCATCCTCAAACTGCACACGTTCTACCCTGGAGTAATCCAGATTGTATAAGAAAAACTCCAGTAACAACGCCACAACTGTGGATAATATAATTCCGCCTATTACCCATGGAATCTCACTATTATCTTGCATCAAAAGATATCCAATCGTTAATAGTGCAAGTTCTACTGCATTCCCAACAATTGTTGCTACTCTCCAGGCATGATTGATGTTCATTTTACGAATTGCATATACTGTCAAAGCCGTAATACCCATAGTTGCAATCACTAAGAACATTTCATAATTCTTTGTTAAAATTTCCAGTGCCATTGTTACCTTGGAAATTTTTTCCTTATCATCTGACACGGTAAAGTTTCCAATGTTATTTTGTACACCCTTTACATAATAAAAGGTAATCACTCCGCAAACCATAGACAAATATGCAGATGGTCCTCGTAATAGTCCCAAGGATACCGGTACTGCTTCCGGCAAACGGAAAGAACACATAATCGGTGTTATCAGAGTACTATAACCATTCTTCGGTGCAAACTTATAATACATAAAAAACATCAGAACAAACAGGCCAGCTGCTACCAAACATACTTCAATAGCTAATGACCACAAATGCACTAATATCAATAGCACTCCTATAATAACGCTTCCATTGATTGGCAAAAAGGCACAAAGCAATGCTAATATCAATGGTACTGCCAAATTATCTAATTCTTCCATATATCCCATTTTGCTATTAATGAGCCAAAATGCAATAAATGCTAAAATGAATTTTACACAGGTTACTACATATATTTCATATTTTCCATAAAAATCTCGTAACTTTTCGCGCAATTCTAATATGCTTGTCATTTTCAGTCCTCCAACGTCTGTAATTTTTCTTCTTTTTCCTGAAGCTTCATTACTTTTTTGAGATCTGCATGATACTTTTTCATTCCCTCTGTGGCTTTTGTATATTTACGACTATATACAACCACAGTAATAATCTCATATAAAACAATAAAGGAAATATATAATACCAATATTAAAATACCGAATCGTGGCAAATCTGTTGCTGCCACTTTTTTCATTATATTTTCTATATTATACATCCCCCAAAACAATAATAGAATACAAAAGGATATTGTAGATGATATGAAACTTCTTATCATCTGATAACTGATATAATCCTTGCGATAATATTGTTTTACAGGCATGTCTTCTTTTCCTTCACCTGCTTCATAAGATGCCATTCTAGTCATAATACAAATACGTTCTTCATCTAACATTTGTTTCACCATCCATCTTTTTGAAGTCACTCTTTTTTATTATAGCACACATCCCTGCATCAGGTAAAGAGTTTCCTCGTTTCTTCTCCGCGAGGTGTACCTCTTTAGCGGAGTGTTTTTATGCAATAGGAAATTGCGTCCTATTGCATAAAAAACTGCCGCTATGGCGGCAGTTTTCCTTAGTTATCAAGAAATCGCATTCTATCTTTTTCATGCGTTGTTTTTTTAGGCTCTTTCTTTACCGGTTTTTTAATTGCTCCACTTAATTCATTATGTAATGATGTTTTACACTTATCGCAAAATCTACCGGTAAGAATTGGTGCTCCACAATTTTCACATTCTACTGTAATTTGTGATTCTGACGTAAATGTTAATCTTTCTTCTCTTACCCACTGTTTTATCTGTTTCACAGTTACATCATTGTCTTCTGCAATTTGATTAAGCTGAGCCTTTGGATTCTCACGCAAATACTCTTTTACTTCTTGAAATTTCTTTTCCAAATCAGCTACACACGCCGGACATAATGGTGGTCCCTGCAAATAATTAAAGAGTCTTCCACACCCTTTACAATTTTTTACTTCCATATCTCTTCCTCCTAATATCCTCTTCCGATACAGACACTGATACAATAAATCTGTTCTATACCGGTTCTTTTTAACTCTAATGCAGCCTCATTCATCGTACTGCCTGTAGTATATATATCGTCTACCAATAAGATATGATTTAATTGTACCTTATTTTCCTGCGTTTTAAAAGCCTTTTTCAAATTATTTTTGCGTTCTTCATCTCCAAGGTTCTTCTGGGCTCTTGTTTTTCTTACTCTTTTGAGATAATCAGGATATACTGTGATACCCATTTCCCGTCCGATTTCTCTTGCTAATAGCTCTGCCTGATTATAACCACGTTTTCGTTTTCTTGCCTTGTGAAGCGGTATGGGAATAATTGCTTCTATTCTGTTTTTTTCAATCCATTCTCCATATACCCTTACTATTTCACTGCCATAATAGCGAGCATATTCTTGTCGATTCTGATATTTAAATCGATACATGGATTGTTTCACTTTTCCTTCATACAGCCACAACGCCTTTCCCTGCGTAAAAACTCTGCTCTGTTTCTGACAATCATAACAATACTCAGCCCTATGATTCTCTATAGGTTTTCCGCATTTTTTACATACAGGTTCCTGTATGTATTTTGGTATTTCTCTGCACTTTAAGCAACACGACTGTGTTTCTAAAAAAACAGAAGAAAACATTGCCTTATCGCAAATGGGACACCTGCGAGGAAATAATAGCTGTATGATATTTCCTTTTTTGGCTTTCATATCATTTCAAAAGTCTCTCAAACAGATTTGATACTAACACATTTTTCCTGCATATTCTATAAAATTTTTCTTAATATTTCTTAACCTTTGCAATTCTTTCTCTATCTTTCTTCCTGCAATCTCATTTTTAATCCGGTATATCTGCGCTGTTCACTGACGTTTCCAATCATTTCTTGGAAGGTTACATCGTTTCCAACCAACGTCACACACTTTTTCGCACGAGTTACTGCCGTATACAAAAGATTTCGGTTCATCAGCATTCTCGGTCCCGTCAGCAACGGAATCACCACTGCCGGATACTCGCTTCCCTGGGACTTATGTATGGTAATGGCATATGCCAACTCCAACTCATCCAGTTGTTTAAAAGAATATTCCACCATTCTTCCTTCATCAAATTCAATGGTCATGTTTTCCTGATAAGCATTAATACTGCGAATCACACCCATGTCTCCATTGAATATTCCCAATCCCTTATCAATTGCCAAGCCATACTTGCTACGAATCTCCCATTCTATCTGATAATTGTTTTTCACCTGCATGACCTTATCACCCTCGCGAAAAACAACTCCACCATGCTCTTTTTCCTTCTTCTTATCGTCTGCCGGATTCAGATATTGCTGCAAAATACTATTTAAACGTTCCACGCCCAAAAGTCCTTTTCGCATGGGAGTTAATACCTGAATATCAAATGGGGTAGCATCTACAAACTTAGGCAGCTTCTGTTGAATCAATTGGATAACAATACTAATAATGACATTGGCATCATACCGCTTCAGGAAAAAGAAGTCCATGCTCTTATTATCCAAAACTACTTCTTCTCCACGATTTATTTTATGAGCATTTACAATAATGTCACTTTGAGCTGCCTGACGGAAAATTTTATTTAAACGCACCACATGAAAACGTTGGGATTCAATAATATCTTTTAGCACACTTCCCGGACCTACACTAGGCAACTGATTCACATCTCCTACTAAAATCAGACGTGTTCCCGCTGCCACTGCTTTAAGCAAGGCACACATTAAGGTAATATCCACCATAGACATTTCATCTATGATAATCACATCTGTCTCCAAGGGGTTTTGCTCGTTTCTTTCAAATCCTGCATTTCCTTCCATTCCACCATTTAATTCCAACATACGATGAATGGTTCTTGCTTCAAATCCCGTGGTTTCGCTCATTCTTTTTGCTGCTCGTCCGGTTGGTGCTGCCAGAAAAATATCCATTCCTTCCATTTCAAAGTATCGAATAACCGCATTAATTGTGGTGGTTTTTCCTGTTCCCGGACCTCCGGTAATTACCACAAGACCGTTTCGTACCGCCTCTTTCACTGCTTCTTTTTGCAGTTCATCCAGTTCCATTTCCGTACTTTGTTCAATTTTTCTGATTCTCTCATTTATTTCGATTTCCGGAACATCATAGGAAACATCCAACTGTTCTAACATGGTTGCTGTATTTGCTTCCATATAATAGTAAGTGGCTGCATATATATACTGCTGTCCATCATTCTCCTTTAATACCAGTTTTTTATCTATGGCAAGATTCATGTAATGTTTTTCGATATATTCCGGTTCTACATCTAAAAGCTCACTAGCCCGAACCGTAAGCTCTTTCGTAGGAAGGCAGGTATGTCCTTCTGCCGCCGCCTGCAACAATGTATACAATATACCGCTTCGAATACGATAATCCGAATCTGTGTGAATTCCTATTTTCGATGCAATCTCGTCTGCAATGCGAAATCCGACTCCCTGAATATCATCTGCCAAACGATATGGGTTTTCCTTTAAAATGCGGTATAAATCCTGTCCGTATGTTTGATATATCTTTACTGCTAATGTCTGAGAAATTCCATACTGCTGTAAGAAAATCATTGCCTGGCGAAGTTCTCTCTTTCCTTCTACCTGTTCTGCAATTTCCATTGCTTTTCGTTCGCTAATTCCTTTTACTTCTACCAATCGTTCCGGTTCTTCTTCTATAATGCGAAAAGTATCTTCTTTGAATCTTCTTACAATACGAGCAGCCAGGGCAACTCCAACACCTTTTACAGCTCCGGAACCCAGATATCTCTCAATAGACATCAAATCCTCCGGTGCTTTTATTTCAAACGACTCTGCTTTTAACTGTAATCCGTAAGAAGGATGTGTGGTATATTCTCCCTTGACTTCGATACTTTCACCTTCTGAAATTCCATGAAAAATCCCCACGCAGGTTACTTCTCCATCTTCACATGCCAGATTCAAAACTGTGTAACCATTATCTCTATTCTGATATACTATATGTTCTACATAACCCGCTAATATTTCCAATGTAATATTCTCCACTTCTAAAAATATTTTTCCTATTGCATAAGAAAAAGA
>ERZ1034984.3689-NODE-3689-length-10761-cov-25.249953_pt1 | contig 10761 bp, 8 predicted proteins | sample MGYA00520589_ERZ1034984 | MGnify/ENA primary metagenome ERZ1034984 (study PRJEB33766, sample SAMN09781790) | gut metagenome | biome: gut microbiome | host: Homo sapiens | place: Madagascar | study: EMG produced TPA metagenomics assembly of the PRJNA485056 data... | reverse complement strand
TTTGAAATTCTTCTTCTATTAAATTCATTTGTACCATCTCCTTCTATTTGGTGTACCCATACTTTTTGTAAAATTCTTCTTTAAAATTGCCTAAATTATCATTTTCTATTTCTATTCTAACCCTTTCCATTAAATTAGTCAAGAATTTTAAATTATGAATTGATAATAATCTTACTCCTAAAATTTCATTTGCTTTTATAAGATGTCTAATATAGGCTCTGGTATAATTTCTGCAAGTATAGCAATCACATTCTGGGTCTAAAGGAGTCCAATCTCTTTCATATGTTGCATTTCTTACTACAACTTTTCCATGTGATGTCATAGCTGTTCCATTTCTAGCAATTCTTGTTGGTAAAACACAATCACACATATCTATTCCAGCCATTGCAGCTTCTATTAGATAATCTGGTGTTCCTACTCCCATCAAATATCTTGGTTTGTCTTTTGGCATAAGAGGCGTTGTATATTTTAAAATATCTAGAAATTCTTCTTTTGGTTCTCCAACACTAATTCCTCCTATAGCATACCCTGGCAAATCTAATTCAATTAATTCTTTTGCACTTTGAGTTCTTAAATCTTTATAAAATCCTCCTTGAATAATTCCAAATAAAGCTTGTTTGTCTACAGTTTTATGTGCTTCTTTGCATCTTTTTGCCCATCTCGTTGTTCTTTTCATTGAATTTTTAGTATATTCATATGTAGATGGGTATGGACAGCATTCATCAAATGCCATTATTATATCCGCACCTAAATCTTCTTCAATTTCCATAACAGATTCTGGTGAAAAGAAGTGTTTGCTACCATCTAAGTGAGATTTAAATTCCACTCCTTCTTCATGAATTGTTCTTAAATCTCCTAAACTAAATACCTGAAATCCTCCACTGTCTGTTAATATTGGTCTATCCCAATTCATAAATTTGTGTAATCCACCTGCCTCTTTTACTATTTTATTTCCTGGTCTTAAATATAAATGATATGTGTTTGATAGTATTATTTGAGCATTTACTTCTTGTTTTAGTTCTTCCGGAGTCATTGATTTTACAGTTGCTTGTGTTCCAACTGGCATAAATATTGGTGTTTGTATGTCTCCATGTGGTGTGTGTATTATTCCTCTTCTTGCTCCTGTTTGTTTGCATTCGTGTAATAGTTCATATGTTACTGCTGGTTTCATTTTTTTCTCCTTTATCATTTTTATTGTATACAACTTCGTTTCACTCAGTTGCATAAGTTATCCGTAGCTTGCTCCGCATCGCACGGCTAACTTATAAACATTGCGTCTCCGAACGAAAAGAATCTGTATTTTTCTTTTACTGCTTCTTTATATGCTTTCATTATGTATTCTTTTCCTGCTAATGCAGATACTAACATTAGTAGTGTTGATTGTGGCAAGTGAAAGTTGGTTATTAGTCCATCTAAACATTTAAATTTATACCCTGGATAAATGAATATTTTTGTGTCTCCTTCTGCCTCTTTTACCATGCCATTTTCATCTGCTATTGTCTCTAATACTCTACAAGATGTAGTTCCTACTGCAATTACTCTTCTTCCTTCTTTTTTAGCATTATTAATTTTTTCTGCATCTTCTTGTTTTATATAATAATGTTCAGAATGCATTTCATGATTTTCTACTGTATCTTCTTTTACTGGTCTAAATGTTCCTATTCCAACATGTAAAGTTACATTTGCAATAATAACACCTTTATCTTCTAATCTTTTTAATAATTCCGGTGTAAAGTGCAACCCTGCTGTAGGTGCTGCTGCTGATCCATCATATTTTGCATAAACAGTCTGATATCTATCTTTTTGTTTTAATTCTTCATGTATGTAAGGTGGAAGTGGCATCATTCCTATTTTATCTAAAATTTCATTAAAAATTCCTTTATAACTAAATTCGACTTTTCTAGTTCCACCAGGCATAATTTCTAATATTTTTGCTTTTAATAGTCCTTCTCCAAAAATCACATTTGTTCCAACATGTAATTTATTTCCTGGTCTTACGATACATTCCCATTTATCTCCTTCTATATTATTTAATAATAAAAATTCGACATTTGCTCCAGTTTCTTTTTTTCCATATAATCTAGCTGGAATTACTTTTGTATTATTTCTTACTAATACATCTCCTGGTTTTAAGTATTCTATTATGTTTTTGAAAGTATTATGTTCTATTGTTTTTTCTTGTCTATTTAATATCATTAATCTTGATTCATCTCTTTTTTCTAATGGAGTTTGTGCTATTAATTCTTCTGGTAAATCATAATTAAATTCTGTTACTTTCACTTTTTTTCCTCTTTTCTAATCCTTTTTATTTTAATTCATTATTTTTTGACGTTTTTCTACATTATTAGACTTTTTCGTGAGACATTTAAGACCTGTCCCTACTGTGTCAAAATTTTTACTTTGCTTATTAAGTTTTCTATTATTTCTCTTATTTCTTCTATTATATTTTCTGGTTGTTTAAACACTTGCATTTCATATGAATAATTAAATTCATTGTTTTTAGCTGGTTTTAGCGTATATATTTCTTTTGGTAATCCAATGTTTCCAGAGGTTGTTTTTATTTCTTTATTCATGTAGTCTGTATACCACTTTTTTTGCCCTATTAATTTTTCATTTTTGTATCCATATTCTTGATAAGCATGTAACTCTGGTCTATCATATCCATATTCTTGTGCATTTCTTTCTAAAGAATGTAAAAATTCATGTAAAAATACTTCTTCTGGAAATGCATTTATACGAGAATCATATTTATAAATATAGCTTTTTGAGTCATTAGGTAATCTTATATTAGAAAATCCTATTCCATAATAATCCATGGCTCCGTAGCCCTATCCAATCATTTACTTCAATATCATTTTCGTGTTCTTCATCTCCGTAACTTTACAATTACAAATATATGGTCATAGTCGCTATTTGTAATTGTATCTTTTATTTGTGCTTCTACATTTTCTGGTGCAACATAATATCCAAATTGATTATCATAAGATAGTTCTTTTAATGGTGTGTTTATTTCATATATATCACATTTTGCTTTCATTTTATTTTTAGATAATGTATAACAAGATGTTTCAAACCTGTTTATTGTATTTTTTATATCATTTTCATCACTATTACTAATTTGTAATTTTATTTCTTTTCCATTTAAGTTTACATCTGTTGTTTTTAAAATAAAACAAGCAAACTTCCATTCATTGTTTGAATTTGTTGTTCCTTCTTCTAATTTAAAATCAGAAAACCATGCTTTTCCTTTTGCTAACCCTAAATTTCCTCCTAATCTAAATCCTATATTAATACTATCTCTGTTTTTTGAATTAAAAATTAATTCTATCTTTTGCCATTCATTTGTTCCTTGAATCGCTATCGATCTTTCTGTTGACCCCTCTATAGAAATTTGAGCTCCTATTCCTGCCTGTTGTTCTTGTGGTATTACATTTTCTGTTTTTACCATACATGTTATTTTATATGGTTGATTTTTTTCTACTTGCACTTCTTTATAAAACATTGCATCATTAAATTCATCAGAAGATATTTTATAACTACTTTTTTGTGAATATTTTGTTTCTTTATCTCTTTTAAATTTTGATGTATATAAGTTTTTCTCGCTACGTATAAAATCATTAAAATTGTTGCTTTGATAATACTCATATGCAAAATATAATATTACTAATAAAAATAGTAATGTTATAACATAGATGATTTTTCCCAATATTTTTTTATTATTGTTCATTAGCTTTTCTCCTTAATATTTACCAAGATTTAAAAAGATGAAGGTTTTAAATTCTTTTTTATTCCTTCATCTTTCTCTCTCTTGTATAAATTTTATTCTTCTGTTTCTTCAACTTTATCAGTTAAGTCTTTCATTGAAAGATTTATTCTTCCTTGATCATCAATTTCAATTACTTTAACTGTAACTTTATCGCCTACATGAAGTACATCTTCTACATTTTTTATTCTTTCTTTTGAAATCTTTGAAATATGAAGTAACCCTTCTTTTCCTCCGCATCCTAAATCAACAAATGCTCCAAAGTTCATTATTCTTACAACTTCTCCGTAATATATTCCTCCAACTTCAACTTCTCTTACTATATCTTCTATCATTTCTAGTGCTTGTTCTGCTTTTTGATTATCTGTTGAATAAATAAATACTTGTCCATCTTCTTCAATATCAATTTTTACTCCTGTTTCTTCAATGATTTTATTTATCATCTTTCCTCCAGGTCCAATTACGTCTTTTATTTTATCTACTTTAATTGTTGTACTTACAATTCTTGGTGCATATTCTGAAACTTCTTTTCTTGGTTCTGAAATAACTGGCAACATAACATCTTCTAGTATATGTTTCCTTGCTTTTCTTGTTCTTTCAAATGCTTCTGCTATTATTTCATAAGTTAATCCGTCACATTTAATATCTACTTGAATAGCTGTAATTCCCTTTTCAGTTCCACCTACTTTAAAGTCCATATCACCAAAAAAGTCTTCCAACCCTTGTATATCTACTAACATTACATAATCTTCATCATTGTCTGGATTTGTAACTAATCCTGTTGAAATTCCTGCAACAGGTCTCTTAATTGGTACTCCCGCATCCATTAAAGATAATGTACTACCACAAATACTTGCTTGTGATGTAGATCCATTTGAAGATAATACTTCTGATACAACTCTTATTGCATATGGAAATTCTTCTTTAGAAGGTAAAACTGGTACTAATGCTTTTTCTGCTAAAGCTCCATGTCCTATTTCTCTTCTTCCTGGTCCTCTAGATGGTCTTGCTTCTCCTACTGAATAACTTGGGAAGTTATAATGATGCATATACCTTTTTGATTCTTCTGTATCAATTCCGTCTAATACTTGTTCTTCACTTATCATTCCTAAAGTTGCTATTGACATTACTTGAGTTTGTCCTCTTGTAAATAGTGCACTTCCATGTACTCTTGGTAGTAATCCAACCTCACAAGATAATGGTCTTATTTCATCTAAAGCTCTTCCATCTACTCTTTTATGTTCAACAAAAATCATTTCTCTTACACATTTTTTTTCTAGTTTATAAATTGCTTCCCCTAAATCACCTTTATGTTCTTCATACAATTCTTCTCCAAATTTTTCTTTATAAGCTTCTTCAATTTTATTTGTTAGTTCATCTATATTGTTGTCTCTTGTTTCTTTATCTGCTTCTTGAACTTTTTCTTTCATTTCTTCTTTAAAGTTTTCCTCAATATATTCATATACATCATGATCCACTTCAAAAGATTTATATTCAAATTTTGGTTTTCCGATTTCTTTTTGAATATCAGAAATAAATTCACATATTTTTTTAATTTCTTTATGTGCTTCTTTAATTGCTTCTAACATTGTATCATCTGGAACTTCATTAGCTCCTGCTTCTATCATAGTAATTTTATTTAAAGTTCCAGCAACAGTTAATGTTAAGTCACTTTTTTCTCTTTGTTCTTCTGTTGGATTTATAATTATATTTCCGTCTACCAATCCTACATTTACAGCTGCTGTTGGTCCATTAAATGGAATATCTGAAATAGCTAAAGCACAAGCAGCTCCTATCATAGCTGCAACTTCTGGTGAATTGTCTTGCTCTACACAAAGTACTGTAGCAACAACTACTACATCATTTCTAAAGTCTTTTGGAAATAGTGGTCTTAATGGTCTATCTATTGCTCTTGATGTTAAAATTGCTTTATCACTTGGTTTTCCTTCTCTTTTTAAGAAACCTCCTGGTATTTTTCCTACTGAATATAATTTTTCTTCAAAGTCTACTGATAATGGGAAAAAGTCAATTCCTTCTCTTGGTTCTTTTGAAGCTGTTACATTAACTAATACACATGTATCTCCATAACGTACTAATACGCTTCCATTGGCAAGTCCTGCCATTTTTCCTGTTTCTATTACAAGTTTTCTTCCTGCTAATTCTGTTTCATAAGTTCTAAACATATTTTCCTCCTTTTTACTAATATTGATACAATATTAATTTTTCCATAAAATAATTTTTATGGTTCATATATTTATTTTGCACCTATATTCTGTCAAGTTTATTTAGATTGTAACCTCTATAATATATTAGTATTAATAATACATTATACAAGCTACTTACCTAAATTTCTTACTTGACATTTTTAATAAGATTTTTCTTGATAAAAGCCCGTGCTAAAATAAGCATAGGCTTTTACCAGTCAATTTATTTTCTTAATCCTAATTTTTCAACGATTTCTCTATATCTGTTAACGTCTTTTTTAGCTAAATAGTTTAATAAATTTCTTCTTTTTCCAACCATTTTTAAAAGACCACGTCTTGAGTGATTGTCTTTTTTATGTACTTTTAAGTGTTCTGTTAATTCGTTGATTCTTTCTGTTAAAAGAGCTATTTGAACTTCTGGTGAACCAGTATCTTTTTCTTCTCTTTTATATGTGTTTATTACTTCTTGTTTTCTTTCCTTTGTCATGTGTTTACACCTCCTAAATATTTTTTCTTTTCCTTAAACTGAGCTCAAAGTTTAGGTGCTAATCTTAAAGCTAAGTAAAAGGTCTGTTTTTTTGACATACCTATTGTACTATATTTAGTAATAAATTGCAAGTATTTTTTCTTTTATTTGAATAAAAAACTTCTCAAATTGTGTCATACTAGCAACTCCTTCTTCTTCATTAACTTTTTTACTCCACACTTTTCAAACTTTCTATCATATCAATTTTCTTCAAAGCAAAATAAGTAACAATATTCACAATTATCGTAAATCCAATCGTTATCAATGTAGCATACACATAACTTATTGGTTGTATTATTTTAGCAAATCGTAACATATTAATTTCACAAGTTCCGTATAATAAAGTAATTTAAAAAATATCCGCTGATTAGCCCTAATACAATTCCAATGGCAGTTAATATAACAGTTTCTCTTGTCACGTAAGAATATACTTCTTTATCATAAAATCCCAGTACTTTAATTGTTGCAAGTTCTCTTATTCTCTCACTAATATTAACATTAGATAAATTATATAATACCACAAACGCAAGTAATCCAGCTGATACAATTAGGATAATTACCACATAATTTAAAGATTTCATTGTATCATCTAATAAATTCATAATAGAAGAATTTCTGCTAATACTTGCAACTTCACTTTGGTTCATAATCTCAGTTGCTAAATTTGTTTCTTGTTCTTTACTTAAATTATTATTTTTAGTAAATAACATATTTGTATTATAATTTTCTCCATACAAATTTTCATAAGTAATTCTTGACATATAAACATAATGATATACGTAATTTTCTACTATATTAGAAATTTTCACTTGCCTTTCCTTATCTTTGCTGTCTTTTAAAGTAATCGTGTCACCTTGCTTAACATTTAATAATTCAGCTACCTTATCTGTTAAACATATTGCATTTTCTTCTAATTGTACCTTTTCTCCTGTTTTTACATCTGTTAAATTTATTACTTCATCCAAATCTTTTGGTTCTTTTGGTACAATGATTTGTACGTCTTCTTCATTCTCTTGATTTTTCGCTATATTAGAAGTCATATAAGTTTCCACTACTTTTTCTAATTCCGTTTTTTCTTGTAAACTTATAATATATTTTTGTTTTTGCTCATCCTCTAATCCGTTTTTTAGTCCTATTTGCATGTCATAGTTAAACACCTTTTCAAATTGGTTTGGCATAATACATCGAATTGAATCTCTAACTCCGAAACCTACCACAATTAGTGCTGTACATCCTAAAATTCCGATAATTGTCATTAAAAATCTTTTTTTATATCGAAAAATATTTCTTACTGTTACCTTTTGAGAAAAACTTAATCTTTTCCAAATAAATGGTATTTTTTCTAGTAATACTCTTTTTCCCATTTTAGGTGCTTTTGGTCTCATTAAAGTAGATGGTGTTTGAACTAATTCTTTTAAAACTGCATATATAGTTGCACCAATAATGCATACGCAAATCAATAAAAGCCCCATTCCACCAATTATTATATTAAAACTAATATGTATGTTGTCTGTCATTTGATACATCATTTGATACATCGTCCAGATAATTTGGGGTAATAAAACAAATCCCACACTCATTCCTAGTACTCCACCTATAACACAAGCTAACCCAGCATAGATAACATATTTACTAGCAATCTGGAGTTTATTGTATCCAAGTGCTTTAAGTGTTCCTATTTGAGTTCTTTGTTCTTCTACCATCCTTGTCATAGAAGTTAGTGAAATTAGCAATGCTACCATAAAAAATACAATTGGAAATACTTTTGATATATTTTCAATACTTTCAGTGTCTTGTATAAAGCTATTATAACCTGTATTACTATATCGATCTAAAACATACCATGTTGGATTTTCTATATTGGCAATTTTTTCTCTACTATCAATTAATTTTAACTCTGCATCTGCTATTTTATCTTTAAATTCTTCTTGTTTTTCTTCTAGCTCTTTTTCTCCTTTTTCTAACTCTGTTTTTGATTTTTCAATCTCTATTTTTGCATTTTCTAAACTACTATAAGTAGCAGTTTTCGTTGCTTCATATTGTTTTTCTTTTTTTGTTAACTCATTTTTTGCATTTTGTAATTGTGTCTTTGCATTTTCTATTTCTTGTTTACCTGTTGTTATTCCATTATTAATTTGTTCAATTCCTGCTTTTATTGTTTGTTTCGATTGTTTTAACATTTGTATTTTGTTTTCCAACATTTGTTTCTGTTCTTCTGAAATATTCGGATTATCTTTAATTTGATTATATTGTGTTTCAAGTTGTGTCAAGTTATTTTCAATAGTATCAAATTGTGTTTGTAATTCTTGTTTTTTTATTTCTAATTCAGTTATTTGTTGACCTGCTTCTTGTTCTTTTTGGTTTAGTTGAGTTTCATTCTGAAATATAGATTCTTTAGCCATCTGTATTTGATTATAAGCACTTTTAAATTTTGTATCAGCCTCTTTTTTACTACTATTCAACTTAACCTCTGCTTTTTCAATTTTATTCTTTCCATTTTCTATTTCTTGCTTAGCTTCTTCTATTTGTTGTTGTGCATTTTGCTTATTCTCATTTAATTTTTCTTCTGCTTCTTTTACTTTTCTTGTCGCAATATCTACCAATTTATCATGTCTTGCTTTTTCTCTTTCTTCTTTAATAGCCTCTATTTTTTCTTTCACTTCTGCAATATATTCTTCATATTTTTCACTAGAAGTTGTATAATTCTCACTATTTTTTAATTTTATGTATATATTAGTATAAATTTCATTTGCTTTAATATTTTCTTTATGTACATAAATATAATAATCAATTTTTCCAGAACCTAAACTACTAGTTCCTCTATCTCTTGAAATATATAAAGGACTTTTTACCGTTCCTACAATATTTTTATTTAAATATTCAACCTCTTCTCCTTCGTCATTTTTTGTTTTCTCTACTTCAACTTCAATAGTATCTCCAATAGATTTATGGTTAGCGGTCAAAAAACTATCTTCTACAACACACTCGTTCTGTGTCTCAGGGAAATCTCCTTGCAATAAAATTGGTTTATTCAATTTTTCTACGCTCATAATTTTAGTAATAATTTCTTTATTATCAATTTCTATTTTACCTTCAGTTTCATATGTTCCCACTGTGTTTTCTATTTCATCTATTTCAGAAATAGCATCTATATCATCATTTGTTAATCCTAAAGTAGATAATATTTTAATGTCATATACCTGACTTTCTTTATAATACTGATCAATAGTATCTACCATATCTGGTGAAGCTGCTCTCATCCCAGCAAAAAAACCAACACCTAAAAAAGCCATTACTAATATAGACAAAAATCGCTTATATGTATTTTTTATTTCTTTTATACTATCTTTTAATAAAGCTCTCTTCATTTTTTCTCCTCTCATGAGACAAGAGGGACAGGTCTTTTTTGTCTCATTATTTATTGTTTCTTATTATTTTTTCATTTTCCTGCTCAATTATGAGACAAAAAAGACCTGTCCCTCTTGTCTCACCACTCTATTTGTTCAACTGATATTGGATTTTTATTTATTTCTATTTTTTCTGCTGTTCCATTTTTAAAATGAATTACTTTATCCGCCATTGGTGCTATGGCACCATTATGAGTAATTATTAAAACTGTCATATTTTCTTTCTTAGCTGTATCTTGTAATAATTGTAAAATTTGCTTTCCGGTTTTGTAGTCTAATGCTCCTGTTGGTTCGTCACATAATAATAACTTAGGATTTTTCGCAATTGCTCTAGCTATTGCTACTCTTTGTTGTTCTCCTCCAGATAACTGAGATGGAAAATTGTTCTTTCTATTCTTCAATCCTACTTTTTCTATTACTTCATCAGGATTTAATGAATCCTTACAAATCTGCGTCGCTAATTCGACATTTTCTTTTGCTGTTAAGTTTTGTACTAAATTATAAAATTGAAATACAAATCCTATATCTTCTCTTCTATATTGAATTAATTTTTTATTATTTAAATTAGTAATATCTTTTCCATCAACTATTACTTTTCCAGATGTAGCATTATCCATTCCTCCTAATATATTAAGAGTAGTTGTTTTTCCAGCTCCTGATGGTCCTACTATTACTACTAATTCTCCTTTTTCTATTTCAAAATTTGTATTATCTAGTGCTTTTATAATTATTTCTCCCATTTTGTATTCTTTACAAACATTTTTAAATTCTATATATGCCATCTAAATCTCTTCCTTTTTTTTATTTTATGTGTATATTATATCATACATTAAACAAATCGAAAAGCCATATAATTTATAC
>ERZ1034984.3687-NODE-3687-length-10764-cov-174.459192_pt1 | contig 10764 bp, 13 predicted proteins | sample MGYA00520589_ERZ1034984 | MGnify/ENA primary metagenome ERZ1034984 (study PRJEB33766, sample SAMN09781790) | gut metagenome | biome: gut microbiome | host: Homo sapiens | place: Madagascar | study: EMG produced TPA metagenomics assembly of the PRJNA485056 data... | reverse complement strand
ACTTGTTCGGGTATAAATAATGGGGTGTTATTGAATGGGTAATATTGTGCAATTTCCACAATAAAGATTGTGCAATATACATATATACAACTTAATAATTATGTGTTAAGATGTATATAGTAAAGAAAGTAAGGAGAATACAATGATTAAAACATTAAAAGAATTAATGGAATTGAATGTAGGTAGTGAGGATACGATAACATTATTTAACGCGAATGTTGTAGTAACAAAGGATAGTTTTAATACATTTTTTGACACTGAAATTAAAGACCCTTTCTATGCTAAATCTGTGAAGATTCCAAACGACCTTATTATAATGATATTTAATGATGTTACTAATTTTAACGCAACAAGTTATAGAGTTACAAGAACACTCTTATATTATATGTTGGGTTTTAACTCAAAAATGCTTGTAAAAGAGTTGGCAACATTGGACCAAATATTGAGGGCGGTGATTGAATGATTAAGCATGAACGCAAGGATTGTATATTATGTATTCTTATATGGATTGCAAGGGTGCTTTGTTACGCTTGTACAGTATATTTATTATTACAGTAAAGAAAAGAGGTGAGGAAAGCATGATAAAACATTCAGTGTATGGGGAGACATTCCCCATACGCCCATTAAATCAATATGACATTGTTCGATTTATCGACAGAGCCCATGTTCTCAATCAGGGTTATGTTATAGGTCAAGGATATATATACAACGTGCGTTGTATGACTATAAAAGACCTTATGAGAGTATGCAAAGACGTTGGTATTACCTTAAAAGTATTAAGTAAAGATGGTTGGCAACTTTTCAACAATCGAAAAGTGTGCAACTTATGCCCTGTTATCACAGACATATATTATAAAAACAGGACATTACAAATTACAACAAAATTAACGTCATAGCAGAGAGGAGAAGAAAAAAAATGGTTAGATTATACATAATATGTTATCGCAAGAACGCTGTAAGGCATATTGAAGCAACGTTTCGCGAATATATTGAAGCGTTAAGGTACATATCAGATAAAGAATTAATTAACAGATATAGGGTTCAAATTGTGAATGGTAACAACACTGAATTATTATTTGATTCTGCCAGTGTTAAAAAACATGAGGTGTTCTATAATTACATTCATTATGTATTTGCCCATGATATGTATAGACTGAATGATATCGCATTAATTGAGAACAACCCTCATTATATAAAGCATATTCGCAACATGTGCGTATTAAATAAAGACCGTTGCAAGCACTATAAATCATCGGGTTATTTATTAAATGACCAGTATTGTTAGGGGGTATATTTATGTATACAACACGTTCACCCACATGTATTTCATTTTGAATTAATGATTAGCGAAATTGATATTAAATTATGAAATGGAGATTAAAAATATGAGAGAATGGACAAAAAAGGACTTATTCAACGCGAAAAATAACAGCATTAAGGCAGAGGATTTAACAGGCGAGATTTTAAAGCTTGTATCAGCGGGGACATATTCAGATATAGTCAAGCGTGAGGACGGCGAACAGATGGAGACCCTTTACGGAGTGGTTGCAGCACGAGAGGATAACACTACTGTATATACAGCGTCTCCGTCGCCTACATTTGTACAGGCTATGTCTGATATGGTAGATTACGCGTCAGATATTGCGCCTGAGGAAGTATTTTTTACAATCGTGAAAAAGAAGTCAAACAATGGTAGACAATTTCTATCTATTGAATTATTATAAAGGGGGTATAAATAATGTCAAATAATAGAGTATTGAACGCTAAACAGGTTTTTTGCGATGCCATCGCGCAGTCGATGGGTACAAATTATTTTCCAACCAGTGTAGAGACATCTAATAAAAATTTGGCTGACTTAGACAGCTCAAAGCTTGTGGACGTAGGCGTTGACGTTGAGGAAGCGGGCAAGTTAGACGCATTCACAAAGGCGCTTGTCGTGTTAGTTGGTAAGATTGACATTGATAACAGAGATTTTCCTTTACAGGATGAAGATATCCTTAAAGATAATTTCGAATACGGCGGCATGATAGAGAACATCCGTTTGGGGCTCTATGAAGTTGAAGATGACCCGATGTGGAATTTACAGGATGGAGTTGATTATTCCCACTATGATTACACATTCCATGCGCCACCAGTACATACAAAGATGTTCACAGAACGTAAGGCAATATATATTGCCAAGTCTTTCCAGCGCGAGACAGTCATGGAGGCGTTTCGCTCATGGGATAGCGTCACCGCGTTTTTATCTGCAATATCGACAGCCTGGAAAAATACGCTCGCTGTTACTATCAACGCATGGACAAAGGCGCTTAAGTCCGCCGCTATTGCTATCAGTGATAAAGCTACAGGAACAGCGCGCCATCTGTTAACAGAAGCAATTGCAAAAAAGATATTACCGGAGGGCGCAACTGCTGAGGACTTCCTTAATTCTGATAAGGCAATGTTGTTTGCATTGGAGGAAATCCGCAACACAAAGTCATTTATGGCAAAAGATATGACCGTGGCATTTAATGATAAGACGTTACCAACTTTTACGCCATTTGACTACAACCGCTTAACGCTTCTTACGCAGTTTGCAAACAAGATTAAGACCCTTAAGGCAAATACTTATAATGATAGCGAAATAGGTGTTGGAGACTTCAGGGAGGTTACATCATGGCAAGGTATCGCGTCCACGACAGAAAATGTAACAACCTATTATGATTATAACGTAAATTCAACAATTAAAATTGCTGCGGACGCTACAAATAAGCTGGGTATTGGTGTTGAAGCTTACGAGAAGAGCAATGTTATTGGTCTGATGTGGGATTATTTGGCAATAGGCGTATGTCCCGAAAAAACATTAATTACTTCCAATTATGCGGCGGGTGCTGATTTTTGGAATGACCATGGTCATTATACTGCTAACAGGTGGATTAACACGGGTTATAACATTGTAGCTTTCATTTTAGATTAATGTTTCACATAAGCATTTTAGAAAGGGGGTGAGGGGGATTTATTATCCCCTTTTATGAAAAAAGAGTTTTTATCATGCTTAAAAATTGATGAAACGGACAAAGATTTCAATAAAATTCGTCGTTCGTTTGTATTAAAAAAATATAAAATGTTATATTTAAACGTGATGTTATCAATGTTCAAATATGATAATTTGCCCGATGGACTAACACCGAGAGAGATAGAAAGAAATCTAAACGAATTTGGTGTTGCCTGTGTTGTTAAAAATAAAGAAAAGTTATATGTTGGTTGTCCCGCATTAAGTGCGCCGCTTGACCAGTACGGCTATGGTACTACCATTTGGACAACCACAGGAAATGGGGATTTTTTATCAGCCGTTGAGGGTGACACAGGCGCTCTTATATGGAATAATTCCACTCGTACACCCAATTACGACATTCTAGATACCGCGTTGATAATGACGGATGTCGACACTTCTATCAATACTCTTGTATTTAACGCACGGGCGCATAAATTACCCGTGGCAAAAAATTCAAAAGTTAAAGAAGTCATAGATACAGCGTTATCTAATACGATTAATGGTGGTAGGTCGTACACTATAGTCAATGATTCATCATTTATAGATGAAGTCAATGGAAAAAATTTAGAAATTCCAACATTGGAATTAACAGACCCGCGCTTGATGGATTCAGTTCAGTATTTATCAAAATTACATGATGATATATTAAGGCGTAAAGCAACAATGTATGGTCATGCGTTAAATACCACGGGGAAGTTAGCACAGCAGTCAAAAGATGAAATCAACGACTATGATTCAATATCTATGATTATTCCCGAGGATATGTTAGAATGTAGGCGCATGGGAGTTGAAGCTATAAATAAAGTATTTGGATGTAATATAACTGTAGATTATTCTTTACCATGGCGGTATAAGATGTATAAACAAGATAACACTGATACAGGTGTGACCCCGCCAAATATCGCAGATACGGGGGTGACCCCAAATAGTACAGAAACGGGAGAGTGATATCAATGATAGCAACATACAGTGACATTGTTAATAAGCTTCTTAATGAAAGCACATCGACAAAAACACTCCGCATTCTTGATGAGGGCGTTATCAAATTTTATAGCACCGAGTGGGGGAGCACATACCTTGAAGATGATTCAGTGGATTGGATTCTCCAGTATTACTACGGCTCATTTATCACAGATGGGGTTGACACTGTAAATATTGATAAGTTAATGGATGAGCTGAAAAAAAGGACATATGTATTTATAGTAACGTATAGTGACGCGTTAAATCGTCTTTATAAAGAAACGCTAGTTGAATTTAACCCTATTGAGAATTACGACAGAAAAGAAGATACCACGCACACGTTTACCCCAACAGGTGAAGAATACCATGTCAGAAATAATTTAGGTGATGATACAACAAACCATTTTATAACAGCATATAATAATAATTCGATTGATTCTGATAAAATCTTATATAATTCTACTGTATCCGAAAAGAGTGGATACGACGAGAATAGAAAAGATGTTAACACCGCAATAAGTAGGATTCATGGTAACATAGGCGTTACCACTGCCCCACAGATGTTAAAAGAATACGACAACTACTATGTCAATCAATCATTCTGGCTTAAATTCTGGAAGATGTATTTATCTTTATTCAGCAAGGGGGTGTTTGAATAATGAAAGACTTTTTCACATCATTATTACAAGCTGTTTTTTGGCTAACTGTGCTATTAATAACGTTAGGTTTGTGTACGGCACTAGTGGAAGGGGGGTTATAAATGGAAGGTGGCAACAACTTATATTTATACCGCACATCCGCACGCGTTGAGGAACTCAACAAACATATAGGAACGGCAACGCGCGCATACTTCAACATATTAAATAACAGTGACGAATATAACATAGAAGTAATCGTATCATGTCCGGACGCAGAAACGTTTACACATGATAAATTTAATTATGCGGAGATTAGAGGAATAACGGACGCGGGGGCGTGGGATAATATTACAAAGTATTATTTTATTAAAGCTATAAGAAGTGTTGGAAAATCGCGGTATATATTATCACTTGAGCTTGATGTTCTTATGACATACAGGGTATCAATATTGGCAAGTACACAAGTTGTTTCAAGAAATGAAAATAATTTTTCGTTATATTATCCCGACAACATATATAAAAGCAAGGCGTACCCGCTTATACAATGTATAGGCGGGTGGAATGGATTTTCTGAAACCTATAGTTATATTGTAAATACATGCACAAAGGGGGGTTCGATTGATGGCGAATAGTGGTATTCTGTTTGAGGGGTCATTTTATCCATTTACAAAAATGAGAAGAGATGGTAGCGGTAATTATACTGATATTTGGACATTTCCAAATGGCAAAAAACTTGTAACAACAATATATGCTTCGAATATGATTGATTTTAGCAAAAGTCAGCATGTTGACGCCCTATCTATCATGAAAGCAGATTTGACTACAGCAACTTCGGGGAAGGGTGAGGTTGCGCTTGAAAATTTAGAGCTTACAGAGAGTTGTATATTTTCAATTATTAATACAGTTCAAACAGGTGATACAAACGCTTCAATAACATCTTATGTTCATGTTCAAAATGAATTTCAAGCGCCGCGAAATTATAGCTTGGTTAGTGGGGGTTATGGATACCGAGAGTTATTAGCAGTCCCCGTGGCGCTGTATGATAACGACGAATTAACAGGGGATTATGTCGATTGGGGCGTATTAGTGTGCGGTCAGTCTAGCTATTACTATGACGAAAGTAACAAGGAATATGGGGGGTTGTTATATATAGGCTCATGTACGGGGTACGATATTCCCATGTATGCCGATAAAATAGTGACTCCTGAAGATTTAGTCCCCGACGCGGGCGGTGATGATGGGGGTATTCGTGATGGTGTTAATCCCAACATTGATATTACTATTCCCGCTCTTCCTAATATTGATATTAGCGGTACTGGCAACACTCTATATACAGGTGCTAACACCTTAATAAGGCAATTTAATAACTGGCTGTGGTCTGATGATTTTATTACAAATTTGAAAAAAATGTATGATAGCCCGTCTCAAGCAGTGCTAGGATTTTCAGTCGTGGATTTTATCATTCCCTCTACGGGAAGTGATAGCATTCATGTTGGCAACCTTGACACAGGTATTATAGCAAATCGCTGCTCTCCATGGCAGCAGTTAGACTGTGGATGGGTCAAGTTATATGAAGTATATGGGTCATATGTCGATTATGCGCCGTTTTTGTCGCTTGAAATGTACCTACCGAAAATTGGAGTAGTCCAAATTGACCCCGACATTATGATGAATAACGAATTACGAGTTGTTTATAATTTTGAGTTATTAACGGGGTCGGGGGTATGTTATCTGCAGATTAAAAATGCGCGTAACGGCGTAACGTCAATATATAAGTATTTTCCGTGCACAGTATGCATGAATATTCCATGGTCACTTCAAGATAGAGGGCAGCAGATTAACGCTGTTATTAATGCGGCGGCTAATACAGTATTAAGCGGTGGTAGCTCAATTATAGGCGGTCTTGTAGATATTGCAACTGCCACGCCATCAATTAACGTTAATGGTAATTTGTCGGGAGCGTCGAATATTTTAGGCTATAAAAAACCATATCTTATTATTAAGAGGTCGCATGTTACAAAACCCGAAAATTATAAGAAATATGTAGGTTATAAATTCAATACAACTACAATGCTAAAAAATGTTAGTGGCTTTACAACTTGCGAAAATCCTCAGGTATCATTTGAATGCCCGGAGTGGGTAGCGCGCAAAATTGAAGAAAAACTAGCAAGCGGTATTTTTATTTAATGTTTCACACGAAACATAGAAAGGGGGATAGAGGGAATTATTCCCTCTTAATATTAACATGGAAAATATAATAAATAGTGCTATAAAAATTGGATATAAAAAGAAGTTATTCCCCAAAAATGACGAAAACGGGAATAATCTATATCAGCCACAACCGATTGACGCCGTATGGAATGTGTATTTATCTGATAGATCAAATGGCAAAACCACGGACTGGGTTATTATTGGTTTGATATGCTACTGGAATTTCAAAAAATTACCCCATATTGTGCGTAGCCGTTCTAAAATGATTAGTGAAGCCAATGTCAAAGATTTAATTAAAGTAATTCTTGACATGGGCTATATTGAAAAAATAACAGAGGGAGCGTATAACAGTATTTTATATAAGAAAAATCACAGGGCATTTTATTTATGCAATGTTGATGATACAGGTACATTATTAGATTGTGATAACAGCATGTGTTTAAAAGTAGTGTCTGTAGAACAGGCTGAATTTTTAAAGTCGGGATATAACGCACCCAACGGAGATATTGTAATATATGATGAATTTATTAATTCCTATAATATACCAAACGAGTTTATATCATTTTGCGATTTATTATCCACAATTTTTAGAAAAAGAATGAATTGCTATATTATAATGTTAGCAAATACAATTAATAGACAGTCGTTTTTCTTTGATGAACTGGAATGCCGTGACTGGATTAATAACGCTGAACAGGGGGATAAAAAAACATATTGCATTAATGGTACTTATGTGCATGTGGAGATATTAGGGGTGCGTCTCACTGAACAGCGAAAAAAATATAACAATAGGTATTTCGGATTTAAAAACAACCGCTTAAATTCGATAACGGGTGCGGGGTGGAGTATGACTAACGCTCAACATTTGACATTTATGCCACAGAAAATCATATTAAAAAACGTGTTTTTATTATTTCAAGGCAATTATTATAAATTAGAAGTTATAAAAACCCCTACCGATAAATTAGCGGTTTTTTGCCATAAGTCAAATAACCCGTGTAAAAATGACGCATATATCTATACATGTGAGGGGGATTACACCGACCCAAAATATATTTACAAGCGCGGTTATAGCGCGTTTGATAAATTCATATGGGGGACACTGTGGGGATTAAATAGATGGTATTACGCGTCAAATAGTGAAGCGTCCGTTATTAATGCTTATATCACGCGTTGCAATTCAGAAACGGGGGGTGGTTATAATGGCTAGACAATCAAAGGAAGTAAAGGCATTGAAAGAAAGAATCAGATATTGGAAACGTAAAGGATACGGAGAAAGCACATATGTACAAGACGTTGAAAGGCGCTTGAGAGAGGGTATACCCTTTAATATTCATAATGCCTTAAGACTCAAAGGAAAAGATAAAAAAGACATTGAGCTAAACACCCTTATCGAAAGAAACAAAGAATATATATATGAACAACGTATCACTGGTGATTTTTCATTGAGCAATAAAATGTCAACTGATGATATGTTTAGTGATGATAAACGTGATTACTGGATTAACTTATTAAAATCATATGAAAAGCACTCACATAATCTTGTGGAAGAGTATGAAAAATATGTAAAAGAGGGTAAATAATGCTAATATATTACAAGGATTTTTTAAAAACTCAGCAATGGAATAATTTAATATATGGGGATATTGATACAGTCCGCGTTTATGATAAGCGCGGACGAAAAACAATATATTCATGCTTACCACTATCTTTTGATATCGAAACTACCACCATAGGAGAGGGTAGAGACGTGCGGTCATACATGTATATATGGATGTTTGGTATTGGTGATAATAGGGTTTTTGGAACGACATGGCAAGAACTCAATGAATGGATGGGGCACGTTACACAGGATGTTATTAATACACATCAATATACACGTTGTAAAAATGGAAATAAAAGGGGCTGCACTGTTAAATTTTTTGGATTTATCGAAAACGAAAGTTTTGAATACTCGTTTCTAAAAGGTAATTATGGTGAGCATATAACAAGTGGCTTTTTTAAAAGCAAAAGACAAATTTTATATATGATTATGAATAATATAACATGGCTTGACTCTATGCAAATAACCGGTATGAGCTTGGCAAAAATTGCCGAAAACTTCACTAATTTACGAAAAATGGTGGGTGACCTTGATTATAATAAAAAACGAAACAATGTTAACGCTCTCCATATGAGTAAGAAAGAATATAAATACTGTGAGATGGACGTTGCGATATTAACAGAATATCACAAGTATTATGTAAACACATTTTTAAAAAATGGAATTAAACAACTTGTGTATACTCGTACAGGTATAGCCCGCGCCATATTAAGACGCTCTTTCAGTTTTCAAAACGCGATATCAAAGGAATTTATAGCGTCCTTATATCCAGAAGAACCCATTTATAAAATGCATATGCGTTATTTATTAAGGGGCGGATATGTACACTCGAATAGCGCGCACACTGGAAAAATATTAGAATATGTCGATAGTGATGATTTAACAAGCGCACACCCCGCCGCCATGTGTCAATGTGTGTTTCCAATGACGCCCTTCAATATTTGCAACGACACATTTGCTGACGTTGAAAAGTATATAAGGCACTGTTATATATTTGATGTGACACTAAAAAATGTTAAAAGCAAAACGACACATAGCATTGAAAGCTTGAGCAAATGTATTAAATGTATTAACCCCGTATTAGATAACGGGCGTGTTCACTCGTGCGACGAAATGCGCGTTTTAATAACAGATGTTGATTATAAGATATACAAGATGTATTATACATGGAAAGGGGTTGAATATCACCGAGTTGTAAAAGGGGAATATGGACACTTACCAAACTACATTATAAATAACGTCTTAAATAAATACGAAGAAAAAGAGCGTAAAAAACTAAAGGGTGAGGATTATTATTTAGATAAAACCTTTGTTAATTCAATATTTGGTGTTACCATAACGCGTTATAATGATTATAGTATACTTATTAAAAATGGGGCAGTTATTGAAAAAGAAAATTCATATAATAAATTTGTTAAAGATACTATCGTGTCCCCATATTGGGGGATTTGGACAACATGTTATACACGACTACGCCAGTTATCATTAATACATACTGACCCCAACGCTTGCATTTATGGTGATACGGACAGTGTTAAACATTTTGAAAGTAAAAAAATACAGAGTTATATTAATAAATATAATGCAAATTTACAGCATGTCAACGAACACTTATGTAGCATGTGGCACAAAGACATTGACCTTGTGTCTGAACTTGGAAAATGGGATAATGAAAAAACAACTAGATATTTTAAGACTTGCGGATGTAAACGCTATGGCTGTATTTATGAAAAAAATAATATTCTGTCTTGTAAATTAACAGTCGCGGGATTGCCTAAAAATGCCGTATTACCTGTAAAAAAACCTTTAAACATCCTTAAGGCGTTTAAAGATGGATTGACTAGCTTTGAATGTAAATTGTCTAGCGTATATTCTGATAATGAATATAACGATAATGTTAATGGCGTTATGATGAACACAAAAGGGTGCTTATCTCTTGTACCTGTTAACTTTACTATGGGAATGAGTGAGGACTACAAAGCGTTTCTACTTTGGGTAGAGAACACTATACAAAAATGCAATAATGCAGTATAATGTTATAGAAAGGGGTGATATATATCATGTGGGATGAGATTATACAGGCTATAAGCTCTGTTGGGTTTCCAATCGTTATGTGTCTTTACATGGTCAAGTCCATGAAAGAACTTAATGAAGCACATAAGTCAGAGGTTGACGGACTGAAAGAAGCTATAAACAACAACACGCTGGCAATTACAGAGCTGCGCGACAAATTTAATAATTAGTATTACAGGGGTGGTATATTACCACCTTTTGTATTATCCATACAATAACACCATATTATTTATAATAGAACAAAC
>ERZ1034984.3680-NODE-3680-length-10781-cov-7.488346_pt1 | contig 10781 bp, 7 predicted proteins | sample MGYA00520589_ERZ1034984 | MGnify/ENA primary metagenome ERZ1034984 (study PRJEB33766, sample SAMN09781790) | gut metagenome | biome: gut microbiome | host: Homo sapiens | place: Madagascar | study: EMG produced TPA metagenomics assembly of the PRJNA485056 data... | reverse complement strand
GCGCTCACCGCCCACGTTCTTGTAGTACCACATCCAGGCTTCGGGGTTGATGGGCTCCCCCACACTGCCCAGAATGCGCAGACTCGACAGATTCCAGTTCCTGGGATGCACCTTCTCATCTGCTTCAGCTGCCTTGATCAATGAGCGAATGGCTGTGGGTGCCGTGTAGAAAATGGTGCAACCATGGCGCTCGATCATCTGCCAGAAACGCCCCGCATCGGGGTAAGTTGGCACGCCTTCGAAGACGATCTGGGTTACACCTGCAGCCAACGGGCCATAAGCCACATAGGTGTGACCGGTAATCCAGCCAATGTCTGCCGTGCACCAGAAGACATCGCTGGGCTGCACGTCAAAGGTCCACTCCACCGTTTGCTTAGCCCACAGCATGTAGCCACCCGTGGAGTGCTGCACACCCTTGGGCTTGCCCGTGGAACCGCTCGTATAGAGCACAAAGAGTGGATGCTCAGCTTCTACGGGCACAGCAGGGCACTCGGTGGACTGGCCTTGCAGCAGCTGCTCAAAAGTGAGGTCTCTGCCTTCTGTCTTACTATAGGACGTCTGCGTACGTTCATAGACAAACACATGCTTGACACACTCGCAGCCGCCCATTTGCAGCGCCTCATCCACCACGGCCTTAAGCGCCAGCTCCTTGCCGCCACGCATCTGGTAGTTGGCGGTAATCACGGCACAGGCACCTACGTCCACAATGCGTTCGTGCACGGCCTTGGCAGAAAAGCCGCCAAACACCACGGAGTGCGTAGCACCCAGACGCGCGCAGGCCTGCATGGCCACAATGCCCTCAATCGTCATGGGCATGTAGATCAGCACGCGATCGCCCTTTTGGATGCCCTGTGCCTTCAAGCCATTGGCGAACTGTGCAACGCGGTTCAGCAATTCACGGTAGGTGACCTTGGTGACCTGACCATCGTCTGACTCAAAAATGATGGCCGTCTTGTTTTCGACGGGCGTGCCGATATGGCGGTCCAGACAGTTGGCGCTGGCGTTAAGTTCTCCATCGGCAAACCAGCGGTAAAACGGCGCATGGCTCTCATCGAGCACCTGGGTAAAAGGCTTGCTCCACACAACATTGTCGCGCGCCAGGCGAGCCCAATAACCCTCGTAATCCTTCTCGGCTTCTGCGCACAGGGCTTGGTATGCGGCCATCCCCGAAATGCGCGCTGCCTGCTGTGTGGCAGGCGAAGGGGGAAACACGCGGTTTTCCACCAGTACGGATTCAATGGCTGAGCTGGGTGCATTCATGGCTTTGTCTCCTTGCTTTATTAGATGCTCTTGGTGAGCTGTATTTGATGGCAAATGTCTGCGCTGGTACTTACACCCCACTGACTCTATGCGTATGACAGTCTTATAAACCGCTCAGGAAGTCAGGACTTGCGCCTACAGCATCTCTCCAAGACACCTACAATTTCGCCCCTGCGTTTCTTGCTTAGCCGGCACTGGTCGGCTTTTTTTGACTCTCTCTTTTGCCCCTTCGTATGGATTCCCACGAGCCTCCCACCAAGCCTGTTTCACCGGCTGCTTCTCCAATGCGCCCTCTTCCGAGCATTATTTTTGCCAGCCGCTGGCTGCAACTGCCTTTGTACCTGGGCCTGATCGCAGCACAAGGCGTTTTCGTCTGGCATTTCCTGATTGAACTGTGGCACCTGATTGAAGCTGCATTTGGCAATCAGGAAGCACTCCAGACGCTGATTACCAACATTGGCTACAAGCCCGATGCCCACGTCACCAGCCTGAACGAAACCATCATCATGCTGGTCGTACTGGCATTGATTGATGTGGTCATGATCTCCAACCTGCTGATCATGGTCATTGTTGGTGGCTACGAAACCTTTGTGAGCCGCCTGGGCCTGGACAGCCACCCTGATCAGCCTGAATGGCTGGACCACGTCAATGCATCAGTGCTCAAGGTCAAGCTGGCGCTGTCCATCATCGGCATCAGCTCCATCCATCTGCTCAAGACGTTCATCAACGCTGGCAATTACGACGTCAAAGTGCTGATGTGGCAGACCATCATTCATGTGGTGTTCCTGTTCAGCGCACTCGCCATCGCTTATACCGACAAGCTGGTACACAGCAGCAGCCATAGCGCACACTGATAAGCAACTGTGAGCCTGCACAGCATGCCCTGCACGACCACCACGTGCAGGGCATTTTTTTGTACTTTAAGCCACGACATGCTGCCCAGCATAAGGAATGCAAGCACACACCAACCATTTGAAATGATTCCTGACAGCAATTAATTCTTGACACTCATATACTCAATAGTTAGAATAAACGCCTTATTAACAACCTGCCATGCAGGTAATCCGCGTGTTTAGGCATGTGGATTCACCCGATGCAAGTGCTGAACTTGTCAGTTGCTTGCATCACAGCGCCGGATTTCTGGCACTGATGCACGGACATGTTTGGATCATGTGACGCACGCCCTGTGCGCTGCCTCTGCCCTCTCTCGCGGCCCTTGCGCACCACCACGCTGCCATTCGGGCCCGGTCTATCCCCTTCACTGCAGTGCATGACATTCGTGATGCACTGGTGCATCGGCTAACACGACTTCCGGCTTCGCGTGTAGGCCGTCCAAGCTACGCTTGTGACGCGGCTGCACTGTGTTTAACCCCCAAGAACAACTCAAGGGAGGACAACCAGTGGCCAAACAAATTCGCATCGAAAACGTCTTCAAGGTGTTTGGTGACCACCCCAAACAAGCCTTGGACTTGGTGCGCCAAGGGCTTTCCAAGCAACAAATCCTCGAACGCACAGGGCAATCCATCGGTGTGTTCGACGCGAACTTCACCATCGAGGCTGGTGAAATCTTCGTGATCATGGGCCTGTCTGGCTCCGGCAAATCCACGCTGGTGCGCATGCTCAACCGCCTGATTGAACCCACCAGCGGACGCATCCTGGTGGAGGGTCAGGACATCAATGCCCTGCACGACAAACAGCTGCGTGACCTGCGCCGCAAAGACATTTCCATGGTGTTCCAGTCCTTTGCGCTCATGCCCCATATGAGCGTGCTGGATAACACCGCCTTCGGCCTGGAAATGGCCGGAGTAGACAAGGCCACCCGCCAGCAGGCCGCACAGGCAGCACTGGAGCAAGTGGGTCTGGGCAGCTGGGGAGCAAGCTACCCCGATGAGCTGTCCGGCGGCATGCAGCAGCGCGTAGGCCTGGCCCGCGCACTGGCGTCCGATCCATCCATCTTGCTGATGGATGAGGCATTTTCCGCACTGGACCCCATCATCCGCACCGAAATGCAGTCTGAGCTGCTGCGCCTGCAGGAAACCAAGCGCCGCACCATCGTCTTCATCTCGCACGATCTGGATGAAGCCATGCGTATTGGCGACCGCATTGCCATCATGAAGGATGGTCAGATCATCCAGGTTGGCACACCCGACGAGATTCTGCGCAGCCCTGCGAATGACTATGTGCGCAGCTTCATCAAGGGCGTAGATGCTGCAGCCGTCTTCAAGGCTTCGGATATTGCGCGCCCTGCGCTGAGCATTATTTCCGAGCACAGTGATCGTGGCTGCCGCGCAGCCCTGCGCCTGATTGAAGATTCCGACCGCGAATTTGCCTGTGTGCTGAGCACACGCGGCAGTCTGCTGGGCGTGGTGTCCTCACAATCGCTGCGCAATGCGCTGCGCGGCCATCAGGGCATGCTGGGACTCAAACACGCCTTTATCGACAACGTGGTCCCTGTCGACGCAAACACGCCTGTCGCCGATCTGTTTGGTCTCATGGTCTCTGCACCCTGCCCGCTGCCAGTGATTGGAACGCAGCGCCAGTTCCTCGGAGTGATCAGCCACACCACGCTGATGCGCTTCCTGGATCGCGATACACCGCCGGTGCAAGCCGCGCCAGCTTCACCACCACCTCTCAAGCTCAATCCTCTGTTCCCTACCGGTGAAGCTGACTCGCCCACGGTCATGCACGAAGCCACTGACAGCGACACCACACGCGTACAAGGAGAACAAGCATGAGTGACATGAATTCGCACAGCGACCCATGGAGCACCACGGCAGCGGATCCCTGGGCAGCAGCAGGCAGCACCGAGGCAACCAATGCCGCAGATCCATGGGCCAGCCCAGCTGCCACACCCGAAGCAGCAGAAGCACCATCGGACTGGCTGCTCAACGGCAGCGCTCCTGCCGATGCACCAGCGACTCTGTGGGAACAGATCCGCGCCGACGGCCTGCCCATTGAAACCTGGATCAACCAGGGGCTAGGCTGGGTCGTCGATAACTTCCGCCCATTCTTTCAGCTGGTACGCACACCGATTGATGCCACCCTCAGCGGCGTGGAAGACATGATGCTGAGCCTGCCCTGGCCCGTACTCACTGCCGTGATCGCTCTGTTCACCTGGCAGTTTGCAGGTCGTGGCCTGGCCATTGGCAGCGCCGTCGCGCTGGCTGCCGTGGCTGCACTGGGCATCTGGCCCGAAGCCATGGTCACCCTGTCGCTGGTGCTGACCTCACTGGTGTTCTGTATCGTCATTGGACTGCCGCTGGGCATTCTGATTGCATCCAGTGACCGTGCACAGCGCTGGACCCGCCCGCTGCTGGACGCCATGCAGACCACCCCCGCCTTTGTCTATCTGGTGCCGGTGGTCATGCTGTTTGGCATTGGCAATGTGCCGGGCGTGATCGTCACCATCATTTTTGCCCTGCCACCACTGGTGCGCCTGACCAATCTGGGCATTCGCCAGGTGCGTCCTGACCTGATCGAAGCTAGCCGTGCCTACGGGGCTTCACCTTGGCAGATGCTATGGAAAGTGCAGCTGCCCCTGGCCATGCCCAACATCATGGCCGGTATCAATCAGGCCCTGATGCTGTCGCTGTCCATGGTGGTGATCGCCTCCATGATCGCCGTCGGTGGCTTGGGCCAGATGGTGCTGCGCGGTATTGGCCGCCTGGACATGGGACTGGCCACGGTGGGTGGCCTGGGCATCGTGTTGCTGGCCATTGTGCTGGACCGCATCACTCAGGCCATGGGTCAACCTCGCCGCGGCGGCCAGCACTGGTGGAACCAGGGCCCCCTGGGTTGGCTGCTGCAAGCTCGCCGCAACAGCAAAGCGTCTTAGAGCCACTCACACAACTGCCCCCAAGGCTTGTGTTATTGGATCGTAATTGATAGCAGCTAGCGCTTGATACATAAGCGCTAGCAAGCAATTTCTTTCAGATTTTTACAAGGAGGATGACATGATGTCCATATTTCGTTCCCCACGCACCTTGGCCAGCATTGCCGCTGGCACCCTGGCCCTGGGCTGTCTGAGCACCCAGGCCAGCGAACTGCCCGGCAAAGGCGTCAAGGTCTATCCCCTCAAGAGTTCGATTGCCGAGGAAACTTTCCAGACCCAGCTGGTCATGAAAGCCCTGGAAAAGCTCGGCTATGACGTACAGCCTATCCGTGAAGTGGAATACCCCACAGCCCACCTGGCCCTGGGCAATGGTGATGCCACCTTCATCGCCACACACTGGAATCCACTGCACGCTGACTATTACAAAAACGCTGGCGGCGATGCCAAGCTCTACCGCAAAGGCGTGTACTCCGACAACGCTGCACAGGGCTACTTGATCGACAAGAAAACTGCCGATGCGTACAACATCACCAATATCGACCAACTGCGCGACCCCAAGATTGCCAAGCTGTTTGACGCAGATGGTGATGGCAAAGCCGATCTGACCGGCTGCAACCCAGGCTGGGGCTGCGAAGCCATGATCGAGCACCACCTGGACGCCTACAAACTGCGCGATACGGTGACGCACCAGCAAGGCACTTACTCAGCACTGATTGCTGACACCATTGCTCGCTACAAGGCAGGCAAGCCCATCCTCTACTACACCTGGACCCCTTACTGGGTCAGCAATGAGCTGCAGCCCGGCAAGGATGTGGTGTGGCTGGAAGTACCCTTCTCCTCCGCTCCTGGCGAACAAAAAGGCACAGACACCAAGCTGCCCAATGGCAAGAACTATGGCTTTGTCGTGAACAAGCAGCACATCCTGGCCAACAAGGCGTGGGCAGAAGCCAACCCTGCCGCCGCCAAGCTGTTTGAAATCATGCAGCTGCCCGTGAGCGATATCAACGCCCAGAACCATGCCATGAGCAAGGGCCAGAACAAGCCTGCAGACATCGACCGCCATGTGGAAGGCTGGATCAAGGCCCATCAGAAAACCTTTGACAGCTGGCTGGAACAGGCACGCGCCGCGGCCAAGTAACCATCCTGCAACAGGCGGGCATCCCGTTTTGCACACGACATGCTTCGTCCATGGCGAGCATGCAGGCCCTGACAGGAAGTGCACGAATGGTCGCCATGCTGGCATCAGGCCTTCTGTCAGAAACCTGGGCACAAGTGTGAGCATCAACCAACCCAAGGAGGCCAACGGCCTCCTTTTCTTTTGATGCAGCGCACCCAGCTGCACAGCTAAAGATGGCTACGCCACCAACTCTGCACCACCGCATGCAGAAACACACATAATCAGCAACATTGTGTTTCCTGCATCATCTACAACCATGAGCGACAAAGCCCCAACCACAGCCCAAGGCACCGACGACCTGCTCGTCAGTCTCTGCAACTCTGTCACCCGCGTGCTGAATGTCGCCACCACCTGCCAGATCCAGTACTCCGGCATGGTGCAACGTATCCAAAAAACCTATCTCAAGCCAGACATCGGCTGCTTCGTGCTGTTTGACGGTGGATTTTCCGGGCTGGTCATCATCAATTTCTCGGCAGCCGCTGCCATGGAGCTATACCGTAGCTATATGCTCAATATGGGCATGTCTGAATCGGATCTAGCCACTTCTCATACCTCGGACGATGTCAGCAATGTGATGGGCGAGCTGATGAACCAGGTCGTGGGCGACTTCACCGGAAAAATTCGCCGGGAGCTGCAAACCCATATCACCCAGAACCAGCCAAAGATGCTGGTGCTGAGCAAGCAGGTACAGCTGAGCGTGGACGCCAATCTGGACAATCCACAAGCGCGCCGCGTGACCTTCTACACGGCCAGCAATAACATTTTTTATCTGGAGCTGGCTGTGGATAACACGGAGTTCATCAAGCTCCATGACTTTGACAGCTCAGAAGTAGACCCTGACGCCATCCTGGCACAGGTCAACACCCAGCCCCCCCCCACCCCGACTGCTGCCGGTACATCCTCCACGGATGAAACCGATGCACTGTTGAAGTCTCTGGGCATGTAAGCCCAGACATCACAAACAGCACACCCGTCATGTGTTCATGGGACTTTGAAAACAGTGGTTCATACGTGTTCCTGCACCTTCCTCAGAAACATGCCGCTCCCGCTATAAGCCCGCTCGAGCTTGCCCGGTTTTTGCATGTCAGCGAAAGCCTGCCCTCTCATCTGCACCGTTTCTGCACATGTCCCTGAATACTGGCGAGATTGAAGCTCCAGCGTTTGATCTTGAACGCTTATTGCGTGAACAAAAAGCCCTGCTGGACAGTGCCTGTGTCGGCATTGCATTCGTCAAAAATCGCACCATCGTCCGCTGCAATCCGCACTTCGCCAAAATTTTTGGATTTACCAGCCATGATGAAGTAGTTGGCGTTCGCAGTGCACAGCTGCATCCATCGCTTGACGATTTCAAAGCGCTGATTTGCATGTCCTGTGTCGGCATGCGTCAGGGTAAGACCTTCAAAACTGAGCGACGCCTGCGCCGCCGCAACGGCGACCTTTTCTGGGGCAGCCTGAGCGGCCATCTGATCAACCCATCTGCACCGCATGAAGGCGCTGTATGGATCGTGGATGACATTGATGAGCAACGGCAGCGCAAAGCCATGCTCTCCAAGGCGCTGCGTGAAAAGCAACTACTTTTCGAAACTGCTGCCGTTGGCATTGCCTACATCAAGCAGGGGACGCTGACCCGCTGCAACCAGCACCTGTGCAAGATGCTGGGCTATGAGCCGGAGACACTGCTGGCACTGAGCAATATGTCTCCGTCCTTTGCGCTGTGCCACTCGCCGCTGGATGTACTCACCCAGATCAGCAACAGCCACACAGGTTCATTTGAGGGCGAGATCAGCTTGCGTCATCATCAAGGGCACGACATTGCCTGCGAGGTACGCAGCCGTTGGGTGGATCCACAGGACCGCTCACAGGGCGAAGTCTGGATCTTGCTGGACATCACCGAACGCAAGCGCATTCAGGCCATGCTGACCGAAGCACAGGCCGAACTGGAACGCCAGGTGCAGGAGCGCACCAACCAGCTCAGCGAAACCATTCAGACGCTGCATCAGGAAGTGGAAGACCGCAAGCGCATTCAGGAACGCATTCACTGGATGGCGCACTACGACACCCTCACAGGCCTGCCCAACCGCGCTTTTCTGGCTGAACGCAGCAAGCAGGCCATCGAGGACGCACGCAGCAACAACCGCCCGCTGGCCGTCATTTTTCTGGATCTGGACCGCTTCAAGCACGTCAATGATTCGCTGGGCCACAAGGTAGGCGATGCGCTGCTGCAGGAAATTGCCAAACGCCTGCGCGCCGTAGTGCGTGACCGAGACACTGTCGCACGGGTGGGCGGTGACGAGTTCGTGCTGCTGCTGCCCGGCGCCAACGCACAGGGCGCCGCACGCGTGGCGGGCAAACTGCAGGAAGCCTCACTCAAGCCCTATCAGATTGGTCACCATGAGCTGAGCATGGCGCCATCCATGGGCATTGCACTGTACCCACAGGACGGTGACGACATTGATGCATTGACGCAATCGGCCGATGTCGCCATGTACCACGCCAAGCTGGAAGGGCGTAACACCTATCGCTTCTTCACCCCGCAGATGCATGCCAAGTCTGTCAGGGCGCTGCAGCTGGAAAATGCCATGCGCCGCGCTCTGGAGCGCGATGAGTTCACGCTGCACTACCAGCCTCAGATCTGCCTGCACACAGGCGAGATTCGCAGCGTAGAAGCACTGCTGCGCTGGAACCAGGCTGAACTCGGCAATGTCTCTCCTGCGGAATTCATTCCTGTAGCTGAAGACAGTGGGCAAATCCTGCAAATCGGCGAGTGGGTACTGCGCAATGCCATACGCCAGCTCCAAGCATGGCACAGGCAAGGCTTCAGACAGCTCAAAGTGGCCGTGAACCTGTCTGCCATCCAGTTCCACCAGCCTCAGCTGCCCGAGCTGATCAATCGCATCTTGCTGGAATACAGCATTCCACCGCATGCACTGGAGCTGGAACTGACAGAAGGGGTAGCCATTCTGGACCCCAAGGCTGCGACCTCTACCATGGATGCCCTGCGCGGCAGCGGCGTCTGGCTGTCCATTGACGACTTTGGTACAGGCTACTCGTCACTGAGCCAGCTCAAACGTTTTCAGATCTACAAGCTCAAGATCGACCAGTCTTTCATCCGCGATATCGATCACGACCACAACGACCGTGCCATCGTCAGTGCCATCATCCGAATGGCACAAGCACTGGGCATCCAGACCACGGCAGAAGGCGTGGAAACCCAGGCACAGCTCGCATTTCTTCGCGAACAAGGCTGTGATGAGGCGCAAGGCTACTGGTTCAGCAAACCAGTGCCGGCCGAGCAGATCAGCCAGCTACTGAAAACCTATCGCCCCTGGCAGGCAGCAGAAATGGCATAAAAAACCCGGCTCGTGGCCGGGCCTGTTTTCATCTCATCAGTGCATATGCCGTGGTCTATGACCACCACGGGAACCGCCACCGCTGCTGGGTGGGAGCTTACCCAGCTCCAACGAGCTCAGCAGACTGTCAAAACGCTGCATGAAGAGTTTGTCGATTTCTGCGACCACGCCCAGCAGCTCCGAGGCATCGAAGTGGCGCTCCATCATGTGAATCACATCCTGGACCAGCATATCGCGCTGGACTTTCATGATGGCCGCAGGATTGGGGCCAACAAACAGCATCATGAAGTCATCACGCGCATCCTGAGAGCGGTCGCCATCCTCTTCATCGAACTCGGCGTCATAGAAGGTGACCTCAATCGCAGCACCTTCCTGTGCCAGCTCGTTCAGCCCCATGCACATATCGTCCAGCGACTGACGAAAATCGCTATCACCGGAGACGGTCCAGCACATCTGAACCAGACCTTCCTTGGCATTGAACTGAATACCTGGTTCTTCTTCGTAAGCACTGACCGAACCATCTGCCAGCGAACGCGCGCCAGCATACGACCACAGTGGCTTGAGTGCTTCTTGCAATTGTTCAAACGTGACGTCCGGGCGTAACAGCACCTGGCCGTGCACATGAATTTCAAAAGGGGCGTTATAGCTAGACATTGTTCTACTCACATCAGGTGTCTTTGACGGCCCAAAGCATTCAGACACTAAAGAGGAAGCCAAGCGAGTTTTGCGAGCAAAACCCTCCTCTGGCTGGAGCCACATTGTCGCATGCTGCATACAACAATGCTGCCAATGTGGCAGCCGTCAAAAGCAGCCTTCCAAAGATCGCAGGATCCAAGCATGGAAATAAAAAAAGCTTCCTGATGGAAGCTTTGCAGTGGTGCCCCGAGCCGGAATCGAACCGGCACGCCTGTTTTATAGGCGGCAGATTTTAAGTCTGATGTGTCTACCAATTCCACCATCGGGGCTGCAACACAGAGCAAACTCCGTACTGCGCAAACCATTAGCTTAACCGATCTTCGAACATTTTCTGCCGATTTTACGGTTTTTCACGCACTGGGCATTGTGCCTCAGACATGAAAAAGGGAAGCACTTGCTTCCCTTTGAAAATGGAGCGGGAAATCGGGTTCGAACCGACGACCTATACCTTGGCAAGGTATCGCTC
>ERZ1034984.3678-NODE-3678-length-10784-cov-15.239351_pt1 | contig 10784 bp, 8 predicted proteins | sample MGYA00520589_ERZ1034984 | MGnify/ENA primary metagenome ERZ1034984 (study PRJEB33766, sample SAMN09781790) | gut metagenome | biome: gut microbiome | host: Homo sapiens | place: Madagascar | study: EMG produced TPA metagenomics assembly of the PRJNA485056 data... | reverse complement strand
CAACGATGGTCGCCTCGAGGTTTTCCTCGGCGGCGTACTTCATAAAGGTCTCGGCATCCTCAGCAGCCACGGCCACGGCCATGCGTTCCTGACTCTCGGAAATTGCCAGCTCGGTGCCGTCCAGGCCCTCATACTTGCGGGTGACTTTGTTCAGGTCAATATGCAGACCGTCAGCCAGTTCGCCGATGGCGACAGACACACCGCCCGCGCCGAAGTCGTTGCAGCGCTTAATGAGGCGGCAGGCATCCTCGCGGCGGAACAGGCGCTGCAGTTTGCGCTCAATGGGTGCGTTGCCCTTCTGCACCTCGGCACCGCAGGTTTCCAGGCTCGTCAGCTTGTGCGCCTTGGAAGAACCCGTTGCGCCGCCGACGCCGTCACGGCCCGTGCGGCCGCCCAGCAGGATGACCACATCACCGGGGGCGGGTTCCTCACGGCGTACATGGCTGGCGGGCGTTGCGCCCACGACCGCGCCAATCTCCATGCGCTTGGCGGCGTAGCCGGGGTGGTACAGCTCGGCTACCTGACCGGTGGCAAGGCCAATCTGGTTGCCGTAGCTGGAATAGCCGGCGGCAGCGGTGGTGACCAGCTTGCGCTGGGGCAGCTTGCCGGGCATCGTCTCGGAAACAGGCTTCAGCGGGTCAGCTGCACCGGTCACACGCATGGCCTGGTAAACATAACTGCGGCCGGACAGCGGGTCGCGGATGGCACCGCCGATGCAGGTCGCCGCACCGCCGAAAGGCTCAATTTCGGTGGGGTGGTTGTGGGTCTCGTTCTTGAACAGGAACAGCCAATCCTGCTGCTCGCCGTCCACATCGCACTTGATTTTGACCGTGCAGGCGTTGATTTCCTCGCTCTCGTCGAGGTTCTTCAGAATGCCGCGCTGCTTCAGGGCCTTGGCACCAATCGTCGCGCAGTCCATCAAGGTGCGGTTCTTCTTGTCGCGGCCGGTCTCGGCACGCAGAGCCATGTAACGGTCGAACGCGGCCTGTACCAGCTCGTCGTCGATCTTCACATCGTCGAGAATCGTGCCGAACGTCGTGTGGCGGCAGTGGTCGGACCAATAGGTGTCGATGAGGCGAATCTCGGTGATGGTTGGGTCGCGGTGCTCGGACTTAAAGTAGTTCTGGCAGAACACGATATCTGCGTGATCCATGGCAAGGCCCTTCTCATTGCGGAAGGCTTCCAGTGCATCGTCATCCAGGGCGGTAAAGCCGGTCAGCGTCTCGACCTCGGTGGGGATGGCAAACTCCATCTTCAAGGTGCTGCGCTCGTCAAGGCTGGCCTCGCGGGCCTCCACCGGGTTGATGACGTACTTTTTAATGGCGGCCAGATCATCGGCAGTCAGCTCGCCGTCCAGCAGATAGACGCGGGCAGAACGCACAGCGGGGCGCTCGCCCTGGCTCAACAGCTGGATGCACTCGCTGGCGGAGTCGGCGCGCTGGTCAAACTGACCGGGCAGGTACTCAACGGCAAACACGGTCTTGGCGTCGGGCAGTGCGTCGTAGGTCACATCCACCGGCGGCTCGCTGAACACAGTGGGGATGGCCTGCTGGAACAGCACATTGTCGATGCCCTCGACGTCGTAGCGGTTCAAAAGGCGTAAGCCGGTCAGGTTCCGGATACCGACCAAATCGACCAGCTCATGCAGTAGCCCCTGGGCTTCACCGTCGAAGCCGGGCTTTTTCTCAACATAAATGCGATATACCATTGTATTTCCTCCGTTACTCCATCGCCGCCAGCGCTCTTGCGCCGATATCACTGCGCTTGTGCAGCTTGTCAAAATGGATGCTCTCGGTTGCGGCATAGGCCTTTTTCAGCGCGTCAGGCAGGGTGTTGGCCGTGGCGGTCACGCCCAGCACGCGGCCGCCGTTGGTGACGAGCTTGCCGTCTTTGATGGCCGTACCTGCATGATACACCGTCACGTCCGCAGCGTCAAGCTGGCCCGCAGCCAGGCCGGAAATTTCCTTGCCCTTCTCATAAGAAAGGGGATACCCGCCGCTGGCCAGAATCACACAGGCCGCCGCGCCGTCACGGAACTTGACCTCGGTCGTATCCAGCGTGCCGTTGGTCGTCGATTCCATCACGGTCAGCAGGTCGCTTTCCAGCAGGGGCAGCACGACCTGGGTCTCGGGGTCGCCGAAGCGGCAGTTGTACTCGATGACCTTGGGGCCGTCGGGCGTCAGCATCAGGCCAAAGTAGAGGCACCCCTTGAAGGGGCAGTCCTCGGCCTGCATGGCGGCGACCGTCGGCAGGAAAATCTCCTTCATGCAGCGCTCGGCGATTTCCGGCGTGTAGTAGGGGTTCGGGGCCACCGTGCCCATGCCGCCGGTGTTCAGGCCCTCATCGTGGTCCAGCGCACGCTTGTGGTCCATGCTGGACACCATCGGCTTCACGGTCTTGCCGTCACAGAAGGACAGTACGCTGACCTCGGGGCCTGTCAAGAACTCTTCCACAACCACATGGTTGCCGGACGCGCCGAACTTTTTGTCCAGCATGATCTCCTTGACGCCGTCGGCGGCCTCCTGTTCATTCTGGCAGATCAAAACGCCCTTGCCCAGCGCCAGGCCGTCCGCTTTGATAACGACCGGGTACTTGCCCTCGGCCTTGATGTAGTCCATGACCTTTTCGGGATCGTCGAACGTCTCATATTTCGCTGTAGGAATGCCGTATTTTTTCATCAGGTCTTTGCTGAACACCTTGCTGGCCTCGATGCGGGCCGCGGCCTTGTCGGGGCCGAAAGCCGGGATGCCGACAGCGGCCAGTGCATCGACCATGCCCAGGGCCAGCGGGTCATCCTGGGCGACGACTACATAATCGAAGGCTTCTTCTTTCGCAAACTTGACCATCGCGTCCACATCGGTGGCAGGGATGGCCTTGCAGGTGGCATCGTAGCTGATACCGCCGTTGCCGGGTGCGCACCAGATCTCAGTGCAGCGGGGGCTTTTTTTCAGCGCACGGATGATGGCGTGCTCACGCCCGCCGCCGCCAACGACCAGAATTTTCATGAGGAACCTCCTGTAAAACACCAACTGCCCGCGACGCAAAATACGCCGCAGGCGCGTTGAATATTGCTTAGTGATGGAACAAGCGGATGCCGCAGAACGCCATCGCAATGCCGTACTTGTTGCAGGTGCCGATGACCTGCTGGTCGCGGATGGAACCGCCCGGCTGCACAATGGCGGTCACGCCGCTGCGGCGGGCGCGCTCAATGTTGTCGCCGAAGGGGAAGAACGCGTCGCTGCCCAGGGAAACGCCGGTCACGGCATCCAGCCATGCGCGCTTCTCCTCAGCAGTCAGCGGAGCGGGCTGCTCGGTGAAGGTCTCGGCCCAGACATCATCACCGATGACATCCTCCGGCGTGTCGCCGATGTACACGTCAATGGCATTGTCGCGGTTGGGCTTTGCCACATCGTCGCGGAAAGGCAGGGCCAATACTTTCGGCATATGGCGCAGCTGCCAGTTGTCGGCCTTCTGGCCTGCCAGGCGGGTGCAATGCACGCGGCTCTGCTGGCCCGCGCCGACGCCGATGGTCTGGCCGTCCTGCACGTAGCAAACACTGTTGGACTGGGTGTATTTCAGCACAATCAAGCTGATGACCAGATCGCGGCGCTGCTCGTCACTGATGAACTGGTTCTCGGTCACGATATTCTGCAGCATCGTCTCGTTGGAAATATCCAGATCCTGGCGGCCCTGTTCAAAGGTCACGCCGAACACGGTGCGGGTCTCCAGTGGCTGCGGCTCGTAGTCAGCGTCGATCTGGACGATGGCGTAGTTGCCCTTCTTCTTGCCCTTCAGCACTTCCAGTGCGTCAGCGTCGTAGCCGGGGGCAATGATGCCGTCGGAGACTTCATGCTGAATCAGCTTTGCAGTGCTCAGATCGCAGACGTCAGACAGCGCGATCCAGTCACCAAAGCTGGACATACGGTCCGCGCCGCGGGCGCGGGCGTAGGCACAGGCCAGTGGGGAAAGCTCGGTCTCAGGGGCAATGTGGTACATGGCACGCAGCGTGTCATCCAGCGGCAGGCCGATGGCCGCACCGGCGGGGGAAACATGCTTGAAGCTGGCGGCAGCGGGCAGACCCAGCGCCTTCTTCAAATCGCGCACGAGCTGCCAAGAGTTGAAGGCATCCAGGAAGTTGATGTACCCCGGACGGCCATTCAAAATCTGTACCGGCAGGTCGGAACCGTCCGCCATGTAGATGCGGGCGGGTTTCTGGTTGGGGTTCGTGCCGTATTTCAGCTGAAATTCGTTCATATTAACCCTCCACAGCGGTGTATTTGTTCAGAATAAGATCCTCGTAGGTGCCGGTCTCCAGCTCAATGCTGCGCACAAACAGGCTGACCTTGTTGTCCTCGTTCAAGGATCCCCACAGCTTCTCAGCGAACTTGTCGGCGTCGTTCGTGTCGATGGCGACGCGCAGCGGCTCGCCCGCAAAGCTCGGGATGGGGGCACCGTTCTTGACGTAGGTGCTGATGAAATGGCCCTCACCGGCGACGGGCTGCGGGTAGTCATAGGTCTGGCGCTGTACGCTGTCAGCGTTGCCCTCGTTGGATTTGACGATGGACAGCTTGTAGCCGCCGCGGCGCATATCTACGACACCGGAGATGCGCGGGGTGAAGTTCGGCGCATCGTCTTCGTAGGTGCGGGTGGCAAGGGCCGCCTCGAAGCTGTACCCAGGGAAGAGGTTGCCGTTCATGAACTGGGCAATCGTGTCGGTCTGGTCGCCGTTGGTCACAACGGTGGTCTCCCGCAGGGTCAGCACGGCGTTGTAAATAATCAGGTGCGGATCTTCCAGCTTGGCAGGGTCAGCGGCCACCGTGCGGATGCCGCCCTCGATGGGCTCAAACACGCGGTTGCGGCTGTTGGCGCTGCGGCCCATGATCCAGTAGGCGACGAACACCTTGCTGCCGTCGGGACTCTGCCCCAGCACAATGCCGCGGCCCGGGTACTCATTCCCGGCAAGATATTTGTAAAGGTTCTTTTTCATAATTTATACCTCGTCGCTGCACACCATGGCCAGCGCCTTGGGCAATAACTGCCACTCGGCCTCCACCATGACGCGCTTCTGCAAAGTCTCGGGGGTGTCGCCGGGCTGAACGGCCACGGCCTTTTGCAGCAGGATCGGCCCGCCGTCACATTCCTCATTGACCAGATGCACAGTCGCGCCGGTCAGCTTGACGCCCCGGGCCAGCGCTGCCTCATGCACCTTCAGCCCATAGAAACCGGGACCGCAGAAGCTGGGAATCAGGCTCGGATGAACATTGATGATCTTATTGCGGTAAGCCGCAATGACACGCTCACCCAGCACGCTCAAGAAGCCTGCCAGCACGACCACATCAATGTCATGGGCCTGTAAAACGCCCAGCAGGGCGGCGTCAAAATCGGCGCTGCTGGCGTAGTCCCTGCGGCTGACGACGGCGGATTCCACGCCGAAGTTCGCGGCGCGCTCCAGTGCATAGACGCCGGGCTTGCTGGCGACGACCAGAACGATTTTACCGTTGGGATTCTCGCCGCGCTGCTCGCTTTCCAGCAGAGCCTGTAAATTTGTGCCGCCGCCGGAGACCAGAACTGCTACACGCTTCATACCAGCACGACCCCATCACCCTCGACGATGGTGCCCAGACGGTAGGCGTCCTCGCCGTGGGCTTTTAAAATCTCGAGGGCCTTGTCGGCGTCCTCGGGCGCGACGGTCAGAACCATGCCAACGCCCATGTTGAAGGTGTTGAACATATCGTGCTCGGAGATGCCGCCCTCACGCTGCATCACGTCGAACAGGGCAGGGGTGCGTACATCGGCCTTGGCAATGCGGGCGGCGCAGCCCTTCTTCAGGCTGCGGGGAATGTTTTCGTAGAAGCCGCCACCGGTGATGTGGGAAACTCCCTTGACCGTGATTTCGTCCATAACGGCCAGAACGGGCTTGACATAGATGCGGGTGGTGGCCAGCAGGGCCTCGCCAAGGGGCTTATCCATGCCGTCAAAGGTCTTTTTCAGCACATCGGGGTTGTTGTCAATGTCGAAAATCTTGCGAACCAGCGAGAAACCGTTGGAATGTACACCGGTGGAGGGCAGCGCAATAATGACGTCGCCCGGCTGCATCGTGGAGTTGTCCAAAATCTTGGCCTTGTCCACCACGCCGACAGTGAAGCCTGCCAGGTCGTACTCATCTTCGGGCATCATGCCGGGGTGCTCGGCAGTCTCGCCACCCACCAGGGAGCAGCCCGCCTGCACGCAGCCCTCGGCCACGCCCTTGACGATCTCGGCGATCTTCTCGGGGATATTCTTGCCGCAGGCAATGTAGTCAAGGAAAACCAGGGGCTTCGCGCCTGCACAGATCACGTCATTGACGCACATGGCAACGCAGTCGATGCCGATGGTGTCGTGCTTGTCCAGCAGCATGGCGATACGCAGCTTGGTGCCGACGCCGTCGGTGCCGGAAATCAGAACAGGATGCTCCATGCCGGTGCAGTCCAGCTCAAACAGGCCACCGAAGCCGCCCAAACCGCCGATACAGTTCTCGGTCATCGTGCGGGCCACGTACTGTTTCATCAGTTCCACAGAGCGGTAACCGGCGGTGATATCTACACCGGCCGCAGCATAGCTTGCAGAATAGCTTTTTTCCATCTTGAAATCCTCACAATTTCTTATTCGGGTTCGACACGCTCAATGGCTTGTCGTAGACGATATCCATGGTCTCGGTGGGCGGGTTGACCGGGTATTTGCCGGTAAAGCAGCCGGTGCAGAAGCCGCACTTGCTGTGGATGGCCAGCTGCTGGACATGCTCGACGCTCAGGTATCCCAGCGTATCGGAACCGACCATCTTGTTGATTTCCTCCACGGTATGGCCGGTGGCAATCAAATCTTTCTCGTCGGGAATGTCGGTGCCGAAGTAGCAGGGGTGGACAAACGGCGGGGCACTGATGCGGTAGTGTACCTCGGCGGCCCCGGCTTCGCGCAGCAGGCGGATGGTGCGGGCGCTGGTGGTGCCGCGCACGATGGAGTCATCGACGAGGACGACCCGCTTGCCTTTGACCGTGGACGAAATGGCATTTAGCTTGATGCGCACGCTGCTCTCGCGCTGGGCTTGGCTGCCCTGAATGAAGGTACGGCCGACGTATTTGTTTTTGATGAAGCCAACGCCGTAGGGGATGCCGCTCTCCTGGGCGTAACCCAGCGCGGCGTCCAGGCCGGAGTCCGGTGCACCGATGACAACATCAGCCTCGACCGGGTGCTCCTGTGCCAAGAAACGGCCAGCCTGCAGGCGGGCCTCGTGGACGCAGGTGCCCTCGATGATGGAATCCGGGCGGGCAAAGTAGATGTACTCAAACACGCACATCGTGTGGGGCGCGGTGCCGCAGTGATCCACGATGGAACGCAGACCGTTGTGGTCGGCAATGACGATCTCGCCGGGCTGAACATCGCGGACGAACTTTGCGCCCACAGCGTCCAGTGCGCAGCTCTCGCTGGCAAAGGCCCAGCCGTTGCCGTCGGGCAGTTCACCGATGCAGAGCGGGCGGAAACCGTTGGGGTCACGCGCCGCAATCAGTTTGGTGTGGGTCATGATGACGAGGGAGTACGCGCCCTCAATGTCGTCCATCGTGCGGCTGACGGCCATCTCAATGTTGGGGGTCAGCAGCCGGTTCTGGGTCAGCAGATAGGCAATGACCTCGGTGTCCGATGTGCCGTGAAAGATGGAACCGCTCATTTCCAGCTTGCGGCGCAGCTTGGGCGCATTGACCAGGTTGCCATTGTGGCAGACCGCCATAGCACCCTTGCAGTGATGCAGGATCATCGGCTGCGCGTTGGAACGGCTGCGCTGACCGGCCGTGGCATAGCGCACATGGCCGGTAGCCATCTTGGCACCACGGGGGAGTTCTTCCAGCACGCGCTTGGTGAAAACCTCGCTGACAAGGCCCAGATCGCGGTGGCCGGACAAAACGCCGTCTACGTTCAGGGCAATGCCGCAGCTCTCCTGGCCGCGGTGCTGCAAGGCGTACAGCGCACTGTACACGGCGCTGACCATATCAGTCTCGCCGGTTTTGTCATACATACCGAACACGCCGCACTCCTCGTGCAGGGCTTCAGTGTATTGGGAAAATTCGCTCATGTTTTGCTCCGTTTGTATGTTGTAGGGGGCGGCGTCCCCGACGCCCCGCGGCAGATGCCGACCTACGCGTCACCCGAATTGTCGGAAAATCAGCCCAGCAGCCGCTTCATGACTTCCTGGTAGGCATCGGCCTCGCCGCCCATGTTGCGGCGGAACAGATCCTTATCCAGGTGTGCGCCGGTGGTGGCATCCCAGAAACGGCAGGTGTCGGGGCTGATTTCGTCAGCCAGGATGATGGTGCCGTCGGACAGGCGGCCAAACTCGAGCTTGAAGTCAATCAGACGGATGTTGGCGTCCAGCATGATCTTCTTCAGCACTTCGTTGACCTTGAAGGCGTATTTGGCGATGGTGTCCAGCTCTTCCTGGGTAGCCAGGTCGAGGGCCAGGGCGTAGTAGTGGTTGATGAACGGGTCATGCAGGTCGTCGTTCTTGTAGCTGTACTCGAGGATGGGGGTCTTGAACACCTTACCCTCGGGTACGCCCATGCGCAGGCTGAAATGACCGGCGGCGACATTGCGGATGATGACTTCCAGCGGAACGATGTCTACCTTCTTGACGAAAGTATCACGGTCGTTGACTTCCTTAACGTAATGGGTGGGGATGCCCTCTTTCTCCAGCTTCTGCATCAGAGCGTTGGACAGCTTATTGTTGACGATGCCCTTGTCGCGGATGGTGCCCTTTTTCTCGCCGTCGCCAGCGGTGGCGTCGTCCTTGTAGTGGACCATGACGATTTCGGGATCATTGGTAGCGAAAACCTGCTTGGCCTTGCCTTCGTACAGTTGCTCTTTAACTTCGTAATTCATGAGAAACGCTCCTTTTACTTTATTATAATATGGTTGTGGTTGGTATGCAAGTGTTACAGCGCCGCAGCCTCGGCGGCAATGGCGGCGTCCTTCTTGGCAATCGCGGCGGCGGTGTCGGCGCGGAATTTATCGAGCTTTTCCGCCAGCTCGTCGTCGGCAACAGCCAGGATCGCCACGGCCAGGTAGGCGGCGTTCTTGGCACCGTTCAGCGCCACGGTGGCGACCGGGAACCCGCTGGGCATCTGCACAGTGGCAAGCAATGCGTCCAGGCCGTCCATCGCGCCGCCCTTCATCGGGATGCCGACGACCGGCAGGGTGGTGTTGGCGGCAAAGGCACCGGCCAGGTGTGCGGCCATACCGGCAGCGCACAAAATCACGCCGTACCCATTGGCGCGGGCAGACTTGGCAAACGCGGCGGCAGCCTCCGGCGTGCGGTGGGCGGAAAGAATGTGTGCCTCATAGGGCACGCCGAAATCCTTCAGTACCGTGCAGGCGGATTTGACCACCGGCCAATCACTGTCGGAACCCATGATGATCGCTACTTTTTTCATGCGTTTAGAAACCTCCTTTACGAAGCAAAACAGCGCAGTGCCCCGTTAGGATACACTGCGCTGCGGTTTTGATGTGAAAAGAGTATGACGGTACAGAACACCCACGTGAAAACCAAGACGCTGCATTGCGTTTGCCACGGAAGATCCCCCTTTAATATAAAAGTAAGATGATGCCCTGTGAAACCAGTGTAAACTCTGGGAAAAGAAATTGCAAGCGCCCGGCGGACATTTCAGCCAAAAAACCACGCCACCCGGTTTTGACCGGTGCTTTTTGTCGCTTTTGATGGAGTTTTGAAGGTGATTGTCATACTTTAAAACGGCTTTAAAACGGCCGGTATAATTATGCTGGTATATCGGGGCAAAATATGCTATGATAATAAAAATACCCCAAAAAGGAGAAAGTTATGAGTGAACCCAGACGACGCCTGACACGCCGCGCCCTGCACGGCAAGGAGGAATGGTTCAAGCGCGTTTTCCGCGATCAGATCGCCGAGGCCGCTGGTATTTTGGAGGTTGTGCTCTCCGGCATTGTGCTGGTGGCCCTGCTGCTCAGCATCGTCCCGCTTTTGGAGCTGATGCCGGGCCTTTTGACCGACGCGGAAAGCATAGAGGTACATACGTTCTTGGAACGTGCGCTGGACATCGTTATCGGCATCGAATTCATTAAGATGCTGGCAAAGCACAGCCCCGGCAGCGTGCTGGAAGTGCTGCTTTACGCCATCGCCCGCCATATGATCGTCGGCCACGAGGACGCTGTGCAGAACCTCGTCAGCGTCGGTGCCATCGCGCTGATCTTCATCATCCGCAAATATTTCTTTGTGCCGTCCTTCGGCCAGAAGCTGCCCGGCGGCGAGACCGCACCGGATATGAAAAAGGCACCAGAGGAATGCCCGGAAGCCGATGCCTGACACCGCCACGCCGCGGGCATAGAATACCCGGTCTGGAAAGAGCAGGGAAAAGGTGTGGCAAAATACTTGACCCCGGCAGAATAAACCAAGCGAGAGCAGGATGCAAACGATGCCCTTTCCAACCGATTTTGTCTGGGGCGCGGCACGGCCATCGGCTGGCCCATCACGCCCGAGAGCATAGAGGGTATCCGGACGCCCAAATACAGTGATGTAATATAGATGCACCGTAGGGGCGGGGCTCTGCTCCGCCCGTGGACGTTTCCTTTGCGGCAAATGTCCACGGGCGGACTTGAAGCCCGCCCCTACTGTATAATGAACAAAGCGGGCATCCGTTTGGATACCCGCTTTGCTTGATTGATGTAATAAGTTAGGGCAATACCGCATAATTCTAAGTGCCGATACGGCGAGCGAGGTGCGG
>ERZ1034984.3675-NODE-3675-length-10794-cov-25.350871_pt1 | contig 10794 bp, 9 predicted proteins | sample MGYA00520589_ERZ1034984 | MGnify/ENA primary metagenome ERZ1034984 (study PRJEB33766, sample SAMN09781790) | gut metagenome | biome: gut microbiome | host: Homo sapiens | place: Madagascar | study: EMG produced TPA metagenomics assembly of the PRJNA485056 data... | reverse complement strand
ATGCTTCTATGATTTTTCTCGCAGAACTTGCTTTTAAGTCCGACAGGCTGCTAGGCTTCGGTATTGCTCTTCCATTTCTTGACGACATTGCGTTATCGTTTTTTGGGGGGGACGATGCTGAATTAGGTAGCGATAAAATTTGTACCGTGCATGAGCATCGCCCGAATCTGTTTTCTGTACCCGGATCGGAAACTGATTGAATTCGTTATTTGTGCAATACAGAAACCGCGCCAATCGAAAATCAAGGTCGTAAATACCCGGAAATTCGTATTCGAGGTACCGATTTTTCAGCTTCTCGCAAACAGCGTCTTCAAGCTCCCGCTCAAAATCTCCGGCTCCGAAACGTCGATACTCCAGCCGGTCCCGGTGTTCGAGCTCGTGAATTTTCTGTTCCAGTTTCGACGCCTGCTTCCTGATTTCACGGAAAGCGGCATGAGCCGCCACGAGCGAATCCGTTAGAAAAATCGTGCTTTCGTTGCCCCACTTTTTAATCAAGTCCAAATTCCAAAGGGGGGCCTTTTTCGCCCATGGAACAGTGAATTCCCGCAGCGGCGAATCAAGATTTTTCGACCAGTACGTTGTCGGAGCCAGAATCCGCCCGTCCTTCAACTCCACAATGCCCAGCAACTCATCGGCAGTTTGAAAGACGATCCGATTCTCCGTGTCGAGTTCCTGCCAGGGAGAAATGTATTTTGTATTGAGCGTCCAGCGGGTGCGGCGGTCATATTCCAGCGGAACGAACGGCTTGTCAGGAATATTGAACTTGGAACACAGCAGTTCGACGGCTTCGCTTTCCTGATCGAGATTCTCCTGCATCATAAAGAGATCCAGCAGGGTCAGGTGAATGTCTTCGATCGGATCGTCGGCGAAGATAATGTCTCCCGGCTGAAAACTCGGTTTGCGCATGAATCGGGCCAGCTTGGCCACCATGAGAACTGTTGCATCGAGGAATTGCTGAGATTTATCCTGCTTATCCCGAAGGCGTGCGGATTCCATCATCTGAAGCAGGATGGGGATTGTTGAATTGTCAGAATCTATTCCGGCAAATTCTGCCGCCGCTTTTCGGAATTCCGGGTAATTGTCCATTCTTACGACATCCTGTGTGCGCGTAGCCCGGCGCACAATGCGATATCGCCGAAATTCGTAATAGTTGCCTTTGGGCACGGCGCTACTTAACCACTCGAAAAACTCCGGCTGCCCGATGGTCGTCATCAGCCGCAGCAGGACTTTTCCGCGGCGGATCAGATCATCGTGCTCCGGGCAATAAGGGTCGCTTTGAGCTGTGAATTTCGCTATTTCATCTACAATAGAAATTATTTTACTCATTTTTTCTGCATGTTTTATATATCGTTGATGAACAAATGAGCTTAAATATCTATACTACTATACATTTAAAAGTTAGTTTATGATAGATTATTTACAATCAAAAGACGGTTTTTATTGCAAAAAAAAGATGGTTTTGTTTGGCTTGCACGCAAACGGTATGGAATCCATGGCGGTCCCGTTTTTTCGGGACCGCCACGAATGGCCTACGATTTGAGAATATCGGAGACCTGTTTCAGAACTTCTTCGGCGGGAGCGGAGGATGATTCGATCAGCGCAAGCGCCTTTTCGATCCGCTGGCGGTCGGTAGCAGTGGGGGCGGTTCCGGCAACGGCGGCAATGGCTTTCTCTTGTGCTTCGTCGCCGATGTGCGTGTAATATTTATCGGCTATGTCGGAATCGGTGCCGAGGATTGAAAGCAATACAGCTTTCGGGACGCCCGCCTCGGCACAGTGACTGGCAAAACTGTGGCGCAGCGAATGGAAGCCATAGACGGTCACTTTCTTTTTGCGTCCCGGTACGGCTACGGACGGCTCCAAACCGATCCAGCGAATGACCCGGAGAATATCCAAACCGACTTTATTGCCGCCGACGTTTTTACCGGAGGCGTCGGTTTGTTTGTAACGGGCAGCACAGTTCGGACAGATGTATTCGTCACGCTTCCAAGTTTGAGCTTCCCTAAGAACGGTCAGCAATTGGTCGGCAATCGGAATCGTGACCTCCTTGCCGGTTTTGAACTGCTTGACCCAGATGCGCCGCCGCTCAAGATCGACCTTGGACCACTGCAGCAGAACGCAGTCTTTCAGCCGCTGGCCGGTAAACATTCCAAGATGGTAGATGACCCGGATTTCCGGTTTATTCATCACCTTGTGCGTAGAATCGGCCAGTACGTCCAGCAATGCCTGTTCCTGCTCGCGGGTAAAGGCAAGACGGCGTGTATTGTGTTCCTGCTCTTCGCGGTCTTTACGCCAGAGTACAGGAGAATTAAAGGGATTGCCATCGGGACAATACTCGGCAAGCGTAGAGAAGATTTTCCGAAGCCGCTTGATCTTACGGTTGTGTGTATCAACGGCCAGTTGGCATTCCCGAAGCTTTTGCGCATAGGCATCGGCGAGTTCCGGCGTCACTTCGTGGAGATATTGGCAGCTTTCCGGCAGAGATGCCAGGAAGTCTCGCAAGTCGGCTTCATAATTGAGCTGTTCGTTTATGGTCGCAGGGGTGGCGCGGTTCGGATGCCTGGAATAAGTGTTCCACACCTCGGTAAGCGGTAACACGTTTGCCGGTTTGATCAGATTGCGCGCGTGAGCGACATGTGCCGAGACGACTTCCATGTTGGTCGCTTTCAGAACCGGAAGCAGCTCTTTGACTTTCCGCTTTGCCTCTTCCAGATTCTTGGTCTTCAGGCTGATCGACTTGCGTTCACCGTTGATCTGGTAACGGTAATGATAGGTCCCGTTCGGTTTCTGGTAGATGGTGCCGACTTCCTGCTTCATGTTTTTCCTCGCCATTGCCCTGCGTCCTCATAACTATCCTCGTGAGCTAAAATAACACTGATTTCGAGGATTGAAAGGCTGAAGTGGCACAAAACGGCACAAAAACTTATATTCTGAGGGGAAAATGGTACCCGGGAGAGGAATCGAACCTCCGACGCAGGGTTTAGGAAACCCTCGCTCTATCCACTGAGCTACCCAGGCACTTTAAGGCGAAATGGTGGAGCCGCCCGGACTTGAACCGAGGACCCGGAGATTATGAGTCACCTGCTCTAACCGACTGAGCTACGGCTCCACTTGATATTCAATACTATAATCCGGCTCCCGCTTTTACGCAAGCCGGATTGAGGGGAAATTCCACTTTTTTTATGCAAGGACGCGCAATGCCGTATCCACGTTTCCAAAGGGGGCGCTGACTTGAATCCCGCGCACACGTGACCGGATCGCCGCTACGCTTTCGCGCGCAATCGCAATGCCGGCTTCCCGCTGCGCCTCCTTGCTTTCATCCGCGGCCATTCGCTCCATCACCGCATCCGGCACCACCACGCCCGGCACCTCCGTACGCATGAATTCCGCATTCCGCAGGCTCGTCAGAGGCCAGATCCCGGCGATTACCGGCACGTTCAAATGGGCGATCCTGTCCAGAAAAACGAACAGCGCCTCCGGCGCAAACACCGGCTGCGTAATGATGAATTCAGCTCCGGCTTCCACCTTTTCGCAGGTGCGGCGGTATTCCCGTTCCAGGTCGATCGCATTCGGGTCGGCTCCGACGCCGATCACCATTTTCGTGACCGCATTCAACGGTTTGCCGCCGAGGTCCACTCCCTGATTCATCCGTTTCTGGATCTTCACCAGCCCGACTGAATCCACGTCGAACACCCCGGAACTGAATGGATAATCCCCCAGTTTCGGCGGGTCGCCGGTGATGAAAAGAATGTTGTTGATCCCGACTCCGGCGCAGCCGAGCAGGTCCGCCTGCAAACCGATCAGGCTCTTGTCACGGCAGCAGCAGTGCAGGATCGTTTCGATTCCGGCATTGCGCTGGATTTCAAGAGCGGTCACCAACGGGGAAATCCGGGCGCTGGCGCGCGGTCCGTCCGGCAGGTTCACCGCGTCGATTCCGGCGGCCTTGCACTTGGCCGCTCCCGCAATGGTTCCGGTCAGGTCAAAGCCGCGAGGCGGCGTGATCTCAACCAGCTTGATGAACGCCCCGTCCGCCAGCTTGCAGCCGATCCGGGAGCGTTCGGCCAGCGGAACCTCCGGCTTCAGGTCGCACTCTTTTACTTCGAGCGCCGGCAGGGCACGCTTCTCGGCCTGCATCAGCGGCTTGATCGTGCGGGCAAGCTCCTCGATGTGGTCCGGCGTGATTCCGCAGCAGCCGCCGATCGCGGCCGCGCCCAGCATCGCGTAACGTTTGGCGTAGGTGCTGAAATATTCGGCGCTGGTCATATAGATCATGCGGCCGTCCACGCCTTTGGGCTGGCCGGCGTTGGGCTGCACGATGACCGGCAGTTGCGTGAGCGCGGTCAGTTCTTCAAGGACACCGAGCGTGCTTTCCGGGCCGCCGCCGCAGTTAAGCCCGATTGCGGTCGGGGCAGGGCAGGGGCGGGATGCATTCAGCTGCTCCATGAATTCGGCAATGGTGGCGCTGTCGTTGATGTGCGGATGCGGTTCGATCGCGAAACTCGGCACATAGACCAGTTCCGGAAATTCCGCCACCGCTTCGAGGACGGCTTTCAGGTCGGCGGCCCGGCGCAGCGATTCGAAGATGATGAAGTCCGCGTCGGAGAGCGCCCGTATCTGTTCGGCCAGCAATTCGGCGCGGGTCCGGCGGTCCTGATCGGAATCCGGTTCCCCGACCGGGCCGACCGATGCGGCGACCAGCGCCTTGCCGGCGGCGGCTTCACGGGCGAGCTTCACTCCGGCCCGGTTGATCGCCTCGGTCTGTTCGGACAGTCCGAATTTGGCCAGCCGGCGGGAGTTCGCGTTGTAGGTGTTGGTGGTCAGGACTTCCGCTCCGGCCTTGAGGTACTGGTGATGAATGTCGAGAATCACATCGGGAGCGGTCAGGTTCAATTGTTCAAACGACGCATTCACGAAGAAGTTGCGGCGGTAGATTTCCGTGCCGATCGCGCCGTCGAAAATCGTCAGCGATTCGGCCAGTTTCTGTTGCAGAAGGTTCATTATGGTTCCTGTCCGGGCACGGCCCTGTTTCTTCAAAATATAAATATACGGGCATAAAATATCACGCTGTACCTGAAATATCAACATTTTTCCGTATGGATCGGAACAATTTTTCCGCATTGTTCCTCCGTATCCTGAAGCGGGATCGCCTGCGCTTTGTTCAATATTGAATAAAACGGCAGATTACCGGCGAAATTCCGGGAACGCGAGTTGACGCGGCCGCCGAAGTTTGCTATACTATTGTTCAGATGATAAAATGTTGTTTTCATATTTGAACGGAGCTTTCTATGGCAAATACGATTCCGGCGGTGGAAAAGGCGGTGGCGGTGCTGGATATTCTCGGCGCGCGCGAAAACGGGGCGACGCAGGCCGAGCTGGTCGAACTGCTGCGGATCACGCCCTCCACCTGCTATCGGATTTTGCAGACTCTGCTGGAGGCGGGATGGATCAGGAAACGTTCCGGCAAGCGGTTCGATCTGGCCGGAGGAATGCTGGCGGCGGCGATGAAACTGGTGGACCGCCCCGCACGGCTCCGCGCGGCGCAGCCGATTCTGGAGCGTCTGGCGGCGGAAACCGGCCTGTGCGCCAAGCTGTCGGTGCGGCAGGGCAGAGACCAGGTGCCGATCCTGCGGGCGGAGTCGCCGCGCAACGTGGCGGTTTCGAGCCGCCTCGGCGTGCGTTTCCCGGTGATCGAAGGCTCGGTGGGGGCGGCGCTGCTGTTCAAAACGCCGGATGCAGAGATCGCGGCATTGGCGGCGGAGTGCTCGGAACCGGTGATGGAGAAGAATCATCCCGAAATCGTGACCGCCCGGATCGATGCGCTGCGGCTGCGCGGCTTCTGTTTCAACGCGGGCGTGAACCGGTGGAAGATCGACGCGATGTCGGTTCCGGTGCTGGACGGCGAAAAGCAGGTGGCGGCGGCCTTGACTTTGCTGGGGTCGGAGGAGGATTTCCGGGAGCGGGCGCTGCCGGGGCTGGGGGCGGCGTTGCGCAAAGCCGCGAAAGAGTGCGCCCGGCTGGTGGAGTGAATGATTTGGCTGTGAATCAGTTCAAACAGAATGAAAGGAGTATCATGAATCAGAAAATCGATCCTTCCACTTTGAAGATCACCGATATGCGGTTCGCCGACATCGACGGCGCCCCGAAGCGCTGCACCTTGATCAAGCTCTACACCAATCAGGGGCTGGTCGGTTACGGCGAAGTGCGCGACGCTTCGAGCCGCACCTATGCGGCGATGCTGAAGAGCCGTATTCTGGGGGAGAATCCGTGCTATGTCGACCGGATTTTCCGCCGGATCAAGCAGTTCGGCGGCCATTCGCGGCAGGCCGGCGGCGTGTGCGGCATCGAAGTCGCGCTGTGGGACCTCGCCGGCAAGGCGTGGGGCGTGCCGGTCTGGCAGTTGCTGGGCGGGAAGTTCCGCGACCGGGTGCGGATCTATTGCGACACCGATTCCGCAGGAGGCGGGCGCGATATGGGCAGGGCGCTGGCCGACCGGATGAAGCAGGGATACACCTTCCTGAAAATGGATCTCGGCATCGAACTGCTGATGGAACAGGAAGGATGCCTTTCCGCTCCGCTCGGATTTCTGGAGAAGATGCGCGAATACAAAAAGACGGTGTTCGCCACGCCGCACGGTTCGATCGATCCGCGCGCGATGCGGGGCGAGGCCTATGACCTCTTCAACACCGCACACGGCTTCACCGGCATCCACCTGACGGAAAAGGGGCTGGATTATCTGGAACAGTATATGGCCGACGTGCGCAAAGTGACCGGCTATGAGATTCCGATCGCGATCGACCACCTCGGACACATCCCGGTCGAGGATTGCGTCAGGCTTGCGAAACGGCTGGAGAAGTACAATCTCGCGTGGATGGAGGACCCCGTCCCGTGGCAGTGGCGCGATCAGTACAAACGTCTGGCGGCGGCGACCACGGTTCCGCTCGGCACCGGCGAGGACATCTACCTCAAGGAGAACTTCCGGCCGCTGCTGGAATCCGGTGCGCTGGCGGTGGTCCATCCCGATGTGCTGACCGCCGGCGGCATCCTTGAAACCCACAAGATCGGCGACATGGCCGAAGAGTACGGCGTGCAGATGGCGATTCACATGGCGGAAAGCCCGGTCGCGTGTCTGGCGGCGGTCCATGTCGCGGCGGCGACGCGGAATTTCATGGCGCTGGAGGTGCATTCGGTGGATGTGCCGTGGTGGCCCGACCTGATCGCGCCGCGTCTTGAAATCAAGGACGGGTATATCGCGGTGCCCGATGCTCCGGGGCTGGGTATCGAGGCTCTGAATGAAAAGCTGATCGAAGAAAAGCTCCACCCCGATTTCCCGGCGGCGTGGGCCGCGACCGGCGAGTGGGACAAAGAGTGGGCGAACGACCGTCAGTGGTCCTGACGGAATTGCAACATAAGGAAAGCGATGATGACCGAATACAGAAAACCGGAAGTCTCCCTGTCTGAAATCGATGCCGCCTTTTCCGACGCCTACCGGGCATTGTGGAACGATGACGTGCAGCGCAAAATCGACGCCGACATCGAAAGGAACCGCAAGGCGGACGGCGAATTCCAGCTTCCGGCCTCCGCCGCCGGACGCGAAATCAAAGTCGAGCAGCTTTCGCACGATTTTGTTTTCGGCGCACACATCTTCAACTTCGACCAGTTGGGCAGTGACGAGCGCAACCGCCGGTACAAAGAACTGTACGGCACGCTGTTCAATTCCGCGACGATTGCTTTCTACTGGAAGCAGTTGGAGCTGGAGGAGGGGCATCCGCGCTTTCGCGCCGAATACCGCGACTCCGCCGATTTCTGGAACAACTGCCCGGAACCGAACCGCCAGCCCCACTGGCGCCGCCCCGCCACCGATCCGGTGGTGGAATTCTGCCGGTCGAAGGGGATCCGGCTGCATGGGCATACGCTGGTCTGGGGCAACAACCGCTGGCAGATTCCGGACTGGCTGATCAGCAGAATTCCATTCGATTACCTGAAAAATGCCAATCTTGAACGCAATCCCGGAGATAACACCCTGATCAGCGAGGCGACCGCCGCCGCCTTCAGGGACATGAGCGCCGGCGAGATGGAAAAGGCGTTGCCCGAATATACCGCATTGATCAACACTCTGACCGCAAAGCGCATCGTCGAAATCGCGATGCGCTACGGCGACAAAATCGACAGTTGGGATGTGGTCAACGAGAGCGCCGGCGATTTCGGCAAGGGCAATATGGTCCCCGGTTCGAAGCTCTGCAAGAGCTGGTACGGGCCGATGCCGGGCGACTACACCTATCGCGGCTTCAAAATCGCCGAAGGCGTGTTTCCGCCGGAAGCAAAGCTCAACATCAACGACTACAACCTCAATGAGGATTATCTCAATCAGGTGCGCGATCTGCGCCGCCGGGGCTGCAAAATCGACATCATGGGCGCGCAGATGCACCTGTTCGATCCGCAGATCTGCCGGGATATCGCCGACGGCAAAAGCCTTCGACAGTCGCCGGAGGAGGTCCGCCGGACGATGGAGCTGATCGGGCGCGCCGGTCTGCCGATCCATCTCTCGGAGATCACGATCACCGCCCCCGGCGGCGACCGGCGCGGCGAGATCATTCAGGCCGGAATTGCGCGCAACCTCTATCGGCTCTGGTTCAGCCTTGCGCCGATGATGGGGATCACCTGGTGGAACGTGGTGGACGGCTGCGGCGCGCCGGGCGAACCGGCGGTTTCCGGGCTGTTCACCCGCGATATGGAGCCGAAACTCTCCTATTTCGCGCTCGACGGCCTGATCAACCGCGAGTGGCGTACCGGCACGGTGTGCCGGGCGGACAAGTCGGCGGTGGCCGGATTCCGCGGTTTCCGCGGGCGTTACCGGCTGAGCTGGACTGCCGCGGACGGCGGTACGGAGTCGTTCAACTGTCATTTGAGCTAGGAGTTATCGAATATGCCGTCACTTCAGGATATGAAACAGCGAGCGAAGGAGGCCGGGCTGATGAAGCTCGACCGGCTGATCGCTTCCCGCCAGCACATTCCGTCGAACGAATTCCCGATTCCGCTCGCTGAGCTGTGCGCACGTTACGAGAAACTCTACACCGGCTGCATCAACGACGTGATGCGCGAGCTTTGTCTTCTGAACCAGAACCTGCCGTCGGAGATCATGCCGCTGCGCGACGAAATGACCGTATGCGGCGAGGCGTTCACCGTGAAAAGCGCGCCGAATGTGATGATCGAAGGCGAGATGACCTTCCGCGCCCAGATGCTCGACGAGATGAAGCCGGGCGGTCTGGTGGTCTGGGATACCTCCGGCGACACCGAGGCTTCGCTGTGGGGCGGCGTGATGACCGCCACCGCGATCTCCAAAGGAATCCGGGGAGCGGTGATCGCGGGCGGCATCCGCGACACGAAACAGATTCTCGAACAGAAGTTCCCGCTTTTCTACAAATACCGCACCAGCAACGGTTCGTTGGGGCGGTGCATGATTACTCATTATCAGGTGCCGGTGAAGATCGGCAAGGTCACGGTCCGGCCTGGCGACATCATCTTCGGCGACATCGACGGCGTGCTTTGCATTCCGCGCGAAATCGCCTACGACGTGCTGCTGCGCGCCGAGGGGATCGAACGCAACGAGGTCGATATCTTCTCATGGGTCCGCCAGGGCGATTCCATTGCGGAAATCATCGGGAAAGGCGGTTACTTCTGATGCTTGGAAAATCCATCGAAGAACGGTTTTCACTCGTCGGGCATACCGCTTTGGTGACCGGTTCGAGCCGGGGCATCGGGCGGGAGATCGCGTTGACGCTGGCGCAGGCCGGGGCGGCGGTGATTCTGCACGGTTCGCGTCCGTCGGAGGCGTTGGAAAGGGCCGCCGCCGAGGTGCGCGGCTCCGACGCACGGGTGGAGTCCGTCGCCGCCGACCTGTGCCGGGCGGACGGCGCGGGCCGGCTCGCCGGAGCATGTCGAAAGGCCGGCCTGGAACCGGATATTCTCGTCCTGAACGCCTCCGTGCAGGAGTATGTGAAGCTCGAAGAGTATGACAATGCCGAATTTCAGCGGGAGTTTCAGGCCAATGTCGGCAGCGCTTTCGAGTTGATCCGGCAGTTCACCCCGGCAATGCGGCGCAACCGCTGGGGGCGGATCGTGACGATCGGCAGCATCAACCAGATGCGTCCGGCCGCACGGCTTTCCATCTATTCCGCGACCAAGGCGGCGCTGTTGAACCTGACCAGAAACTGCGCCCGCGAACTGGCGCCATACGGCATTACCGTCAACAATATCGCTCCCGGCGTGATCCTGACCGACCGCAACGCCACGGCCCTGCGGGATCAAACCCTGAAAGAGGCGATTCTCGCCCGGATTCCGGCCGGACGGTTCGCAACGCCGGAAGAGATCGCCGGAACCGCGCTGCTGCTCTGCGGCAACGCCGCCGCCTATCTGACCGGCGCCGAAATTCCCGTCGCCGGAGGAATGCAGTTGTAAAAGGCATTCAACACAACTATATTAAGCATTGCCGGAAGCAATTCCGGCCCCTACAGCCCGTTTTACTCGAACGGACTGCTCTCTATAGACCGGAGACGGCAAGGCGTTTTTGGGCTTTGGCGGATTCCGGTCGCCTTTCCCCGAAAAGTTGCCTCCCTTCGGCCACGGGCCTCGGGACTTTTGCTGCGCAAAAGCTTCGGGTACTTTTCGGGGGCCCCGCTCTCCGGCATTCCGTGCGGCTTCGCCGTACTCATGCCTGCGAGTGAGGACTGTTTCATTCTGCTTGAAAAGTTGCCTCCCTTCGGCCACGGGCCTCGGGACTTTTGCTGCGCAAAAGCTT
>ERZ1034984.3673-NODE-3673-length-10795-cov-55.913873_pt1 | contig 10795 bp, 13 predicted proteins | sample MGYA00520589_ERZ1034984 | MGnify/ENA primary metagenome ERZ1034984 (study PRJEB33766, sample SAMN09781790) | gut metagenome | biome: gut microbiome | host: Homo sapiens | place: Madagascar | study: EMG produced TPA metagenomics assembly of the PRJNA485056 data... | reverse complement strand
GGGTTCTCATCCCTGCAACTGGGGTTCGAATCCCCATGGGGATGCCATTTTTTTGCCTTGATCATAAACAGGTTACTATAAAAATGAGCGTGATACTCAATTAAGCCGAAGCAGTCTATTCAAGGCAGAATTGTATGTAATATTGTATGTAATAGCCTACTCGACTCTTGGCGATTTATTTCTCTGCCCTCCCCCTCGTTGTAACGAACTTTTAGGGAACATCAGTAAAAGTACCGTAATGTGTTCTTAAATAAAAATAAAATATTTCTATCATTCACATTTGCAAATACACGAAAATAGTGTATATTGGTAGTGTAGCAAGAAAAGCTGATTGAAAATCAAAAAAAAGAAGGGCCTCGGCAGTGCTGGAACACTGTTAATCCGAGGCAGTCGCCCCGAAGTTCCAACCACGAACGCGACTAAAGGTTAAGATAACCTGCCGCGTTCCAAAAATCAAGGAGCGCATCATGAAAAATGATTCGCTGGTGAAAGGAGGTTGCGGACATTCCGATAAGGAAATCACCCAAAGCGCAAGCAATTGCGCATGGTGTTTCCTCGCGGTAATCGCAATCGTCGCAGTCGGCTTAATCTTCGGATAAACTGACGAAACCCCGGTTTCCGGTCCGGGTCAACAAAACCGGCCAAAACCCAAATCATGAAAGGCAGGTTTATAATGAAAATCAACTTCAAACTCGATGATGATCTCAGCGTGAAGAATCTGAAGGCGGCGAAAGAGCGAATCAGGGAGTACAAACAGAATCCGTTCGACACCGAAAGCCGGATCAGGGAGGCAAACCATAAATTTGCAGAGCGGTTCGGCGCGGGAATCGCCGAGGTGCTCAAATGCAAAATCACCGCATACGACGAAGAAGATGTAGTGTTCACAGTAGCCAATTGTGTTTTTCATGATTCGGATGAAATTGCTTTCGGATTCGTCGAAATCTACTTCATCTTCCAGCGCGGCGCGGATGACCCGAAAGCCATCGTCAAGGTATACCGCAGAGCGTAAACAACCATAACAGCCGGGGCGCGATGCCCCGGCGCAAAAGGAACAGCAGCAATGACACGGCAGGAACTCAAAAAAAGCACCCCAAAGAAGTTTTGGCCCTGTATTGACTGGGAAACAATCTGGATCGATGACGGAATTATCAATGCCGCGCTGAAAGACGGATTTGTAGACCGAATCACTGAAGCCCATGCGGTGACGGCAGAAAACCTGATCGAGTGGCGGGAAGCACTTGTCACGATTGAAAAAGAACGTAACTGAACATTGCCGGGGCGCGATGCCCTGGCGCAATAAGGAGAAGCAAGCGCATGAAAACGGATATCAACGGATGCAGCAGTACCAACGTGCCAGGCAATGAGCAATACGAAAGTTTCACGATGGGACGGAAACGATATGTCCAGTACGATTACCGGGCACAAGGCGGAGAACTTTTTTCCTGCGTCAAGCCGACGTTGGAACAGTGCCGCAAAGCCCACGATAAATGGTTGAGCAATCGATAAACTAAATAACCCCGCGCCGGGCGGGTAATCCCGGCTTTATCAACATGGATAAGGAACATTTCAAGGCAATATGCGAAGAAACCGGCTTACGCCCAGAGGCATTTGCACGGGCATTGCGGATCAGTCTGGACACCTACAAGTCTTACCGGTGCGGACGTCTGCGAGTGCCGGAAGATGTCGCCAATCGCGCCCGGATGCTGGCCGCCGGAATTTGTCAGGTGATCAACAGTATACAGTAAAAAGCCGGGCGCTCCATCAGAAGAACGCCCGGTCGGAATCAGTCGGCCCTACTATTCATAACCGTTGCCCGGTTCCAACGTAAGATAAGTCTACTCCACTTCTCTTGCTCCACCGGGTCCGGCGCGGTAACGTTCAGCCATGCCGTCCGGTAGTCGAACCGAAGCCCGGACGGCGCTGAGAAAAAATCGCCGTCGTTAACCAGCTTTTGATACTGAATGCCTTCGATTTGACATACCATCTCATACCAACGCGGGAACCGTTCCCGCATCTGCGCCTTCGTAATCATCTCACGCATCTCCCTTCAAAATACGTTCGATTTTGGCTAACTTAGTTGCAGCTTCGATATCTACGCCGTGCATCTGGACGGCGGCCCCGTTCAGGGCCACTTTTATTGCCAGCTCCAGCAGCTCAGCCGGAACTTTCCGCATCCCGGCTCTATATGCCGCCCACATGGAGTCGGAAATCCCCAACGTCTTACACCAAGCCTCCCGGCGGAGACCGGAAACGTCGTAACAATCCACGATTGTCACGGCATCCAAACTGGTGTTCTTCCACTCCGGAGCAGTTGCTCCGGACAGAAGCGTCCCCAACTTCAACGTAAGTTGGGCAAATCCCGGTGTTAATTCATCACTCATTGTTTCCCTCCTGTTATATTACATCCGGATTCCGCGAAACGGCCCCCACTTAAGGAGCCAGTCCGAAGCACGTTTTTCCAATTCCGGATCAGCAGCATCCGAGGAAACAGCATCAGCCCAGACGCCTACATCGAAAGCGTCACGCAACCTCATGCGGATCACTTTCCCTGAACCGGTTTCTTTGAGCGTAACATCTGCAATACCGTCCTTGCCGACTTCGCCACCGGATGGACGTTGAAAATAGTGCACCTCAATAACAGAAAATTCGGACCGGAACTCTTTCTGAAACCATTCCCTTTCGCGCACGCCACTGGCGATGATCTCCTCACGAAGGCTAATCCCTGCTTGGAATACCTCAATTGCTTTGGCAACAGAAATTCCTTCCCAACGGTTTTTGGGAGGGAGAAAACGTTTCAGTTCATCGAAGTCGTATAGACTAAATTTGTTTCCCCCGTTTTTAAGGAAATTAACGGCGTTTTGAAGCACCTCAAGTTGCTTCTGGTTTTCATTCATGATGTCATCAGTAACGCCTATCCAGCCCATGCTGCAAATTTCTTCAAACTCTGAAACTTCCATTTTCTTGCCCTTTCTTTTGTTTTGGGGAGTTGCAGCTCCCTTGTCTACTATTCAATATAAACGATTTTTATTTTATTTCAAGCAAAATGTATATAAAAATCGTTACTTTCAAAAAAAGCACAAAAAATGCCGGAAGGCTGCAACCATCCGGCGGTGCGGGTGTCGGGCAAGAATTTTGTCCTTCTAATCCACTACGGTAAGATGGGGACAAAACACCCGCAAAATTCAATGTAGTGTGAATTTGAAAAAAGTCAAGGGCTGTTGCGAATATTCCGGCGAAGAAGAGGGGGGAGGATACAGGAGGGGGGTGATGATGCAAGATAGCCGGGGGAAGAATATACATTCCGGAAAGTACGCCAAAGGGGGCCGGAAAGCGCGATAGGCGCGGCACAGGCCGGAACACGGGAAAAGGCACACAAGCGGACGGGAGGGAGTGGGGTTCGCGCGCGCACGTCTCCGGGCCATTTTCCGCAGAAGTGAAAATTTTTTGGACAGGCGGCGACACTTCGCTTGACAATCGCGGCACATTGGTTCCCAAACAGGAGGAACCATGTTTGATTCGCCGGAAAATCTGAACCTGAACCCTGACGAGCTGGCCGCATTCATACGCCGCGTCTATGACGCCAACGCCAGAGCGCGCGCCGCCGTCACCGACCGGCTGCTCAGAGCCAAGCTCGCCTTCGACGCGCAATACTCCCCCGATGAGCTGGCCTACATTCACAGTGTAGGCGGCTCCGACTCCTACTACCCTATCACCAAGATCAAATGCACAACCGGCGCGGCATGGATCAGAAAAATCCTCGGAGGTTCGGAAAAGCCCTGGACCATTGAACCTACTCCCGATCCCGACCTCTCCGATCCCCTCGTGCAGCAGATCGTGCAGGCCACGATGGCGGAAATGCAGCGTATTACCGCGATGGGATTGCAGATGACGCCGGACGACGCCTACGAATATGCCCGCGATGTCCGTGAGCTGATGGTCCAGTACCGCAACGAACGCGCCGCCGACGCCGCCAAAGAGATGGAGCGGCTGATCGAAGATGAATTGGTGGATGGCGGATTCAAGAGCGCATTCAACGAGTTTCTCGCCGACCTGCTCCCCTATCCCGCCGCCTTCCTGCGCTGCGTGAAGCGCATCGAGCATGTTTCCATGGTCGAAAGCGCGGAAGACTCCGGCGCGGTCCGGCTCGTCGAAAAGGAGGTGGAACGATACCGGTTCGAGCGGATTTCTCCGCTCCACGTTTTCCCCGCCGCCGGGCAGAAAAAGGTCGATGACGGCAATCTGGTGATCGTTTCACTCTATTCGCTGAATGAGCTGGGCAAGCTGGCCGGAGTTTCCGGGTACAATGCCACCGAGATCGCGGCGGTGATCGCCGAAAACTCCTCCGCCGCCGAGCCTGGCGACGAAACCGATCCGCTGGCGGCATACCCGGAAGCAAAGCTGTTCGATCAGGAACAGTACCGGCAAAACGGCAAAATCGCCGCGCTCGAATTTTATGGCGCAGTCCCCGGAAGGCTGCTCAAAAGCTGGTGTGTACGCTCAATGTCACCTGTGCAGGCTGCGGAATTTTATCCGGATTCGCCGCAGGTCCCGTTATCTCCCGAAGAGTTTGAGCAGAAGTTGCAGCAGGCCGCCGCCGAAGGCATCGCCCAAAGCGAAGAGGACGCGGCGGCGGTCAAGGTCCGGATCGCCGGTGTAGACGGCGTGGAGGATATCGACCAGCTCGAAGATTTGAAGTTTTACGAGGTGTACGCGGTGGTCGTGCGGAATCACTGCATCTACTGCTCGCTCTCCGCCGCCAGCCGGTACATCTATTCCGCCAGCTACCGCGCCAACATCGACAGCATTTGGGGCGAAGGCATCGCAGACCTGCTGCATCATGTGCAGAGGTCGGTCAACTCGCTGATGCGCTCGCGGAACAACAATCTGGCGCTGGCAGGCGCCCCGCAGGTCATCATCAACACCGACGCCGTTCGCCTCAAACCCGGCGAACCTTTGCAGATCACTCCATTCAAACAGTGGTTTGTCTCCGGTTCAGGATATTTCGGCTCGCAGAAACCTTTCGAGCTGATGCAGATTCCGGATGTCTCCGATTCGCTGAGCCGGGAGCTGGAAAAGGAGCTGGTGTTCGCCGACCGGATTTCCGGGATTCCCGAATATTCGCAGGGAGTCAGCAAAGGCGCGGAAAACGGCGCAGCCGGGACCGCCTCCGGCCTCTCCATGCTGCTCGACGCCGCCAGCAACCAGATCAAAGACCCGATCAACAACATCGACGAAGGCCTTTACGAACCACTGATCCGTGACCTCTATTATGACAAGATCAACGATCCGGAGGTGCCGAACTCCGCCAAAGGGGATTTCAAAATCCATGCGCGCGGCGCAATCGGACTGGCGTTCAAGGAACAGTCGCAGATCCGCCGCCGGGAGTTCTTCTCGCTGGTGTTGCAGTCGCCGCTCCTTCAGCAGATTTTGAAGCCGGAAGGCATTGTGGCGCTCACCCGCGAAGTGGTCCGCACCCTCGATATGCCGGTGAACGATATCGTTCCATCTGAAACCGAGTTCGCCGCCCAACAGCAGCAGCTCCAGTTGCAGCAGCAGGCCGCCGCCGCTCAGAGCGACGAGTTGCAGGCCGCGATCCAGCAGATCGACGAACAGCTTGCCGCCGGGCAGATTTCCCCGCAGGAGGCCGACCGCGCCAAGCGGGCACTGGCTGGAGAGATTCAGGTCGCGCAGCGGCAGCAGGGAGGCAGGCCGGTCCCCGGAGGGCCTGAAATGCAGCGTCAGGCAACCAGGGAGGATGCACGATGAATCAGGAGTTGAAGCCCGGTTATCTCGAAGCGCTGGAGGCGTTGCGAAACAATCCCTCCATGAAGATCGTACTCGAACAGTGGCGGGATGAGCTTGTCCAGATGGGACTGCGCATGATGCTTGTTTCCCCCGCCGACTTTCCCCACTGGCAGGGAAGAATGGTCGCATTCAACGAAGTGATCGCGCTTCTCAGCCGACAGGGAGATGAATTGAAGAAAATCAACCCGGAGACCGGCCGCAAGGCCCCGCCCGGATTCTTTTAACACACTGCCGGACACCGCCCACCGGCGGCCCGGCGCAGGAAAGGAAGTGAACCATGTCCGCAACCGTCGTCAACAATGGAGCCGAAACCGTCAACGCCGCAGGAACGGAGACGCAGAATCCGCTGGTTGAACTGTACGCCGGGTACACCCCGGAGATGCTCGCCACGCTGCCGCCCGAAACCCGTCGCGAAGTCGAAGCCGCCCGGAACGCCGCCAACCCCGCGCCCGCTCCTGTCCCCGGTCAGGAGCCGGGAACCGGAACGGAAACGCCCGATCAGGCCGTAGTCCCGGAAACGGATCAGAAGGCCCCGGAGGTTGCACTGGCCGATCCGGCTGCCCCGGCGGAAACGACCGAACAGCCCGCCGAAGTCAATTGGGAAAAGCTGCTCGCGCTGCATCAGGCGCGTTATCAGACGTTGCAGGGAAAGTACAACGCGGAAGTTCCCGAATTGAACCGGCAGCTTCAACAGCTCCGCGAGGAGAACGCCCGGCTGAAAGCGCAATCAGGAGGAAACGGACAGCCCGCCGCCGGAAGTGAAAACGCCGGAGCCGCCGCCGGAAATCCGGCAATCGCGGAGCGCATCGCCAAGCTGGAAGCGGGCGGATTCGATCATGAAGCCGCCGTGGCGCTGGTGGAAGTGATGGGGGGAGCCGCTCCGGCTGCCGATCCCCGGCTGGATCAGGTCGCGCAGAACGTGGACCTGCTCCGGCAGCGGGACGAAGAAGAACGGCAGAACAGGATCAACGCCGCGCTCGACGCGGAACTCGGAAAACGCGGTCTTTCCATCGCCCTGCTCGAACAGCAGGGAGGAACCGTCGACGAGTTCATGAATCAGTTCACCCGTCTCGACCCGGTCACGCAGCAGCGGGTATCCGCTGCACAGGACTACAGCGAGGCAAGCAGCCGCGGTGACGTGGTCCGCATGGCGGAGATTCTCAAAGTCATCTCTGACCAGATGCGCGCGGAACAGGTGTTCTATGCACCGCCGCATTCCGCCGCTGCGCTTCGGCCGCAGGCAGTTGCTCCGGCGGCTCCGGCTGCTGTCCCGCCGGTCCGGCGCGGCGCTCCGGCGCTTCCCCGCTCGGTCAACGGTGCTGCCCCGGCGCTTCCCCCGGCGCAGCGCGATCAGGCGACCATTCTGGCGGACCTCAATGCCGCCAACCGGAAATTCAACACCGGAGTCGGCGATCCCGCCGCATTGCTCCGGACTATCGAAAAATTGAACAAGGAACTGGCTTCCGCCCCGGCAACCGGCGGAGGAGGCCGATAATCTCAAAGGAGGCCTGTTATGGCTACACTTTCCACCGCTCTGCACGGTAATTACATCCCGGAAATCTGGTCCAAGACCATGGAATCGCTGTTCTACCCGCAGCTTTTCCTCTCCTGGATCACCAACAACAAGCGCGAAGGCGAAATCAAGAATTTCGGCGACACCGTGAATATCCGGTTCGATCCGGATGTGACGATCAACGACTTCACGCCGCGCGCCGACCTCACCATCGAAGAGATCACCGCGCCGGAACTTATCCAGCTGCTGATCGACAAGGGCAAGTACTATGCGATCAACGCCGATGAGGTCGAACAGCATCAGTCCGATGTGCCCTACATCCAGCGCGTCGTCCAGCGCGCCGTGACCAAGCTCAAGGAGACCATCGAAGGCGAGTTCGTCAACGCGATTTACGCCGATGCCGCCGAAGGAAACTTCGGTGCGGCCGCAGGCAAGAAATCCGGCGCGTTCAACCTCGGGAAAGTCGCGGTTTCCGAACCCTCGACTGCGGCCGCCCCGGTGTCGCTGACCAAGGACAACGTGATCGACTGGATCGTCGATTGCGGAACCGTCCTGGATGAGCAGGAGGTCCCGAAGAATGATCGCTGGATGGTGATACCTCCGGCAATTGAAAACCGGATCAAAAAGTCGGAGATCAAGGAAGTCTACATTACCGGCGACAAGCAGTCCAGTTTGCGCACCGGCAATATCGGTATGATCGACCGCTTCAACATCATCGTCACCAATCAGATCAACAAGGTTGGCGACACCTGGCAGCCGGTCTTCGGACAAAAAGACGCGATCAGTTTCGCCACCCAGATCGTCAAGAACGAATCCTGCCCGCGCGAAAAGCGGTTCGGCAAGGTCTACAAGGGCCTGACCGTCTACGGCTGGAAAACCGTCCACCCGGAAGCCCTCGGCTATTCCGTGGTTAAAATCGCCTGACATCAACCCGCGCCGCCGTCCGGTCCTCCGGCTCCGGCGGCGCTTACCAAAGGAGTCCTGTACCATGAACGAAGCACGCTTTATGAAAAATACCGCCACCGGCGTGGTGATGCCCTACAATCCGGCCGTGATGAAAGTTTCTCCGCATGTGGCGGAGTGCACCGCCGAAGGAGTGCTGATCGGCCGCGCGCCGGTCGCCGAAAACACCATGCTCGAACGAATCACCGAACTGCAGGCCAAATTCGAGCAGGAAACCCTCCGCTCCGGCCGCTTCGAGACCGCCGCGCAGAATGCGCTCGCCGAAGTGGAGCGCCTGACCGGCGAAAACCAGGCGCTCGCCGAAGAGAACGCCGCCCTCCGCGAAAAAGTCGCCAAGCTCGAAGCCGCCGCGCCGCCGCTGTCGGAACGGCTCAATGCGATGAAAGTCGCCGAACTGCGCCAGTTGGCTGCCGAGCGCGGCATTGAGAAGCCCGACGACCTCAAGAAGGAAGAACTGATCGCCGCCATCATCGCCCAAGGGGAGAAGTAAGTCATGATCGACCGTTCGCTCGTGATCCAGTTGGCAAAGGCCCGGCTGCATGTCGCCGACCGGCTCGATCCGGTCGAACCTGCCGACGTTCTGGCGCGGTTGCGGGAGTTTCTGGCTGACCTGAGCGAACGGAACGCCGCCGACATCACCGAAGCCGTGATCCGGCGCGCCCGCGAACTGCTCGCGGACATTCGGGAACGGACCGTCGCGGATATCTCCTCCGCAACCGTCCGACGCGCCCGGGAACTTCTGGCCGAGTTCGGCGGCGACACTACCGCGCTGGCGACGCCGGATGCGGTCAAGCGCGCTCAACTGCTGCTGGCCGACCTCTCGCACAGTGTGCCGTTTCTGGAACGGAGCATCGTGCTCGAACAGGCCCGCGAACTCCTCGCGGACAGCATTGAGCCATACCGCTGGCCGGATGACCAGTTGATCCGCTTCTACGATCAGGGCTTGCTCGAAGTGGATAAGCTGCGCAACGATATCGCCGGAACTTCGGATGTCACCGGCGACTTCGCCGCCGCTCTCGGCTGTTATGTCGCAAGCCGCGCCGTCGCGCAGGACAACGACTATCAGCAGAACAACGGCGCACTCTCCGAAAAGCTGTTCAGCCGTTTCGTCGAACTGACGATGGCGGCTCCGTTTCACTGGCAGAGTTCCGACCTCGAAGAGTATGCCGGACAGGGAATCGCGGAAATCCGAAAACTGCGCAACGATATCGGAATGGAGGGAACCGTCACCGTCGAATTTACCGAGGCGCTCGGTTACTATATCGCCTCACGCGCTTTCAATCTCGACCATGACCAGAAGGCGAACAACGGCACGGTTTCCGACCGGCTGTATGCAAGGTTCAATGAACTGGTTGCCGCCGTCCCGTTCCGGGTGACCGACAATCAGTTGAAGGCGTTCGCCGCCGATGCGCTCGCGGAAATCCGCAAATTGCGCAATGATATCGACGACGCGGTTCTTCCATCTGAATTTCTGGAAGCCGCCGGATATTACACCGCGTTTCTGGCGGCCAACCTCACCGGGGATCAGGTCAAAAACGGCGGAGCCGTCGCGGAACGTTTCCGGGTCCGCGCTCTGGAGGCGCTGGCGCTGGTGCCGTATCACTGGACTGATGACCGGCTTGCCGCATTCGCCGCCGATGCGCTCGCGGAGATCCGCAAGCTCCGGGCGGATGCCGCCGGCTACGGAGCCGGTGCGGAGTTTCTGGAACCTGCCGGGTATTATACCGCGTACCTCGCCGCCAACCTGACCGCCGACCAGCTCAAAAACGGCGGCGCGATTGCGGAACGGTTCCGCGTCCGCTTCGCGGAAACGCTCGCGCTGGTGCCGTTCCATTGGGGAGATGAACAGCTTTCCGCCTTTATTCAGGACGGAATTGCAGCCGTCCGCCCGATGCGCCCGGATATCGGCGGAGCTGGAACCGTGACCGTCGATTACGCCGACGCGATCACCCGGTATGCCGCCGGGCGCGCCGTGCTGGTCAGCCGCGACCTGGCGGCGGGACAGGCGGCGCTGACCGACAAACTCATGCAGCAGTTCCGGGAACTGGCCGCCGCCGTACCGATGCAGTACCCGGAGAACCGCTTTGAAGAGTGGTTCGACCGCGCGACGGCGACGCTGTACTCCGTGCGCCCTGAACTGATGCTTGACGCCGCCGGGATGTGGGCGCCGGAGCCGGAGAGGATACCGGAACGTTTCTCCGAAGCGATTGCGGATTATATCGCTTCGCTGGGATTTCTGTTTTACAACCGCGTGAACGAGGCGGCCCCGTTCCGGGAACTGGCCGCCGCCGGATTCCGGCAACTGTAGGGAGGTGTCGCGATGTATCAGATCAAAGAGCTGCTTCCGGAGCTTCTGCCGCTGCTTCCGGGATGTGAAAGCCCCGTCGCCTTGCAGGCGGTACGGGCCGCCGGGCGGGAGTTCGCCCGCGAATCGGGCGCTTATCTGGCCGCCCATCTGGAAGAGTTGTCCGAAAGTGTGGAAGCGGTCTGCGTGGCGGTGCCGGAGGATGCGGT
>ERZ1034984.3666-NODE-3666-length-10816-cov-4.678654_pt1 | contig 10816 bp, 7 predicted proteins | sample MGYA00520589_ERZ1034984 | MGnify/ENA primary metagenome ERZ1034984 (study PRJEB33766, sample SAMN09781790) | gut metagenome | biome: gut microbiome | host: Homo sapiens | place: Madagascar | study: EMG produced TPA metagenomics assembly of the PRJNA485056 data... | reverse complement strand
CTTACGTGACGGGCTACCAGCTCAAGAAGCTGGGCGAGTATTACGCCCAGGCCATCCACGATAACTTTGGCGACGACTTTGACGTGCTGTTTGGGCCGGCCTACAAGGGCATTCCCCTGGCCGTGGTGACCGCCATTGCCTATCACGAGCTGTATGGCAAGGAGGTCAAATACTGCTGCGACCGCAAGGAGGCCAAGGATCACGGTGCCGACAAGGGCAACCTGCTGGGCTATGAGCCCAAGGATGGCGACCGTGTGGTGATGGTCGAGGACGTGACCACCTCCGGTAAGTCCATCGACGAGACGTATCCCAAGGTCACCGCTGCGGCCGATGTCGAGATCCGTGGCTTGATCGTTTCCCTCAACCGTATGGAAGTGGGAAAGGGCGGCGTCACCACGGCGCAGAAGGAAATCGAGGCCAAGTACGGCTTCCCCGTAGCGAGCATCGTCTCCATGGCCGAGGTCGTCGAGACTCTCTACAACCACGAGATTGACGGTAAAGTGGTTATCGACGATACCCTCAAGGTGGCTATCGACGCGTACTACGAGCAGTATGGCGCCAAGGAGTAGCATCTGCGCCCGTTGCCAATTGGATGTTGAGCGGACGTTCCGTATTCGGGGCGTCCGCTTTTTAATGGCTGGTAAGAACCAGCGCCGTTCCCCGAATAGTGCCTTGTTATTGCTTGTTTAGGGCATGCGTCTGATACTCTCGAATCAGTGTGTAAATGGGCCTGGGGCATGGGGAAGTGCCGTGACGGGCCCGCGGCTACGTTCGGAGGAACGATGAAGAAGAAACTCACGACGCTCGCGCTTATTCTGATCGCCGCGCTGAGCATGTTCGCACTGTGCGCCTGCAACAACGGTCCTTCGGCGGAGGAGGTCATTCGAGAGGGCCTGTCCGAAGAGTTCGACATGATCGTCAACAAGAAAGGTGACGATTGGGACGAGATGATCAGCGACATTGAGGACGAAGCTGACCTCTCCCAGTTCGGTATCGATGCTGAGGAGTTCGTTAACGTTTTGTTTGATGGCTTTGACTACGAGATCACCTCGGTCGATGTCGACGAGGAAGACGATACCGCCATCGCTCACGTGACGCTCACCTCTAAGTCCATGAAGGACGTGATGGCGGCTTTGGAGCAGGCAGCCGATGACTTTACGAGCGATTCCAACAACTATGCAGGTTTGAGCGAGGATGAGCTTTACAAGAAGGTCGGCGAGCTGATGATGGATGCCATCCGTGGCGTCAAGACGCAGAATGTCGATGTGGATCTTGAGTGCGAGCGCGACGAGGACGGCAACTGGAGCGAGGCCGATAGCGTTGCGGACGAGATCACCAATGCGCTGATGAGTTAATCGTCAATCGATATCTTGCCTCTGGGGGCCGGGAGTAATTCCCGGCTCTTTTTTGTTTGAAACAAAAACGAAACCCATCAACAACTCGAAAGATAAGAATGCAAAATCGAAAGTAAGGGGTTGTTAGGCGTAGCGGGACTATTTGTCGCGCTTGGGCGGGGAGTACGGCGTGGACGTATGGGAGATGGTTGGCTGCGCGATCTTGATTGACATGGCGGTGTGCGGTCCGACGAAACGCTTACGAAACAATTAAAGCCAAGCTTGACTTCATTCAGCTAAAGCGTAGACTGCATAAATGCAACGTAGGGAGATGGGAATTCAACAGGGACCCATCGCTTTGTAGAGGAATGCCACAGCATGTTTATGAGCCAGCTACACATTATCAGCGTAATTATTATTTAGCGCGGGTTGGCGATAAACAGTCAGCCCGTGCCAAATGCGGGCGGCTGATAAAAGACGAGGGCCGTCGAATCGAAAATCGACGGCCCTCGTTTTTTATCGAAATCGAAAGTGTTGGGGAAACCTCAGAAGGAAGGATAGTATGAACGGAGTTGTAGTCATGCTCGTGTGCGCAGCGGTTCTCGCCTGCGGCTATCTCGGGTACGGACGCTGGTTGGCAAATAAGTGGGGCGTCGATAGGGAGGCCCTTACTCCCGCCAAGCGCATGAAGGACGGCAAGAACTTCTCGCCTGTCTCTGCATTCACCGCATTTTCGCATCAGTTTAGCTCGATCTGCGGCGCAGGCCCTGTCACGGGCACCATCGTGGCCATGGCTTTTGGCTGGCTGCCCGTTGTGCTGTGGGTGCTCGTCGGCGGCATCTTCTTTGGTGCCGTACATGACTTTGGCGCCCTGTATGCCTCGATGAAAAACAACGGCAAGTCGCTGGCCCAGCTCATCGAGAAGTACATCGGCAAGACCGGTCGTCGTCTGTTCCTCCTGTTCTGCTGGTTGTTCTGCATCATCGTCATCGCTGCCTTCACCGATATGGTGTGTGGTACCTTCAAGTTTACCCCGGTCATGGGTGCGGATGGCGTGGCTACCGCTGCTGTCGACTTCACCAAGTCCTATGCCGCCGGTTGCGCAGGCACCATCTCCATCCTCTTCACCTTTGTTGCCATCGCTTTTGGCTATGCCCAGAAGAAATTCAACCTCACCGGTGTTGCCGAGTTTGTCACTGGTGTAGTGCTGATGGTTCTGATGTTTGCCGTGGGTATGCAGTTCCCGGTGTATCTTGACAAGTTCCAGTGGTTCGCCGTCGTTATGGTCTACCTGGTCTTTGCCGGTGCTATGCCCATCAGTGTGCTCAAGACCCCGCGCGACTATCTCACTTCGATCATGATGATCGTCATGATTGTCTGTGCTGTGCTGGGCATCTTTGTCCTGGGCGCTCAGGGTCAGGCCACCATCACCGCTCCTGTGTTTACCGGTTTCTCCACTGCTTCTGGCATGATGTTCCCCATCCTGTTTGTTTCCGTTGCCTGCGGCGCACTTTCCGGCTTCCATAGCCTCGTGTCTTCCGGCACCTCTTCCAAGCAGGTCGAGAAGGAGGCCGACGCCGTCAAGGTTGGCTACGGCGCCATGATCGTTGAGTCCTTTGTGGGCGTCCTCGCCATCGTTGTCGCCGGCATCATGTTCTCCTCGATGAATACCGCCGGTACCGGCACGGTGAACGTTGCCAATGGCGGCCTTGCTTCCACTCCGTTCCAGATCTTTGCTGCCGGCATCGCTCGCGGCATGACGTCTTTTGGTGTCGACCAGACTGTTGCCACCGTGTTCATGACCATGAACGTCTCGGCCCTTGCTCTCACCTCGCTCGACGCCGTTGCCCGCATCGCTCGCACTTCGTTCTCCGAGTTCTTTGCCAAGACCAACGACGCTTTGGCAATCAATGCCAGGACCGGTGTCATGAGGGTCTTGGGCAACCCCTGGTTCGCTACGGTTGTGACCCTGCTTCCCGGCCTTGCTCTGGCCTTTGGTGGCTATGCCAACATCTGGCCGCTGTTTGGTGCTTCTAACCAGCTGCTCGGCGGCATGACCATGATCACGCTTGCTGTGTTCTGCAAGTGCACCGGCCGCAAGGGCTGGATGCTCTACGTGCCCGTGGTGTTCCTGCTGGTATGCACCTTCACCTCCCTGATGCAGAGCGCCCTGGGCTGCGTTGCCGCTATCCAGGCCTACGGTCTGTTTGGCTCGATCCCCGCAGCAACTGCCGGCGCCGCTGCGACGCCCGTGCTTGCCACCAAGGGTCTGCAGCTGCTCTTCGCCGTGCTGCTGATGGTTCTGGGCCTGATTGTTGCCGTGAACTGCTTGAAGGAGCTCTTTGGCAAGGAGGCTGGCTCCCTGCCCGACGAGGAGCCCGAGTGGACCGAGATGGGCCGCGCCGAGTATGGTCGCGCATCCGTTGAGGCTCCTGCCGACGGAGCTGCTCAAAACGCCTAATCGCGTCTGAGCATACCTTTCGTACATCGTTATATTCGCCCGAGTGCTCTGCAGCCGCACTCGGGCGTTTTTTTATTTTGGCGATACGTGGTGCCGGGGTACGCTCAATTGCATGCAAGGAGTCCTGTTGCGCCGCACTCCCCGTGGAATCATTCGAGCAAGAAGCCTCGTTTAGATTCCATGGGGTACCATAAAAACGTTTGTGTTTTTCTTCGAGGAGGCTTGTGTGTCTTCATCTTTGTATAGCGATAATCAAAACGATGTCGATGCGCTAGCGCGTCGCATCGCTGCTCTCACCTCGTTGAGCTCCAAGCAGGCAGCCGTTATTTCGCGCGGTCTGTTGGGCCGTAAGGTCCTCAAAATCAAGTCGAGCTCACTGGGCGGGCTTTTCCGCTCGATCGATAAGGATATCGATACCAAGCGTCTACGCGATGAGTTCATCGAGTCGGGTCTTATCGAGCGCATCGATGAGACCGGTGTCGATGGGCGCCCTGCCATCTATTCGATTTGCGCAAAGGTTTCCGAGCTTATTATTGTTGATGGCGCCGAGGATCTAAACGATGGCTTTGACGTCGAGGAGGAAACGGCACCTGCCGAGACGTTGGCTGTTGAGGCTAAAGACGCTGGACAGGCTGCACCCGCAGCGGCGGCGTGCGGGTCCGAGAAAGATTCTGGATCAGCGAAGCCCGCGGCACCTCGAGCCGAGGATGCCCGTCGCGACCAGGAATTGCCCGCCGTCGCGCCTTCCGAGGCAGCTCAAAAGGAAGAGCAAGCTAGGCCAAACGATACGCCAGCGCCCTTTGTCTCGAAGGTGGGCCGTGGTGCACGTGTACATCGTCGCGCGCAGGACAAGAAAGCATCACGGGATACCCAGGACAACTCAACGGAGCAGCCAGGGCTTGCCGAGCCGAAGGGTCAAGAGCCAGAAGGTCGCGCCATGGGACCCAAAAAGCAGCAGCCGCAGGCTCAGGATGCTCCGTCCGCTCCTGCCGAGAAAAAAGCACCCGCTCCCAAAGAGGCAGCTGTCTCAAAGAAAGGCGCTGCATTTAAGCAGGCGGAGGTAAATCGCGGTCGCGTTGCTTTTGCCGAGCGAGATACTCAGCGAAAGCATGAGGACGCTAAGGAGGGGGAGGCTCGTTCTTCGGTAAAAAGGGACACTCCTGCGAACAGGAAGCGAAAGGGAAAGCCCGGGCGTTCAGAGGCGGTCAAATCGTCTCACAAGCAGGATTCGTCTTCGACTCAGACAATAGGGGCTCATCGCTCGAACGATTCTGCTCAGCCCGAATCTCGCTCTATCGTACGCGTGATTCGAGGACAACTCGCAAAGGTGGCAACCGTGTTGCCGCTTTCCGCTGTTGTGCACAGCGATCGCGTCCAATATGCCAAGATCACACGCGTCGACAATCGTCCGATGGCGAAGACTGCCGTGCGCGAAAACGGTCATCAAAACGCCAAGCAGCAGCTTGCGCATGATTTTGAGGCCATTACCACGTGGATCGAGCAAACGGACGGCATGGATACCCCGTACGCCTCGCGTCGTCAGCGCGCCTTTGAAATTTTTAACGATGAAAAGGCCTTTGATGGTAAGCGCGGCGAGCGTTTGTTCAAGCGTCTGAACGACCGTGGCGTCAATGTGGCTGCACTCAAGATCACGCCGTCTCGCCCCTATCACTTTACGAGCTTCTTTGGCATCGGCGCCAATAAACCGTTCATCATGGTCGAGAATATCGACACTTACGATGAGATTGCGCGTCTGCTGCGCGGCAAATCCTCGGTCAAGCTTTTTGGCGTGCGGGTGAGCGGCGTAATTTTTGGCAGTGGTTGCAAGGCGAGCGTCTCGCATGCGCTGGACGATTATCTGTCCGATATAGGCTATGGATACGACTATGTGTACTATGCGGGTGATATCGATCGCGAGGGTGCGCGCATCGTCGAGCAGGCCCGTGCGGCAAACAATACGAAGATTCGCATGCATGCCGGTATGTACAAGGCCATGCTGGCGGCTCACAAGCGTCGTTTGAAGGACGGTCGCGGGGTGGAGCATGCATCCGAGAATCAGGGCGTGCCGCAAAATCTCGCACGCGCTATCGCCGACCTGCCCATGGTTACGCGCGTGCAGTTCCGCAATATCTTGCGTGAGGGCGGCCGTATCCCACAGGAGATCCTAACCTCGGCCGATTATCGCGACTCAAGCTCCGGCAGCCTTGACCGCATCCTCAACAGCTAGCCAATGTGACAAAAAGTCGACAGGTTTATTTTGTCACATTTTCACGAGTCCTTCATAAAAGGAGTCCGCACTGTGAACCGAGTTGCAGTGCGGACGCCTTGACTTTTGCTATCGAGGCTCAATCATGCTGAGCGAGATTTTCTTTCGCTCGCGATCGACCTTTTCGATCCACACGTCAACGGTGTCGCCTACGCGAACAACGTCGCTGGGGTGTTTGACAAAGCGGTTGGCCATCTTGGAGATATGCACCAGGCCGTCTTGATGCACGCCGATATCGACAAACGCGCCAAAGTCCACGACATTGCGCACCGTGCCTTTAAGCTTCATGCCCGCCTCCAGGTCATCGATAGAGAGGGCAGAGCGGCTAAAGACAACTTCGGGGGCGTCGTCGCGGGGGTCACGACCGGGCTTTTTGAGCTCGTCGATGATATCGATGAGCGTCAAGATACCGCAACCGAGCTCTCCGGCGACCTCGCCGATGCTGCCCACGCGGCGTTCGATATCGGGGATTCCACCGCGCTTGAGCTCATCGGCTTTAACGCCTGCGCGCTTGAGTACCTCGTTGGCAACGGCGTAGCTTTCGGGGTGGACGCTTGTTGCGTCGAGCGGATTTTTGCCATCTGCAATGCGCAAGAATCCCGCAGCGTTGAGATAGGCCTTGGGGCCGAGCTTCGAGACCTTCTTGAGTTGCGCGCGGTCGGTGAAGGGGCCGTTCTCCTCGCGGTAGGCAACGATGTTGCGGGCAACCGTTGGCGTGATGCCGGACACATAGCCCAGCAGGCTTGTGCTTGCGGTGTTTACATCGACGCCCACGCGGTTGACAACGTCTTCTACAACATTGCCCAGCGAGTACGAAAGCTCGGCCTGGTCGAGGTCATGTTGATACTGGCCAACGCCAATGGACTGGGGCGGGATCTTGACCAGCTCGGCAAGGGGGTCTTGCAGACGGTGACCCAGGCTAAGGGCACCGCGCACCGTGACGTCAAGATCGGGATATTCCTGGCTCGCCAGCTCGGATGCTGAGTAAACCGACGCTCCGGCTTCGTTGACGATGGTGTAGCGAAGCTCGGGCGCCTGCTCGGAGATGAACTCGCTCACGACTTCCTCGGTTTCGCGGCTTGCCGTGCCGTTGCCAATAACAATGGTGTTGACCTTGTCCTTTTTGACCAGGCGAGCCAGCTCGCGTTTGGTGCCGGCAACGTCGTGGCGCGGCTTGGTGGGGTAGACCACGCCGTGGTCGAGCAGCTTGCCGGTTTCGTCCATGACGGCGACCTTGCAGCCGGTGCGGTAGCCCGGGTCGAGCGCGAGCACACGGGCGCCGCGGACGGGGCGGGCCGAGAGCAGGCCCTCGAGATTCTTGGCAAAGGCGTTGATGGCCTCGGTCTGGGCGCGGACGGTGAGCTTGGCGCGGGCCTCGCGCTCCAACGAGGGGGCCATGAGGCGTTTGTAGCCATCGGCGATAGCGGCGTCGAATATGGGGGCAAAAACGCCTTGTCGACGCGGCCAACGGCTTCCCAGGCGCGAAACGGCTGCCTGGTTATCGACGTTCACGCGAACCCGTAGCTTCCCCTCTCGCTCACCGCGGTCGATGGCGAGAACACGGTGGTTGGGGATGCGACGCAGCGGCTCATCGTAGGCATAGTAGGGCTCGTATGGGGTCTTTTCGGTGGGGTCGGTCGCCTCGACAACGATATCGGCGGTGTTTTGGGTGAAGGCACGCAGGTCGGCGACGTTCCCGGGGTCTTCGGCGACAATTTCCGCCACGATATCGCAGGCGCCTGCGAGGGCTTTTTCGGCGGTATCGAAGCCGGCTTCCTCATTGATGTATGCTGCGGCCGCCTCGATGGCCGAGCCACCGCCCTTGGGGCTTGCCTGCATAATGATCATGTTGGCAAGCGGCTCGAGTCCCGCCTCGCGGGCCTTTTGCGCGCGCGTCATGCGCTTCTTGCGATAGGGCTTGTAGAGGTCCTCGACGCGCTGCAGCTGCTCGGCTTCGCGAATCTGCTGCTCCAGCTCGGGCGTGAGCTTGCCCTGGGCATTGATGAGCACGATGACATCCTCTTTACGTTGCTCAAGATTGCGCAGGTAGCTCAGGCGTTCGTTAAGCGCGCGGAGGGCGACGTCATCCATGCCGCCGGTCGCTTCTTTGCGGTAGCGGGCGATAAAGGGGATGGTGTTCCCCTCGTCGATGAGCTTGACGGCTGCGTCAACGTCGGTGACTTTGAGATCGAGCTCGCGAGCAAGCTGTGCGATGAGATCCATGGGACTCCTAGCGTTCGTTGGTGCGTTTGAGCAATGGGCAAACAAGGATACCATTGCATGTGACGCTTGGCGCCTTGAACAATTGCGGCAGCTGCCTCTCTGCGGCTCCTCAACGTGATGTGGATAAGCTTTAGCTGCGGGGAAGTGGAGCATTTGGTGCGAAAGGGTTGATTACGGCGCCTGTTTCTCGTGTCTTTTCGGGAAGGCGAGCCAATAACACGAGCAAAAATACCTTTGCTTTGAGAAACTTTCTGATTTCAGTAGCAGTATTGCGTTTGGTGGAGTAGATAGACTATTTAGATGAGTTTTACCTGGGCTTTTCAGTTTGAAAAAGCGTGTCTACTTGCAAAAGTGCTGGACTGCTACTGAAATCAGGAAGTTTGTGTTTTCCCAGGATATTCGACGCCGAAAATCCTTTGGGCGAGGGCTGCATGGAGGGATATCAAGGGCAAACGCTCGCGCGTTCGCTCGGCTCCGCACCCTCGCGGGTTCGAATCCCCGTCCCGACGCAAAAAGCCCCGGCGCCATGGCCGGGGCTCATCAAGACAAGGGCTGGGGTAGAGGGATTCGAACCCCCGTAACCGGCACCAAAAACCGGGGTCCTGCCGCTGGACGATACCCCAATGCGGACGTGCTGCTATCGCAGCCTGTCTAGTTTACCTAATCACTCAAGGCAGCGCAAACGCCATCGAGAATACGCACGGCAAGGGTTTGCGCATCGCTTGACGTGAACGTGCCGTTGTAGCACGTAAGGCCGGTGAGTTCGATACGCAGATGCGCGGGTTTGGATGCCGCGGCCTCAAAAGCGGTGCTAATACGCTTGGAAAGGTTGTTGCACTGAGCGAGCGTGAGGGTTGGACGTGGCTCGGCGTTCTCTGGGAGCTCATCGCTTGCGAGCTCAAGAACCAAATCCATGCCCTCGGGAGCTTCGCCCTCGCTTAGCACCATGCCGCTGTTTTCCGTTGTGGCCGAGGCGATATTCCACATGCGCGAGGCGATGTTGCGGGCGATGGCGTCCTGTCCGCTTACGGCGATGCGATAATGCTCAAGCACATTCGCGGCGCGCGCAAAGCCGGTGCGCTCTTCCGCCTCCAGCACAGAGGGCTTTCCCTCCCATACGTGGCGCAGGCGATCGATGTAGCGAAACGTGTCCTGGAAGGCCATGCCGTCGGCAAACAGGCCGACATTTTCCTGGAACTGCTGCAGGGCGTTTTCGGTATGCGGGCCAAAGTAGCCATCGACATCGCCGCACCCAAAGCCCAGGGCGTTCAAAGCTTGCTGCAAAGCGACGACATCGGCCCCGTGGAAGTTGGGAAGGCGCAGGTAAAGCGTGCGATCGCCCAGTTTATACGAGGCGTCTACCAACGCGCTCCAGCAGATGATGTCAACGTCGCCCAGGGCGTCGAGGCCCGAGGTGACGCGAAACGACGCCACGGCGCGCGCAGTCGTATCTCCGTAGAGCTTCTGCGTGTATTCCTGTTCGTCGATGGTATAGCCCAGGCCAATCAGGCGCGTTTGAATATCTTCAACTGCGGGTCCCTGCATGCCCTTTGTAATCGGATCCAAGAGAACCCCTTTCATATGCAATATGGCGCGTGCCGTCTGTGGGCGGTCTGCGTTCAAAGTTACCCATCAGTGTATCAAGTTAACGAGTTATGCGCTAAGTCGCACGACATCTGCAACCTACGCACGCACGCAAAACCATAAGTGCCCACCCGGCGCGAGCCTGACAAAACGCTCGGGCGCTCTTTACGTTCTCTTGTTGTTTGTCCCATAGGCTAAAGAAAACACGCCAAGAGAGGGGAAACGCCATGAGCGACGCATGGGGCGAGGTATTGACGATGGACGACGGCACAAAGGCGGACATTGTTCCGTTGCTGGAAGACCGTGCTGCTTTGGCGTCTATCGCGCTGTTCAGTGTGCTGGCTGCTGCTCTCGTTGTCCTTTACCTTTAGTTCAGACGCTCGACAAAGAAATCCGCCATGCCCAAAAGCAGGTCCTTGCATTGAGGGTCGAGTTCGACGCTTTCCAGTGCGGCTTTGGCGTGGGCGGTAAGATCGAGCGAGTATGAGTGCGTATATGCGATGGCGCCCGTACGCTCGAAAATCTGAACGGCGCGGTCCAGACGATCGGGATCGGTGGTTCCGCTTGTGAGGATATCCATCAGCTCGTCGTGGGAGGCGTCGTCGGCATAGTTGAGGGCATGGACGGCCACCAGGGTGCGCTTGCCTTCGGTGATGTCGCAGCGAAAGTCCTTATTGCGCGCTTCTTTTTTACCCACCAGGTTGAGCAAGTCGTCTTGAATCTGGAACGCCAAGCCGGTGTGAAGGCCAAAGGTGCGCAAGGCAGAGATCTGCTCCTCGCTGCCGCCGCCGATGATGGCTCCGCAGGCAAGTGGAGTGGCGCCGCTGTAAAAGGCCGTTTTGTGTGTGGCCATGGCGAGATAGTCTTCGATGCTCAAGTCAAAGCGGCCGTCGCGTACCCAGCCCAGGTCCAGCGCTTGGCCTTCGATGGTTCGTGCCGTCATGGAGG
>ERZ1034984.3665-NODE-3665-length-10818-cov-21.517142_pt1 | contig 10818 bp, 24 predicted proteins | sample MGYA00520589_ERZ1034984 | MGnify/ENA primary metagenome ERZ1034984 (study PRJEB33766, sample SAMN09781790) | gut metagenome | biome: gut microbiome | host: Homo sapiens | place: Madagascar | study: EMG produced TPA metagenomics assembly of the PRJNA485056 data... | reverse complement strand
TTTTTTTGTAGAGCTTTTGTATACCTTTTGTATATGCTTTGTAGGTTCAAATCAGAGCCGTAAAGCCGTATAATTTCCCCAGAAAGTAAAGAGGTGATAATATGTTCGAAAATCCTTATTTCAACCCTTACAACGGCTTGCCGAGGCAATATCCACCGCAACAGCCTGCACAGTCGCAGACAAATATTATCTTCGTAAACGGCTTGGAAGACGTTAAAAGCCGCTTGCAACCTTGCCGCTCTCAAATGCTTTACAGCGACAACGATAAAAATCTTGTCTATTTAAAAGCGGTGGATGACACCGGGCATTTTACCGTAAAGGTCTTTGACCTCGTGGAACATAAAGAGGAGCAAGCCCCAGAGGTTAGCTATCTCACCCGAGCAGAGTTCGAAGAGTTTAAAAAGAGCTTAACGGCAAAAACTGAAGAGGGGACGAGCGTATGAATTTTTTAAAACAGAGCATGGGCATGAGCGGAGCTGTAAGACAAGGCGGGGCTTTGCCGCCTCAGCTCATGGGCGCGATACAGGATATAAAACGCATGCAAGCCGTTTGCGGCGGAAACATGCAAGCGATGATAAATCAAGTCGCGGCACAACGCCCTGAAATCGGGCAAGCCTTAAAAGCGGCTCAGAACGGCAATGCTCGGCAAATAGTCGAGCAATTATGCCAAAAGCAGGGTATAGACGTAAACGCCTTTATGCAGGCGTTACAAGCTTAATATTAACGTTCGACGCGCGGCGAGCGATAATATAAATTAAATTTTCAAGGAGAAACAATCATGGAAGGAACAGGTATTACTCCAGTCATGGATATGAATCGCGGCTACGGTGACGGTTGCGGCTTCGGCGGAAGCGGCTTATGGCTCTTTGCTATTCTTGCGCTCATGTGGGGCGGCGGCGGACTTTTCGGCAACCGCTACGCACAGGACGGCAGAGCGGCAACGGTCGAGGATTTAAACAACTCGGCAAACTTCACAAGGCTTGAAAGCCAGGTCATGAATAACGGCAACAGAATCGAGCAAAAAGCGGACGCTGTTTACAGCGGAATCTGCGATCTCGGCTACGAGATGTCAAAACAATTCAGCGACACGCGTTCGCAACTCGCGGCATGTTGCTGCGAAACTCAGCGTGCTATCGACGGCGTAAGATACGACGGCGCAATAAACACGGCGGCTTTAAAAGAAGCAGGCACGGCAAATACGCAGAAAATCCTCGACGCTATCTCGCAAAACAAAATCGAAGCTTTGCAAGCAAAAATTAACCAGCTTGAGCTTCAGCAGGCTGTGGCGGGGGTCGTAAGATATCCTACTCAGTACGCTTACAATGCAGGGCAGTCCCCGTTTTGCGGCGGCGCATGCGGTTGTGGCGTGGCTTAAAATCTAAATTATCGCTTTAACAGCGCATTCCCCCTTGTCGTACAGGCTTTGCGCGGCAAGGGGGTTTTTAAATAAAAATCAAGGAGAAAATATTATGACTTGTTTAAAAAACGCACATTATAAATCGTCCGCTCAGATGTATAACGGCACGGTGCAAGCTTTAACGGCGGTTGCTTCGCCGCTTATCCTCGGCGCGGTTATTACCGACACGGGCATATCTTTAACGCCAAGCGCGGCGGGTATAACCGTTAATAAAAGCGGTTTATATCGCATTTCCGCAGACGTAACAATAACGTCCACAGCGGCGGGCATTATCAATCTTCAAGCGTATATCAACGGCACGGCACGCCCTGAAACGCTTAGAGCGGTTACCGTTCCCGCGGCGGGAAATACCGTCGTACATCTCGAGACGGTGGCGTACATCTCCGCTTGCTGCGCGATGAATCCGATAATAACAATTGTCGGCAATGCAGAAGGCGCGGCGGCTGGTAGCGTTTCGCTCATCGCTGTAAACGTCATAAAAGAGGCGTAAAGGAGCGTGACGAATGCACCGCGAACTTATACACGATATTATCAAACACGGCTCTGAAAGTCAAATGGAAGAACTAAAAGACGTTTTAATCGATTTAATCGACGACGTTAAAAAGGACGATAAACAAAAGTATAAAGCTATCGAGATAAGGCTTTATCATATCCTTTACGGCGATAGGCTTTGCGAGAAGTACGCGAAGGAGTGGGTTAAGAAGCTCGAGCGCAACGACGGCGGCACGGGCGAGAAGTGGAGTATCGAACAAACGGAATCCGTTCGACAGAATTACGCGCCGCAAGCCGATAAGTGGGAGTGGTACGCGGTTTTAAATTCAATTTATTCCGATTACTACCATGAGAAATTTGATAATACTATATATTATCAGCTTGCGAAAGATTTCATCACCGACAAGGACGCTGTGCGCGATAAAGTCCTCGCGTATTATATGTATATCGTCGGATAAAAAGACAGCTACCGAGGTTTTCTCGGTAGCTTATTTTTTTAGTCGTGATAAGGTCTTTCCAACTTATCAACAACCGCATAGGCGGTTATGTCGTTCGGAAGAATTTTCCCCGAAAGCCAATTTTCCAAAGTCCTCTGCGGAACTTTGAGATATTTTGCAAATTTAGGAACGGTTAAATTGTACTTATTTCGATAAGCGTTTAATCTGTCATCAAGGTCAAAGTAAATCGGATCGTAACCGAAATGAAAATCGTTCGCCGCTTCCTCGTTATAATCGTCGCTGTCGTAATCGTCAAACGTCTTATAATTAACGTCGTTCGGAATCTCGTTTGAGCGAAGTTCTACACGATAACGCGAATCTTTACATCTGTCTTTTTCGTTGCGAGCGTACTCGATTGCTTCTTTTTTATCAAGGGTTCTAAGCTCTTCCCATTCATCATCGCCACTTACAGAATATACCGTATATAATTTCATAATAAATCTCCCCTTAAATTTCCACAATTTCGCCGACGTTGTAATTTTCAAAAATACCGTCGCTTATCTGTCCGTCAAGTTCTCTTTGGCACTCTTCCGCCGTGTTGCGAGTTATGCGAACAATGCTATATTCGTTTGTTCCCGTTACGTCCGCGTTGTGCGTTGATACAATGCGAACCGAACTGCCGTCCGACCAATCGTAGCACGTCGAAGCGTTGAAACTCTCCGCCTGTCTATGTCCGTTTGCGCCGTATACTTTCCACGTTCTTGTTACTGTTTTCATTCTTTCTTTCTCCTTGTAATTGTTTTTATTATTTGCGGGGATTAGCCGCCCCGCTCGGCTTTTATTTTAATAAGCTATTTCAGCCATTGATTGCTCATATGAAAAATCATCTGCTTCAATTTCCTCAAGCATACGTTTTGCAGAAGCAAAACCCAAGCCTACTTTATTTGCAAATTCTTCAATTTGTTTTCTTCTTTCTTCAGTCATTTTTATTTCTCCTTTGGGTTTCCCCCTCGCTCATCTTGTACCTATATTATACCACCATCGTGGCGGTATGTCAACAAAAATGAGGGGGTATTTTAAAAAAAAATTAAAAATTTTTTAGCCACATTTTAGCCACAAAATTTTGAAAGCATTTTTTTGCAAACACAAAGATAACGGCAAAAAAGACGGTAAAAAAAGGGTAAAAAAAGAGAAAGACGGGGAAATGCGGCATTATATTCGACCCCTGTTACCCGCACCAAAAAACGGACTATCATGTTTAGATAGTCCGTTTTTCTTAGATTTTATCTGTGATTTTGCGTTATGTGTTTTTAATTTTTAAAAGCGCAAAAATACATTTTAGCCACATTTTAGCCACGTTTTTAAAATTTAAAGGTTTTTAAGAATTCTTGTTCGCGTTCTTTATATATATCGCCATAAGTATCAAGTGTGTATTTTACAGAGTGACCGAGGCGATGAGCAACGATATAAGCGTCCTCGGCTTTGCTTGCTCCAGACGAAAAGATAATCGTTGCATGTGTATGTCGGAATTGATGAGGAGTTATTTTTTTTACTCCCGCAAGAGCGATATATTTAGCCATGTCGCGGCGCAACGTTTCGAACGGTATCGGTCGCGTTTTAAAAAACATAAAATCGTTCGACTTTAAATTAAACGTTTCGATATACTCCTTTAAAAGCGGCTCGAGGGCTTCGGGGATTGATTCGGTTAATGCCGAATGTGTTTTCCGATCGGTAACGGCATAGGTCTTTCCTTTGCCGCGTTCTTCGGGCGTTACCTTATTCGTAACGCTTTCGTCGATAAGCACGCTATGGTTTTCAAAGTCGATTTTCTTTACCTTTAAAGCCGTCGCCTCGCCTTTTCTGTTTGCCATGTAAAATAAATAATTAAAAAAGACATAATATATATAATGCTTTCGTGCGGTAATGCTTTCCGTCCACTCTCCAACGGCGGCGGCTTTCGCCGATTCGTAACACCCTTTTACGGTGGCGTTAAATTTTTGCCAATCATCAATCGTCCACGCTTCCTTTTTTACAGTTGAGCGCGGAAATTTTTTTATACGTTGATAATCTTTATAAGGTTGGTCAAAGTTATGTTCAAGTGAGCCGTATTTTAAGACGCGACCTAAATTCGCCCACGTTTTGAACGTGGTTGATATTGCAAAATTTTGATCAGATAGATAATCGCGAAACTTTAGTAAGTCGTTTTTTGATAATTCCGTCATTTTTATTTTGCGCAAACTTTGAAAACGGTTGTTAAAAATATTGACCGCCTCAAGATATGAAGACGTTTTGCATTCCGATTTGATTTGACGAAGTAAATCGTTGCATACTTCGCCGAATGTAATTCCGATAGCCGATTCGCGGCGTTTCTTGCCGTTCTCGTAATCGAGATAAGCGCGTTCCGCGTCCTTTTTGGAAGCATATGCGCCAAGTTTCTTGTTCTTTAATTCGCCGTTTTCAAGCGCACGAAAACGCACATACCACTTATTGACGTTTTTAAGCTCTGAGCGGCATTTAGGGCATAATACGCGCTTTTCGGTTAAATATTTTGCGCATTTGGGGCAATATCTTTCGTAATGTAAATAGCTTGCCAAAGTCTTTCATCTCCTTATAAATCCTATATTCGGATTGTATAAATCCCATATCAGAAAAAAAAGTAAAACGGCAATCATCGCAACGATAGTAATAAATTGCGCCTTGATTAGCCTGTTTTTATCTCTTAAACTCCGTTCGTAAACGGCGCAGAGTTGCTCTATAGATTTTGGCGAGATATGCTCGCCGTCGGCTGAATTAAGCGGAGTGCTTTGAATATCGTCTGCCGTTCCGCCCATAGCTTCAACGATCGCGATAACGGTCGTCACGCCCGGATCCGGCGTTCTTCCCGAAAAAATTCTTTTCACAGTCGAAAGCGGCACGCCGCTTTTATCGGCTATGTCCTGATAAGTCATTTTCGTTTCGTCTTTCAAGGCTTGCATTTTTGTTAAAATCATTGTCTTTCGCTCCCTTTAAATTTAATAATGAAATTTATTTGCAAATTTGAGCCGATAGCTCAAAAATGAAACCGTCTTAAAGGTTAAAATCGAGTATAAAAGTTTTAAAATTGGATATTGATTTTCCCCAAAAACGGGTTTATCATATAACCAAACAAAAGAAAATCTTTCATTTAACACAAATTATAGACCTTTTATTCATAAATGTCAAGGGAGAAAGAAAAAAATGATACATCTCGCCGAAAAAACCCAAAATTCGACAAAATCTTTTATCGATATGTTAAACAAAGAGCTTGGCAATTTGCCAAAAGATGATTCCGATAAAATCCTTATCATTATCCGCAATTCTTTTCATTTGGGCAGGGAAAAGTAAAACGGTAATCGATAAGTATTTTTAAGCCGAGGCGTTTAACCTCGGCTATTTTTTTATTCCTCGTAACTATCAATGACTTCTTGCAAAGTATAAGTTTTCGAATTTTTCTTAAACTCCGCTTCCGCCATTTCGTAAGCAAATAAATCGCATTCATCTTCAAGTGCGTCGTATTCCGCTTTAATTTCGGGATTTTTAAATTGTTTGGCTAAATAATCGTCGAATTTTTTAAGTTTACTAATTTTTTTCATCTTTCAAGAATTTAGAATCGACATAAGCGATTTTTGAAGAACGGCGGAAAAGTTGATTTTTTTCGCTTCTGCTTCCTTATTCATCCAATAAGGAATAGTGCAGTTTTTGCGAACCATTTTAGAGTTTTCCTTATCTCTATACGCGGCAAAGTCCACATCGACAAGAGCAGTCAATTCATCGCCTTTGCATTCAAGTTTAAGATTTTTTGCTTTTGGTATTTTTTGCCCGTCATCTTGCATAGAAATACCGACAAGCCCGATTGCGTCTTTTGCCATAAAAAGCGCGTCCTCAATGCTCTTCCCCTCGGTATTTATATCAAAATCGGGGACATAAACAACATAGTATTTGCTTTTCCCTTTCGGTGGATAAATAATAATAGGATAAACGTCTTTCATATTTTAATCTCCTTTTAAATTGTTCCTTTTTATAATTGCTTTTGCAAGCATTTCGTCAATCTCGCCGTGACGTGGAATCGGTTCTTTTTTGCCGCCTTTTTTATAAATGGTATGATTACCGCCTTCGCGGTAAAGTTCCCAACCGTTTTTCTCAAATAGCCTTATTAAATCACGTCTTTTCATTTGCAACCTCTTTACACTATATATTATACGCATTAGTGCGTATTTTGTCAAGTATTTTGCGGCAATATTTTGCATTTTATTTTTTCTTTCTGTCTTTCAACTCGGTTACAAGAGTTTTAAGCGTTGAGCGGATAAGCTGTAAATCTTCTTCGGAAAGCGATCCGATTGCTTGTATATCAAAGCCGAGAGCCTGTAAATGCTCTTCGGTAATTTTGTTGTTGTACGGTTCGGGAGATACCCCGAGAGCCTTTTCTATGGCTTGTACGGTATCTATGCGGGGGTGTGGCGCACGCCCTGAAAAAACATCTTCAAGGGTTCTTTTAGAAATTCCCGCCTTTTCGGCGATGTCATTCATTGTTAATTTTTTTTCTTTCTTAATTCTTTTGTAAAGTTCGATATTCATTGCCTTTCACTCCTTTGCATGGTTATTATACCAAAACCACGATTTTTTGCAACTTATTGCCGTAAAATAGTTGACAAACACGAAATAACGTGGTAATATAATATCAGAAAACACGGAAAACCGTGGTTTCAAATGAATTAGCTTACACATTTTCATTCCCCCTTATTAAATCCAGGAGCGAGCTTCTTTCGAGGGGTTCGCTCTCGGGGTGGGAGAGAAAAACAAGGAGATATTCAATGACTACTGCGGAAAGAATTAAAGACTTAGCGAACAAGCTCAATGAAGAAGCGGACTATTACGGAGCGTATATCACCGAACTCAGCAAGGCGGCGAAAAAGCCCGAAGACGAGTTTATAAAGGAATGCGAAATCATTGACTTGAAATATTCGAACATTGATAAAAAAGCGGCTCAAGCCGTCCTTGTCTTTTTTCTTAAAACATGCGAAGAAATGAACGAAGCCAAATCCGCTTCCAAATTTTTAAATTAAAGCAGTTGCAAAAAACGCAACAACCACAAATAACGGAGTATATGGCAAGACCTTATAAATTAACTAAATATAAAAACCTTCAAAAGCTCTTAATGGAAAGGGATTTGAGATATTGGCAGGTCGCCGCAAAGGTGTTTATGCCCGAACGAACTTTCAGATATAAAATGTCGGATAAGTCTCCGGGGTTCTACTCGGCGGAGATGTTCCGCATTCAACGCAACGTTTTTCCCGACAAGACGATTGAAGAGATTTTCGGCGAATAAGGAGAGGAACGATGATAAAAGTGACTGAAAAAGACATACAGGACTTTGTAGCGTATGGCGAAGAACGCGGAAAGGAAAAGACCGTGCAGACGGTTTTTAAAATACTTTCCCCGCTTTTAACGAAAGAACAGGTTAACGACCTTGCTCAATTTATGGTGAACGCTTTTTGTTGCAAGCACCTTGATAAAGCTTTATACGGCGATACGACGGTTGAAATGGCGAATTTTATCGCTAACGCGGGCAACGATTATACTTCGAAAGCTTGCTTATTAACCGAGCTTTTAGAGCTTAACGGTGACTATGGTAATCACATCGCTTACGAGGTAAGGAAAATAGACAAAACACCTAAAAGCGTAGCTAATTTCATTAAAAGAAACGAAATAAAATCGACGATACAAGAGCTAAAACAGAAATTGAAATCGTTATAATTTCGAAAGCTGAATGTTGCTTTTTATCTTCGGTTTGTTCCTCTTTTGACAAAGCTTCTGCTTCGCGGCGTTCCTTTTCCACATAGTACGCCGCAAGCCCTGCGGGGGTAATGAAATAACTCGTTGGGAACGTTATTTTGGTTATATTTGTTTTGTTTGCGTCGAATTCGTCTTCATCAAGGTCGTAATTCCAAATATAACCTTTATAAAGCAGATAGTTGATAATTTCTTCATAGTGAGGAATGCCGTTTGTAAGGAATTGCACATCAACAGCACCCTTTAATTGGCTTAGTTCTTTCAAGATTTCAAATTCGATGTTACAAAGTTTATCCATAAATTACCTCAAGGAGAATGAAAGATGAGTAAGTTAAAAGAGCGGCGAGAGGAATTGCGCTTAACGCAAAAAGAAGTCGCCGAAAAAATAGGTATTGCTGAAAGTGCCTATCAGAGATATGAGTACAACAAAATGGAGCCAGGCGTTAGCATGGCTTTAAAGATTGCTAAGGCATTAAATACAACGGTAGAGGAGCTTTATTCTTCATCGATATAAAGTTCCTCAACGGTTGTTTCTAAGGCTTTGGCAAGGTGTACAGCTGTAAAAGCAAGCGGAACAATTTGCCCGCGCTCGTATCTTTGATAGGTACTTTCTGCTATATTGGCGCGCTCGGCAACTTGCTTTTGAGTGAGCTTTAACTCTTGCCGGCGTTGCTTTAAAGCTATAACCTTTGGTTTATTGGAAGGGAAAAGATTTTCAACGGATGAATCCAAAGCTCTTGCTAAAGCGATTGCATTTATGGCTGTCGGAATTCTTTCAGATTTTTCCCATTTTTGTATTTGTTGATAAGAAACGTTGAGAACATCGGCTAATTGTTTTTGAGAAAGGTTTAGCTCCTCTCTTCGTTCTTTAATCTTGTTTGTCATTTATAGGGAAAACCTCTTCCACAGTGGCGTTTAAAGCTTTTGCGATACGAACAGCGTTATAAACGGTCGGAATCCTTTGTCCGCTTTCATATCGTTGAATGATAGTATAGCTTGTTATTCCTGCTTTTTCGGCAAGTTGCGGTTGTGTTAAATTAAGTTTTTTTCGATACTCTGAAATTTTATTTGACATATACCCTCAAATTACTTGACACCACGCAAAAGTTGTGATAAGATACAATCACCACTCAAACGTGGTGTAAAGCATAAATAAATTTTTAGTAAATCCGATTATACAACAAATCGGTTGTGATTGTCAAATTTGACAAAAGGAGCGAAGTATGGTTGCAAAAACCCCGAAAGAGGTCTTAGAAAAGGAGTTTATCAGAACCGCGGATATTCGCGTTCTTATGGAGTGCGGCGAAGATATGGCAAGCAAGGTTATGAAAGAAGTAAAAGCCTTTCAAGACAGTACGGGCGGCTTACTTCGCGGGGTTTGCCACGTAAACGACCTCAAAGCCTGGATGAAGCATAACCGAGAAAAAGGCAAGGTGCGCGGCAATGTCTGAGAGCTTACGAGATTTAAGGTTGCAAAATAAAATGACATGCGCCGAGGTTGCTTCTGCATTGGGCGTAACAAAAAATGCCGTAATCAACTACGAAAGCGGAGTACGGAATATAAGCCTTGAGCAAGTCGTTAAACTCGCAACGTTATTTGATTGCACCGAAAGAGAGATTATCGACGCGGCTCTTAATAGTCGCTCCGCCCGATAAGATAATCGGCGGACACGTCGAAGAAATCGCATAATTTTTTTAAAATCTGTAACGACGGTTCGCGCGTGTCTGATTCATAATTGATTATTGCGTTTCTTGTCAATCCTACAGCTTCGGCAACTTCACGAGCTGTTAAATTTCTTGAATTACGAAGCTCTTTTAATTTCTGTCCTAATGTCTGCATAAAAAAAATATAACACAAACTGTGTGCAAATAGTTGACAGCTCACAAAACGTGTGCTATAATATGCTCACAAGTTGTGAGCAATACAAACGACCACAAATCAATTTTTTAAATGAACAGATTCCTTAATATCTTAAACGAGGAAACGAAGAACTTAACCAAACCAGAGCAAAAAGAAGTTTTAAACCGACTTTTTGAAATATATCCGAATTTAAAAAAAGAAATAAAAAAGGAGAAAAGGAATGAAAGATGACTTTTTAGAGTACGGAAACAAACAACCACGCCCGACGTTTAAAGGCTTATTAAAGCAATTATGCGTTTGGGGAATCTTAGCGGCGATATTCGTCGTCGGCATGATTTTAAACGGGAGCGTGAAGTTATGAAAGGATTTAAAGCTTTTGAAAAAGGTTTAATTTGCAAAGGCAAGCAATATGCCGAGAACACGGTGTTTGAAGAGCCTGAAGCGATTGTTTGCCGAAAGGGAATGCATTTTTGCAAAAACCCGTTCGACGTCTTGGACTATTATCCGCTTATCGATTATAACGGAGAGTTTCCCGATTTTGCCGAAGTCGAAGCGTTGGACGAGCCTGTAACGGACGATAATAAGAAGTTTTGCTCAAAGAAACTTAAAATCGGCGCAAAGCTGTCTTTTGCGAACTTTATAAAGGCGGCGGCGAGTTTTGAATTTGAAAAGACTGAAAACGATAAAAAGTCAAATGTTGTTGAAAACTCGGGCAATTACGCGAAGATAGGCAGTAGCGGCGATTCCGCGAAGATAGGCAGTAGCGGCAATTACGCGCAGATAGGCAGTAGCGGCGATTCCGC
>ERZ1034984.3662-NODE-3662-length-10836-cov-6.233466_pt1 | contig 10836 bp, 9 predicted proteins | sample MGYA00520589_ERZ1034984 | MGnify/ENA primary metagenome ERZ1034984 (study PRJEB33766, sample SAMN09781790) | gut metagenome | biome: gut microbiome | host: Homo sapiens | place: Madagascar | study: EMG produced TPA metagenomics assembly of the PRJNA485056 data... | reverse complement strand
TAGGCTTCCTTTCTTAAGACTAACCGTGTCTCAATGCTAACTTAATGACATTGGGTGAGAGTTGGTGCTTTTTCCAGGAAGCAAAGCAGCAAGGTGAAGAGAACGGCAACCAAAGCCAGAATCACGATTCCAACTCGCACCCTTTTCCCGATGCGCCTGCTGCATTGGATGCACCCTCCGATGCTTAGAAACAGGTAGTCCAGCAGAAAATATGCCACAAACATCTCACTCAAGTATGTCCATATGCGAGCACCGTTTTCCTTGTAAAACAAGTGCATCCCAAAAGTTAAGATACACCCGCCTATAATTGCTGCTTTGCCGATAGTATTGGCCTTTGTTTCTTTTCCTTCCACGACGGGGAACATATTAAATCCGATTCGCATAACCCCTCCTGTTGTTTCTTATTTTCAGAACTCGTCGTTATCGGATTATAAATGATAACGGCATAGCGATTCAACATTTTCACGAAGAAAGATGTATAAATAAATTGAATAGATGGGACACCGGAGGGCCGAGGCGGGCGGCGTGGTGCCTCCCGACGAAGGAATAAGGATTTGCGGGCTTTAAAGCACCACGTCCACGGCGCCGAAAGCACGGATAGGCTCAGGGACGTGGTGCCCCCCGACGAAGGAATAAGGATTTGCGGGCCTTGAAGCACCACGTCCACGGCGCCGAAGGGCCAGCCGAACCGGGCGGCGTGGTGCCTCCCGACGAAGGAATAAGGTTTTGCGGGCCTTGAAGCACCACGTCCACGGCGCCGAAGGCACGGGCGGGCTCAGGGACGTGGTGCTTCCCAACGAAAGAATAAGGATTTGCGGGCTTTGACGCACCACGTCCACGGCGCCGAAGGCACGTCCCTTCTTCTCCCCACTAAAAAAACTGCATGCGGGAGGCAATCTTGGCCGGGGGGTGCGGCGGCTTGAGCCGTAACCCCCGGCGGTTGCTGACCGCATGTTCGATAATCCCGGTTCGATAATCCGGCACAAAAATAATCCGACAAAAAAACTGCATGCGGGAGGCAATCTTGGCCGGGGGGTGCGGCGGCTTGAGCCACAGACCCCGGCGGTTGCTGACCGCATGCAGTTTTTTTATTCTACTTCCAGTCCTTCCCGAACTTCCAGTTCCGTCTCTTCGATGGTCGGATCCTCCGTGGACCAGGTATCCCGAAGGGTGATGACGGAGGCGATGATCAGAAGAACGATGCCCACGATGGTGTTCCAGTAGACATGTTCTCCCAGGACTGCCACCGCCAGCACCGGTGCGATGGCCGGCTTAATGAAGAATGCGATGGATCCTGTGGTGGCATCCGAGTAACGGATGGCCAAGAAGTAGAACAGGTATCCCAGACCGGTAACCACGATTCCGCAGTAGAGAAGTACCAGCGGCTGTTCCGTGATGTGGGCGAATACCGGACGTCCCATCGGAATCAGGACCAAGAGCAGCACCAGCGAACCCAGGATGAAGGAGATGCTGGTCTGAGCGAAAGTACCGATTCGGCCGATGGTTTTTTTGCCCATTACCGTATATGCTGCAAAGGTAACGGAGGCCAGAAGCATGGTGGCCATACCGAACACCGTGTTGCCCGGCTGAACGTCCCACGGACGAATCATGAATACCGCTGCCACGATGCCGATGAAAAATGCCAGTCCCTTCGCTTTATCCATCTTCTCCGAGGTAAAGAAGTGGGCGATAACCATGGTGAACAGCGGGTTCAGGCAAATCAGTGCTGCTGCGGTGGATGCGTTGCAGTGCTGAACGCCAATCTGGAATGCCAGCATGCTGATGGCAATTCCCATGATACCTACCAGAAGCAGCCAGAGCCAATCGCCTTTTGTAATCTTAATGTTGTCCTTCCGGATTTCCGCAACGCCGAAAGGCGCCAGCACCAGACCGCCGATAAGGAAACGGAGAAACGTGAGCTGAATGGAATCAAATGTGCTTCCGGCAATCTTCAGGGCAATCTCCATTGTCCCGAAAAGAAACGCCGTCAAGATGATGTAAGTAACTACTTTTTTCATGATGAGCCTTCTTTCTGTACCATTACCATTAATTTTTTTAAACTGTTTTTTCCAATTGTTTATATTACGCTCATTGTTCTCCGCCCGCAATAAAGGTATCGAATTCTGTACAAAAAAACATTATTTTTCTTCCGGGTTTTTCGGGTTGTCCTTCCGGCGAAACTTCGGCAAGGCTGCTCCGGCCAGTGATTTCAGCACCTCCGCTACCACGGTTCGGTCCTCCTCCTCCAGGTTCCGCAAGGAGGCAATCATTTTGGCCATGTCCGTCAGACTCATTTCCTTCAAGTCCTGGAGGGTATCCACCTGATGTTCCGCCAGGACGTCAAAGAGAGAATTGATGAACACCTTCCGCTTCTCATCGGGCACGGACTGGAGCCAGTCGTGCACCGTCCGGTTCATGTATTTTCCGCCGGTGTCGATTTCCTCCAGGTAGACGAAATCGGAATCCTGCACCTGCCAGGAATAGGAGAAGTGCTGCATGATGCCGATGGCATCGCTCTGGACCACTTGGTAATCCGAGCTGTTCTGCATCATCATTCCCACCACCGAAGTGCGAGGAACCAGTTTCGTGATGGCAACTTCGCTCTTCTCCTGAATCCGGTCCAGCTCTTCCTGAACCTCATCTCGGAATCCCGGTCCGTCCAAGCTGTAAGCCCTCAGGATGCGGGAGCGCACTTCCGGACTGCACATCAGTGCCGCATATACCGCCAGGTTTCCCCCTTTGGAATGGCCGCCCACGTAGAAGCGGCGATTCCGGCCCTTTCGATTACCGGGTCCGTAATTCCGCTCCAAATACTCCACCGCTTCCGACTGCGACGGAACTTCGTTCATGAAGGACAGGTTGAAGTCCTCCTTCCAGCCCAGCATGGATCCGTCCGTTCCCCGGAAGGCCACGAAGTCCGTGTTGGCATCCAGCCGGAAAATCATGGCGCCGAACTGCTTTTCACTGGATTTGTCAAAGTCGCCCACGATATCCCGGATTTTCAGATTTCGGTACCGCCGGCTGGCTACCGCGTAGGCCATCAGGTTCATATTGTCGGAATCGGAAATCCCGTCGCAAAATATTTTTTCAAACCACTCGTTTCGAAAGAAATCGGCAACGGTCACGCCCCTCCGCAGGCGATCCGGCAGGTTCTCCGGCTTCGGATCGGCGAACTCCAGCCGAGCATAGGACAGCTGGCTCAGCACCAGGCTGTCCACCGGATTCAGCGGCATCTCTTCAAATGTCCGGGTGGTGTTCTTCACATAGTCCAGGATGTTCATAATCTCACCTTCTTGCACTCCTCTTCAATGATGTGCTCCACTTCCGCCAGGTCTTCTTCCCGCAGCAGCACCTCGATTACATCTCCCCCTCGGAGGATGGTGTGCCCGTCGGGAATGAATTCCTGTTCCTCTCGAATCACGGAGACGATCAAAGCACCCAAGGGCAGCCCCATATCCATGATTCGCTTTCCGTCCATAATCGAGCCGGGATGGACAATATCGTCGATGATGCTTTTGCGCTGTTTCGAAACGTTGTAGCGCTTTCCGCTGCTGCGATTCATCAGCTGAGTGTAGATTGGCTCCGTTCCCAGGCGCTCCGAGATTACGAAGGCAATCAGGGAAACCATCACCAGCCCCAGCAGGGAACGAAAATCTCCCGTCATCTCCGTAATCAGCACCACCCCCGTTACCGGCGCGTGGACGATGGCCGCAAAATACCCCGCCATGGCCAGTACCACGAAGGCGGCAATGTATTTTCCGTCAATGCCCAGCAGGTTTTCCAGCAGCCGGGAGTAGACTCCGCCGGTAACGGCGCCCAGCACCAGCAGGGGCAGGAAGATGCCGCCCGGTGCGGTGGTTCCGAAGCTGGCAGTGGAGAATACGAATTTCACTGCCAAAAGGATCAGCAACGCTTTCAGCGCGAAGTCGCCCTCTGCAATCCGGCTCACCAACCCGTTTCCGCTTCCCAAAGTAATCGGGTATGCAAAGAAGCAGATGTAGGCCATGGTCAGGCCCACCGCCAGCTTGGCAAAAGGCGCAATATTTCCCTTGTAATCCATTTTTCCGGTCTTTGGGTTCAGCCGCCGTCTTCCCGGCCACTTCTTGGCCAGTGCGTTAGCCGCCGTGCCTACCCGGTCAAAAAAATCCTGCATCCGTTCGATGGTCCGGTTATACAGGCTTCCGAACAGGCCCAGCACCACCCCCAGAATCATGGCGAACCAGTAATATTTCAGCGGAAGACGGTACTCGATTTGGAAGCCAAATACCGGCTCCATCCCTATGATGTAGGCGGCCACAAAATCCGATGATGCCGCCGCTGCCATGGTGGACAGAAGCACTTCCGATGAAAAGTTGCGGTACAATTCCTCCAAGCAGAATATGGTGCCCGCCAAAGGTGCGCCGAAGGCCGCAGACAATCCGGCACCGGCGCCACAGCTCATGAGGTACCGCTCCTCGGTCAGCACCCGCTTGTTGGTCCGGGCAAAACCCTTTCCCACCATCGCACCGATCTGAATGCTGGGGCCCTCCCGTCCCAGTGCCAGACCGCCGCCGATGGACAGGGCGCAGCCCAGGATTTTGGAAACCAGCACCGAAAGCCAGTTCATATCCTTCTTTCCCAGCAGCTCCGCTTCCACCTGTGGAATGCCGGAGCCGGTGGATTCCGGTTCTTTCCGCAGAATCCACCCGATAACCAGCACCAGCAGGAGCATCACCAGGGCGGCGATGAGCGCCGGTCCCACTCCGGTGTTGGCGTAAGCCACCAGCCGGTTCCGGCACCCGTCCGCAAAAATCAGAAGCCATCGGAACAGGGCGATAATCAGCCCGGTCGTCACACCGATGATAATTCCCTGACCGATTAAGGCGTATCGGAACACGGATTTTCGGCGGAGGTTCTTCACCACCGCGCTTTTTCCTTTCAAGTTTTCTTTTGTCATTGTTCTCTTCTCAATTTTTCTCTATTATGCGAAAGAGGAGCCGGGGACATCGGTCTCCCACTCCTCTCTGGTATCTTTTTTTACCCGCTAATTCGAGTAAAGGTTGTTGGTGGAGAATTCCGGATTGCTGGTCACGTCAATTCCCAGGGACTTCATGGTCTGTTCGTCCCGGTCGCTGAGGATTGCGGTGCAGTGGGCCATGCAGCCTCTCAGCTTCGGCAGCTGCTGCAGCGCCATTTCCGCAATCGGGTTGGTCATCTTGCTCATGGTGAGGGCCATGATGATTTCCTCGCAGTTCAGGCTGGACTTGTCGTGGAACAGCCGCACTCTCATATCCCGGATGTTCTCCAAAATCTGCGCGGAGATGACCGGAATTCCGTCATCGATTCCCGCCAGCTTCTTGATGGCGTTCAGCATCATTGCGGCAGTGGCCACCATGCGTTCCGAGTTCTTTCCGGTAACGATGGCGCCGTCCGGCAGCTGAATGGCGGTGATGATTACATTCTCGTCATCGCCTTCTTCCTGACGCTTCAGTTCCGCGTACTCCTCTGCCGGTTTTACCACCGGGCGGTCGTAGCGGCCGGCCTGAACCTCTTCCATGAGGAGCTTGGTGCGCTCCAGGATGCTCTCGTCGATTTTGCCCTTCTTATAGGAGCATTCCGCCAGCAGGTACCGGCGAATGATTTCCTGTCGGGAAGCTTCCCGGCACACTTCGTCATCGGAGATGCAGAATCCGACCCGGTTCACGCCCATATCCGTCGGAGACTGATAGGAATCGTCTCCGGTAATTTTGTGGAGAATTCTTCTCAGTACCGGGAACGCTTCGATGTCCCGGTTGTAGTTCACGGCGGTTTTGCCGTAGGCTTCCAGGTGGAAGGAATCAATCATATTCACATCCTTCAGGTCTGCCGTCGCCGCTTCGTAGGCGATGTTCACCGGATGCTTCAGCGGCAGGTTCCATACCGGGAAGGTCTCGAACTTGGCGTAGCGTGCCTTGTTGCCCCGGCGGTATTCGTGATATACCTGGGACAGAGAGGTGGCCAGCTTTCCGGAGCCGCCTCCCGGACCGGTTACAACCACCAGCGGTTTCGTCACTTCGATGTGCGGATTGGCGCCGTAGCCTTCATCGCTGACGATGGTATCCACGTCCGTCGGGTAGCCCTTGGTGTACCGATGCTTGTAGGTGCGGATGCCGCGACGTTCCAGCTTGTTGATGAACATGTTGACGGATGGCACATCCTGATACCGGGTGACCACCACCGAATTGATCTGAAGATCGTAATCCCGCAGCGCATCGATGAGTCTCAATACTTCCAGGTCATAGGTGATGCCGAAATCCTGGCGGGTTTTGCTGGTGGTGATATCACCGGCATAGATGCAGATGATAATCTCCGTCTGATCCTTCAGACGCTGCAGCAGGTTTATTTTCGCATGCTCGTCATACCCCGGAAGCACCCGAGCGGCATGCTTGTCTTCTACCAATTTACCACCGAATTCCAAATACAGTCTCCCGTCTCCGTTTGTAATGCGCTCCCGAATATATCTGGACTGCTCTTCCAAATATTTCTCCGCGTCAAATCCAATCTTCTTCATGTTCTTCCTCTCTTGTCGTTCTTGCCTATTCCGGCCGGATTGTCATTTCCAATTTATTTCTCCGGCTTCCCATTGTTTCATCGCCGAAGTACATGCTGTACTCCGCAAAAATCTTTCCAAACCCTTCTTCGTCTAGATCGTGGGTCACATCGTGGGTCACCATTTCGATATTCACGCTTCCCACCGGAAGGCGGTACCGAACCAATTCCCGGCGGCCCTTCTCCAGATGGAGATCCAGATTCATCCCGTCGTTCTTCTTTTTCTTTCCGTACCGGTGTACCTCCACGATGTCGCCCGTCAGTTTAATCATGGTGCGGCTGTCCTGCATTCCCGTCTTCTCCGATTCCTCATAGGTGATGTAGGTGGAATTTTCTTTGGTATAAACGGTAGCTTCCGTAATCATTTCCATCTCATCATCCAGGGTCAGCTTCCGGGCAAACGCATTTCCGCTGGGTTCCAGACTCTCTTCGTATTGCCGGTTGCGTATGCGCAACGTCGCTTTGTTTTTAGCCAAAATTACTCCTCTTTACTTTAATGATTCTGCGATTGCATCTGCCAGAGCCACCAGAGCTTCTCTGGTGGCTTCCTTTACGGTACCCTTGATGGTCACCATGTCGCCCACGTATTCGGTTCCGGTGAGCTGATCCGTCATCTCCTGAACCTTCTTGCCGGCGGTCGGTGCCCAGGAACCGCTCTGAATGATGCTGACCTTCTTATTGGATACGCCCATGGACCGCAGCTCGGTCAGTGCCTCTTCCATCTTGATGAACATATCGCCGTTGTACGTGGTGGTGGCGATGACCAGATTGCTGAAGCGGAATACTTCCGGCAGGATGTACATCGGATCCGTGTGGGAAACGTCGATCAGCTTCATCTTGTCCACGCCCTTTGCCGCCAGCTCGTTGGCCAGAATTTCCGCACCGTTCTTGGTGTTGCCGTACGGAGAAGCGTACAGAACCAGCACGCCCTGCTCCTCTGCGGTGTAGGTACCCCATGCGGTATACGCCGCCAGGTACTTCTCGAAATCCTTCCGGATGATGTATCCGTGCAGCGGGCAAATCATCTTGATATCCAGTCCGGATGCCTTCTTCAGCGCACCCATGGTGAACTTTCCGAATTTGCCCACGATGGTGGTGTAATATCTCCGGGCTGCCGGCAGCCAATCTCTGTCGAAATCGTAACAGTCCGCAAAAATATTTCCGTCATGAGCACCGAAGATTCCGAATGCGTCTGCGGAGAACAGGGTTCCGGTGGTCTTCTCGTAAGTCATCATCACTTCCGGCCAGTGAACCATTGGGGTATTTACGAAGGTGAACACGTGCTTTCCGGTGCTCAGCTCTTCCCCCTCTTCCACCTGAAGGAAGTTGTCATCCAGGTTCCAGCTAACGTAGTTCTTCAGCATGTTCTTGATTTTGGAGGTCGCCACAATCTTGGTCTCCGGGTGACGGCGCACCAGCTCGCACAGGGACGCGCTGTGGTCCGGCTCCACGTGGTTGATGATGATGTAATCCAGACCCCGGCCGTTCAGCAGGTAATCCAGGTTGTCGTCGAACACGCGAACCACGGAATCGTCCACCGTATCCAGCACTACGGTCTTCTCATCATCGATAAAATAAGAATTATACGCCATTCCCTCGGTCATCGGGATGGCCCCCTCGAACATGGACAGCTTCCGGTCGTTGCCGCCGATCCAATACATATCTTCCTGAATTTTAGTATAGCAGTACATTTATATCTCCTTTCCGCACCCCGAAGGGTGTTCTTTTAATGCAATCTCATTTAAGCTTAATTTAAACACATAGGGTTATTATACACTCATAAAACTCGGATTATCAATAGTTTTATGGCGGCTTTCCCTCTCCCCACAGAAAATTCATAAAACTCCCGAATCCACACGCGATTCTCATATTGAGGGGTTATAATAATTAGAGTTGTGTGAAAATCCATTCAATAATTAACCACATGGAGGAAATAGATATGAACGAAAAGAACCCTTTTGATTCCATCCCCGAGGATCCGAATTTCGTCTTGGTCAATCCCGACGAACCGGACGTCAACCCTCAGGTCTGGTCGGAAACCAAGGGCGGCACGGAAGGTGTTTTTACCGGCGAAAAAAAAGCCCCAAGGAAAAAACCTTCGCCTCGGCCCAAGACGTCCGACTCCCCCTACGTCACGAAACGCTTTCTGGCGGTGGCTTTGGTCCTGGCGGTAATTTTCAGCTCCGCTTTGGGGGCCTTCCTGGGAAGCCGAATGAGCGGCGGCGGCAGCTATTCCAATCTGGACAGCAACAATTCACTGGAAAGCGCCACCGGAAGCAAGCTGACCATTCAGCAAATCTATAAGAAAAATGCGGATGCGGTGGTGGAAATCAGCACTGAGGTTCCGACGAAGAGCGTGCTGGGGAACTCCGTCAGTCAGGGCGCCGGCAGCGGTGTCATCGTGAACAAGAAGGGGTACATCGCCACCAACTATCACGTCATCGAGGGGGCCAAGAAAATCACCGTCCGTCTGCGGAACGGCCGATCCCGCTCCGCGTCCGTGGTGGGCTACGATGAAGGAAACGATATCGCCGTTCTGAAAATCGGCGGCAGCGGCTACACCTCTGTCACCATCGGCAAGAGCAAAAAAGTGCAGGTGGGCGACCTGGCCGTAGCCATCGGCAACCCTTTGGGCCAGCTGGGCGGCACCACTACTTCCGGCATCATCAGCGCATTGGACCGGCAGCTGTCCATCAACGGCAAGAAGCTGACCCTTCTTCAGACGGATACCGCCATCAACCCGGGAAACTCCGGCGGCGGCCTGTTTAACGGAAAGGGCGAGCTCATCGGTCTCGTGGTGGCCAAGGGGTCCGGCACCGGAATCGAAGGGCTGGGCTTTGCCATCCCGGTGGATACCGCCGCACCGATCATCGACGATATCATCAAGAACGGCACGATAGTGGAAAAACCGGCGGCAGGCATCAGCATTTTTGACGTGACCGAGGACCGGAAGGCCGAGTACAATGTGGATAAGGCCGGCGTGTACATTCACGAGGTGTACGGCAGCCACGCTAAGAAGGCGGGTCTCAAGTCCGGCGACCGGATTACCAAGCTGGACGGCAAGAAAGTCACCTCCTCCAACGGCTTAATTCAGGCCATTCAGAAGAAGAAGGTGGGAGACACCGTCACCTTCACTGTGGAGCGGAACGGCAAAGAAGTGACCGCAAAAGTCAAGCTGGAGAAGGCATCTCAGTTCGAGAATCAGACCGAGGACAGCTCGCAAGGGGAGCAATAGATAATGAGAAAACCCTGCATCGTCAAGCAGTTGCTGACGATGCAGGGTTTTTCCATTTTCTGGCCGCCTGTTCTGAATTTCAGGCCCGGTGGTTTGCGTACGAAAACCGAATCTATTGGCTTTGCGGGAAGTCAGGCACGAACCGCGCCGGCTCCCGGGCCGCATGTTTCCTCTGCGCGGCCCGGAGCCGCCATCAATATACCTGGCGGATGGCTTCCATGATGTTTTCCGCTCCCACAACGGAAATCCCCGTCAGGGTGAACTTGCTGTTTTTTTTCGGCAGAATAATTTTCTCATAACCCAGGCGCACCGCCTCTGCCGCGATTTTTTCCGCATTTCGCACGGACCGCAGGTTTCCGGTCAAGCCGATCTCGCCGATAGCGATGGTCTTCGCGGCAGCGCACTTTCCACGGAAGGAACTGAAGATGGCCAGAGCCACTGCCAGGTCCGTTGCGGTGCTGTCCGGCCGCATGCCCCCCACCACGTTCACGTACACGTCGTAGTTTAACAGGGAAATGCCCGCTTTCTTCTCCAGAACCGCCAGAATCATATTCAGCCGGTTCTGATCGATGCCCAGGGCCGTTCTTCGGGCAAAACCCACATTGGATGGGCTCACCAAAGCCTGTATTTCAAAGAACACCGGCCGGCTGCCCTCGTAGATGGCGGATACCAGAGATCCCTCTTCCTGCACATCCGGATTTTCCAGCAGGCTTCCGGAAAGGTCATTTTCTTCCTTCATCCCCTCCGGGTCCATGCGAAAGGCCCCGATTTCTTCCGTCGTACCGAAACGGTTTTTCAGGGAGCGGAGCACCCTCAGGTCTCGATCCCGTTCTCCGTTAAACTGCAGCACGCAGTCCACCATGTGCTCGATGGTCTTCGGGCCCGCCAGCTCGCCGGATTTGGTCACATGAGCCACAATCATCACCGGCACGTTCTTGGTCTTCGCGAAATTCATCAGCAAGTTGGAACAGGTCCGAATCTGGGAGACGCTGCCCGCCACGGAATCGATTCCGCCGGAATACACCGTCTGGATG
>ERZ1034984.3656-NODE-3656-length-10861-cov-8.601055_pt1 | contig 10861 bp, 10 predicted proteins | sample MGYA00520589_ERZ1034984 | MGnify/ENA primary metagenome ERZ1034984 (study PRJEB33766, sample SAMN09781790) | gut metagenome | biome: gut microbiome | host: Homo sapiens | place: Madagascar | study: EMG produced TPA metagenomics assembly of the PRJNA485056 data... | reverse complement strand
CAAAAGATGTAGTTTCTTTGCAATCTTTACTAATAAATATCCTTTCGGAAATGCTTTTAATTCTTCCTCCGTCAGTCCACGCATTAATAAAAGTACTACACCATATACAATCACTCCAACGAGAATAGCTGTCGCTGTTGCAATTGCATTCATTTTTATTGTTTTAATCAAAAGCTCATACATACCATATACCGCTCCGCCCATAACCGCAGAGGCAATTGCCGGAATCAGAAATGTCCTAACAACTTCCTGACGGTACTTTATATATTTTCGTATTGCGGCACCATTTAAAATACACATTAAAAACGAGAAAAATGTATTCGCCCATACAACTGCATAGATATTCAGGTTAAAACCATACATCAGTATGAATAACACGCCTATATGAAGTGCCAGAGTAATTACTGCATTTTTTACCGGTGCTTTCATACGGTCAATTCCCTGAAGTATACCGTTACTTAACGTAGACAAGGAATAAAAGATAATGGAAATTGCTCCTACCTGTATCATCCTTGCCGGCATTTGTCTTGCATCATGGAATAACAATTGTAATATCGGAGATGCCAACACTCCCATGCCTACTGCACATGGAAAAGCAATGACCATAACAAAGCGAATGGAACTTGCAATTTTTCTTCGCACCTGTGGGAAATCTCTTGATGCAAATGCAGTTGCAAGACTTGGTACACTGGATGCTGCCATGGATGATGCAATTGCTATTGGCACATTAATCAATGTTTTATATTTTCCGCTAAAAATTCCCCACATAGTACTGTAAGTTTTTTCTGCATATCCCTGCGTTGCTGCCACATGCTTAAAAATTCCCATGTCAATAATAGAACTGATATTATAGATAGTTGTACTTAATAAAACCGGGATGATTGTCATAACCAAAACAAAAAAGATGTTTCGATAGCTTTCTTCTCCCTTTCTTCTATCCCGGAGCATTTGGCGTTTAAACACCGGTACATAAGCAGAAAATACAAATAACACAAACAGCAATGCTGCTAATGCTCCTAATCCGGTACCTATCGTTCCGCCTGCTGCTCCATAAGCAGCTCCATACTGGTCTGAATTACCTAAAACCGCACCGATACGAGAACCGTATCCGAATAACATATAAGCTGCCCATATACTTACAATCGCATTTACAATCTGCTCAAGTAGCTGGGAAATGGCACTTGGCATCATCGTACCCATTCCTTGGAAAAATCCACGCACTACACCAAGAACTGCTACCACCAGTAACGTGGGTGCCAATACTTTTAATGCAAAAATACTAAGAGGAGTTTTTACCAAATAAACAGTTATAACTTCTGCTCCAAAATATACAATCAAAGCTGCTATCGTACCGGAAATTGTTGCAAACAAGATTGCCCCTTTAAAAAGTCGATATGCATTTTTTCTCTCTCCCTTAGCAACTCTGGTTGATACTAATTTGGAAACAGCCAATGGTAAGCTGTAGGAGGAAATCAGCAACAGAATACTGTATACCTCCATTGCCGCTCCATAATAATCATTTCCAATATCACCGATAATTGCAGTTAAAGGGATTCGGTACAACAATCCAATTACTCTACTAATAATAGATGCCACTGCCAGAATGGAACCTTGTATTAGAAAACCGGATTCATTTTTTTTCTGTGTGCTCATAAAAGTTCCTCAAATTCGTTCTTATTCCGCAGCTCTTGCCTGCTGTAATTCTTCCTCTGACTGGTATACATGGAAACGATCTTTATAGGTATCCTGTACAATACATACCCATGTCTTACCCTGATTAATGGTAATCTCATTTCCGCTTTCATCAAAGTAACGTGCCGGTGAATTCTCATTTGCCTTTGTCCATGTTACCTTTTCCATTTTTCCATTTGTAATATAAGCACCTTCTCCACCGGAAGTTGTATTAATATCCAAATATCCGTTTTCGTCTTTATTAGACCAGGAACAATACTGAATCAAAATATTTTTTACTGCTAATTGCTGTTCATTTGCGCCATCAATTTGCTTATCCTTAAACTCATAACGATAATACAAACCATCATTTGCATTGTATACAAACCAAGGCTTATTTACCACATATCCCGGGCTTACAACCTGTGCATCTTCGCCGTTTGCCAATGTTACTTCCTGGTCATCTTCTGCAAACTGGTAATGTCCTTTATAATCTTCTGAAAGTTCTGTACGATATCCTTTTTTCTCAATTCCGGCATTAATTCCCTCTGCGCTTGCAAAAGCATTGTGAGGTGCCTTACGGTTTGCATCACGATAAAATACAATAGAACCCACAGAACCATCAAGTCCGCTTAAGTTATTTACGTCTTCCTGCGCTAACAAAGGTTCTGCATAAATAGATTGTCCGTAATGTGCATATATTGCATCAAATTCTTTTGCAAAGTAAAGAAAATAATGACGACAGCTTCTTACTGAACCGATTTTATCCAATGCAGAATAATCTTGGAAAATTGCCATCAAACGAGTATATGCTCCTTCTACCGGAACCTCGTAAATAATATCTGCGGAAGATATTCCATACTGTGGTAATGCATCAGAAGTATTTCCGATCATAATTGCCAACGGACGTTTTTTTGCCTGATTTTCATCAATCCATTGACCGGACAAATAGCTCTTAGCCTGTCCTTCATGTGTATCAACCGGTTCTTCTACCGGCTCTTCTTTTTTGACTTCTTCTTTTTTCACTTCCTGCTTTGGCTCTTCCTTTTTCTTGCCACATCCAGCAATTGCTGTAACTGCCATACAAGTTGCCAATACAACACATAACATACGTTTTTTCATTATTTTTCCTCCATTTTCCTTCTATAATTATCGCAAAATATTCATATGCTCTAAGATTTCTCGTTGTTTTTGTTCCATAACTGCTGCTTCTTCCTCTGTCATATGATCATACCCAAACAGATGCAACATACTATGTAAAATTAAAAAAGCAAATTCCCGCTTAGCACTATGTCCATAGCTTTCTGCCTGCTCTTTCACCTTATCTACACATAAAATGATGTCCCCCAAAAGTGCTTCTCCTGTATCCGGATTAAAATTATCCTCATCAGCTTCTATATTGGAAAAATCTCCGGGAGCTTCATATGCAATCATTGGAAAAGACAGCACATCCGTTGGACGATCTATATTACGATGTTCCCGATTGATTTCGTGAATTTCATCTAATGATACCAACAAAAGATTTACCTCTGCTTCATAAGGGAATTTTTCCCATGTTATTGCCGCTTCTATTACTTCTTTTGCCAATGTTTCATAATCAAAGTCAAATTCCGGATTCTGCTCTTCCTCGATACTAACTGTCACAGTAGTTTCGCCTCCTTTATTAAGTAATCTCTGATTTTCAAAAACATATTCATACTAAACCCGGCTTTATCATATAATCCTGCTGCCGAGTTTTCATTCAATGTCTGATAAACTAATATATCCTGATTCCATGAATTAGACAATGTATTCTTGTCCAACACATCAAACTTAGCTACTACACTATCTACTATATGTACAATCGCTGATTCCACAGTAGTAGGCAAAGCCTTTTCACCATTATATTCACTCAAAATCTGCACAACCTGCATTGGGAAATAATTGCTCTTAGCTAAAAGAACCCCATTTTCTACATATGGTTTTCCTTCCATTCTACCGATTCGGTAATAAAATCCACCTGCCGCTGCCACAAATGGGTCTGCACCTACTTCTTTTGCACATTCTCGTGCAATATCAGATACCTTTCTTGCGTGACGATAATCTGCTTTAGAAAAGTTTCTCATTACTTGTACTAAACTAAAATCTTCTGATATAATTCGTTCCAATGTCTGTTCGCTGGTATGACTCATTCGTTCTGTCAGCCAACGATACAAGATAACTGTGAGTCCTGCTGTAATGATTCCATTGCACACCCCATAGCTTATCATATTTGTATTTATTTTACCAGTATCCAAGTAAGAAAATACCACAGTGCATCCTAAAGTAAATATTGCAATCACCATGGCTACCCACTTTTGATTTTCCTTTTCCTTCAAAAAGTCAACAATCATAGCCCCGCAAACAAGCAACACAACTGCCCATAAAAACTGGTATACGCCTCCACCCTTAGAAATATTCCATACCACACAATAAAATATTCCAGCCAACATTCCAAGAGAAGAATTGGTTACAATTGTCATTCCTACTGCCATAAGCATTACAGGTGCCACATACGATGGTAAACATAAAAATATAATCGTTGCCACACAACAAACGCCGTGACTAATAGCAATTCTTACATAATTATTTGCTTTTTCATGAAACCATCCCTTTTTCAGACGATAAATTTCCATGCCTAATACAAATATTATTAAGAACAGTGCACTGGAAAACCCAAGTGCAATACGACTACCAGGTGTTAACTTTGACAAACATCCACAAATGACAGCAGTAATCATTCCACTTACCATCATAATGCAAATCATGTAAAATCGTTTCCAAGACCAGTTATCTTCCAGCATCGGTCTTTTTTCTGCTTCTGTTTCTATTTTTTTCTTTTCCTTTGGTCTCTTTCTTTTCATATTCTTCATAAGCCTTTACTATTTTTTGTACTAATGGATGACGTACTACGTCGGCACTGCTCAATCTGCAAATCCCGATATCCTCTACATTTTTCAAAACCCGCAATGCCACGTCTAATCCCGAAGTTGCTCCCGGTGCCAAATCCTTCTGCGTTGCATCTCCGGTTACTACTACTTTAGAGCCAAAGCCGATACGAGTTAAAAACATCTTCATTTGTGCAGGAGTTGTATTCTGTGCCTCATCCAGAATAATAAAAGCATTATCTAAGGTACGTCCTCTCATGTAAGCAAGAGGAGCTACTTCTATTAACCCCTTTTCCATGTTTTTCTGAAAACTGTCTGCTCCCATAATCTGGTATAATGCATCATATAAAGGACGCAGATATGGGTCAATTTTGCTCTGCAAATCTCCCGGAAGAAATCCTAACTTTTCGCCTGCCTCTATCGCCGGTCTGGTAAGAATAATTCGATTTACTTCTTCATTCTTAAATGCCGTAATCGCCATTGCCATGGCAAGATACGTCTTACCCGTTCCTGCCGGCCCCATTCCAAACACAATCATTTTATTACGAATTTCATCTACATACTTTTTCTGTCCAAGTGTCTTCGGCTTTACCGGCTTTCCATTAATAGTATGACAAATCAGTTCCTTATCAATCTCTACAATTGCAGATTCCTTTTCTTCAAAAGTTAACGATATTGCATAATCTACGTTCTGTTCTGTAATCTGGTTCCCACGCTTGGAAAGTTCAAATAGCTGTGTAAATACACGCAGTGCCTTTTGAATATCCTGCTCATTTCCCAGAATCTTCATGTTGTTTTCCCGGATTACAACGGTAACACCAAATGCTCGCTCTATTTTCTTCATATACATATCGAACTGTCCAAATACATTAGACATATGTTCTACCGGTATATCAATTGTTCTCTCCATCAGACTCATCTGTTATCTGCCCTTCCTGTGTCTCTTCTACTGTGACGGAAGCTTTTGCCGTTCCAATTTTTTCAATCACTTTTATAGAACCTGAAGCCTTACATTTTTTTCCGTCTGTTACTATCATAACATTATTTTCTATAATTTGAACCCCTTTTTGTCTTAATTTTTCATTAAATTGCTCCAATTCCTTTTCAGCCACCTGTTTTGCTTCTTCTTTGGTATACCGCTTTTTTACAATTTTATACTCCTTGTAAGTTTTTCGTTGAAACGCCCCCGGCAGGTAAAAGGTATCCCCTAACTTCCAGTCATACTCGTCTGTTATGGTATCGTAATTCGAAAACTTTTTTGTAAAACCTGGAATGGAAATTTGTTGTTTTCCTATACGCATTTCATACGCAGTCGTCTCGTTTCCGGTAAATTCCTTATCCTGATAGTCTAACAAAAAACTGTCATCATACGGATAATCCGTAATTCCCATGATATCCGCATCCGAACTGCAATATTGATAGGCAGTTGCCTCTCCGTCATCATTGATAACCGGAATACGTCCTTCTACTAAAACATCTCCCTTATGAACCTCTGCGCCTTTTTCCACCTGTGGCAAGCCCTTTCTTGTAAGAATACTGTAAATAACAGCATCCTTATCCGAAACAATGTCAACCGGTGTTCCATCCTCTGTCTTCTTTTCTTCTGCCTGTTGGTTGGTAGAAAGATTTTCCTGAATGTCTATCACCAACATCGTTCCTTCTACCTTTACGGATGCCCAAATAATATCGTCATACCCGGTCCTTAGAAGTTCCTCTATGGCTTCGCAGTTTATCTTGCTTTTTGGCATTCCATGATATATCTGGTGTTCTTCTAAAAACTTAATAATGCCTTCGTCCGTACGATGAAGATTGCCCTCTACCTGAATTTTCCACACAAACAAAGACATGGTATACAGTAACAGGCTACATACCAAAATTCCTACTGCAAACAGTTTACGTTTTCGATATCGGTGCAAATAAAAAGGCATTCCATAACGTTCCAATATCACAAATGTTGTCCTTGTTTTTTTCAAAATGGGTTTCAGACTCTTCAATCCCTTGATACTAATACAAAATATGTAATTTCCGTCCTCATATTCCAGATTCCAAATCAGAATATTGCGGTTGCTACACAGGTTCAGGAAACGTTCCGGTGCATATCCGTAAAGTTTTACTTTTACATACCCTTGCAGATACTTTAATTTATCAATTAACAAAATACTACTCCTTATGAGTCATATAAGATTCCCTGTATAAATCCAGTGATTTTCATTTCCTCATTGGTATAGTATTCTATCATCAGACGTTTTCCTGCTACTGTGACTTGACAATTTTTCGTCTGGACACGAATCTTTTCGTTGGTATATTCTATGATTCCTTTATAATTTTCTATCAGTACCTGGTTCCTTCCTGTGGCAGAAATAATAACTGCCCCATACATAATATCCTTTGGAAGTTCCAGTGATTCCACAATATTCGATTTGACCCGACTTAAATTCTTTTTTCCCATATTGCACTATATGATATATAGCATGGACTTATTCCGGGGAACATTTGCATTTCTATTTAAGAATGCCCTTTATCATAGGAACCGGATTTGGTTCTTCTTGTTGCACTTCATATGCACATACAATTTTTGCATAGGCTTCTTTTGCCTTTTCCATATCGTTTGCAAAAATAGTTGCAAGAACATCTCCCATTTTTACCTTGTCTCCACGCTTTTTATTCAAAAGCACACCAACCGTAAGGTCAATTTTGCTTTCTTTGGTTGCTCTTCCGCCACCAAGAACTAAACTTGCCAATCCGATTTCTTCTGCCTTGATTTTGGAAACATATCCTTCTTCTGTGTTTATCACTTCCATGACAATTCCTGCTCTCGGAAGTATTTCCGGCTGATACACAAAACGTTTTTCACCGCCCTGTGCTTCTACAAATTCTGCAAACTTGTCTAATGCAGTCTTGTTTTTAATGGTTTCTTCCAACATGGCTCTTGCTTCTTCCTCTGTTTTGGCTTTTTCGGCAAATAAAACCATTTGTGTTCCCAATGCATATACCACTTCCATAAAATCTTTTGGTCCTAAACCGTTGAGTGCAAGAATTGCTTCCTTTACTTCTAACACATTACCAACGGCATTTCCTAACGGTTGATCCATATCTGTAACAACTGCTGCCATTTTCTTTCCTGCATTTTTACCAATCTTCACCATTTCTTTTGCCAAGGCAACTGCATCTTCTTCTGTTTTCATAAATGCACCGTTTCCGGTCTTTACATCTAATACAATAGCATCTGCACCTGCTGCTAATTTTTTACTCATTATACTGGAAGCAATTAAGGAAAGCTGATCTACGGTCGCAGTAACGTCTCTTAATGCATACAACTTCTTATCTGCTGGTGCAAGATTGGCAGTTTGCCCCATAATTGCCATTTTTACCTGATTTACATTCTGGTAGAATTGCTCTTCTGTAAGACTGGTGGAAAATCCCGGAAAACATTCTAACTTATCGATTGTACCTCCTGTGTGTCCAAGTCCTCTTCCGGACATTTTTGCAACCGGAATCCCAAGTGCAGCCACCATTGGTGCTAACACAAGGGATGTTTTGTCTCCAACTCCGCCTGTACTGTGCTTATCTACCTTGATTCCTTCGATTTCAGATAAATCCAGTACATCGCCACTGTCTCTCATAGCAAGGGTAAGATTGAGTGTTTCTTCATCATTCATTCCTTGAAAACAAATTGCCATCATCATAGCTGACATCTGATAATCCGGAATCTCTCCATTGGTAAATCCTGTAATCATAAATTCAATTTCTTCTTTTGTTAAGGCTTCGCCCTTTTTCTTTTTGTTAATCAAATCATACATTCGCATTTTATTTACCTCTTTCCTATGACATCATATTAAAAATAAGAACTGCTTGTTGTATTTCTAATAAACTTTTCTTGAATTCATACCCAACAAAGTATTTACTCTCAATTGCATCTTCCGATACTTCTTCTCCTCGATAAAAAGGCGGACATGGATTTAATATGGCATTCTTGTTAGCATGTTCCATGCGCTGATAAGTGACTTGATAATCTGTAAAATCTTTTAATTCATCCCTGCTCAAAGAGTCAGTACATATAATATCCTTATCACAAATAGCTTTGTCTAAATTATGTAAAACTGTAGTTTCCGGCATTTCATATCCATATGGGCAACATTGTTCTAACGAAAATCCCATAACTTCTGATGCTTCTTTCCATGCCAATCCGATATTCCCATTGGCACCTACAAACAAATACCTGTCTTTTATAAAATCTTCTCTAATTTTAGATAGGGAATACTTTTTTGTTTAAGGTTTCCGGTGAAAAAAGAATTGACTGTCCTCCCAGCAAATAAATTCCTTTTTCAAAAGTCACCCTTGTACGAATACTGGATTCTGGAAAAAACATCACGATTGTTTTCCCTTTTAAAAACTCTTGATATTTTCCCTGTTTTAATTGGTCTGCAATGTTAAAAATTTCTTTTATATCTTCCTTACTATAATCACTTAATCGAATCAAATGCTTCATTCTTCGTATTTCTCCATTAGGTAAAACGTTCCTTACACTCTGTACCGCTTATAATTTTCTTTTCATTATAACGCAAACCAGATTTCTTGTACAGAAAAACAGGACTTATCTCCCATTAAGATAAAGTCCTGTTTTTCCAACTATAAGTTGTCGGCTTTTTATACCTAAAATAGCAATTTTATTTTCTTTCGGAATAATCAGAATCCAAAATGCCATATACATAATAGTCACACCATGTATTAATCATTTTTCCTTGTCTGATAAATCCTTCCTTTGTATAACCACACTTCTCAAGTATTCTCTGCGAAGCCACATTAAATCTGCACATGACTATATCCTTCAAGTCCTTTTAGCCCTTCTGCATATTTTGGTTTAATGACCACTTTTACATTTCCTTCTTCATTTACAATCTTTCCGATGGAAAATACTTTAATATCGTTCATCTTGAACCTCCTAAAATTTTCTCATCGAGTACCCGATACCTATATTCTACAGAAGGTAATTTATACTTCAACCCCTTTTTCACAAAAAGGATCTTCTATATATTCTTTTCCAATATTTTCTTTGCTTGTTCTGGAGTTAAACCAAAATTTTCTACTAATTTTAACATAATTTCATCATCAGAAAGTTTCATGTCACGATATGCTAATATTACACCTTCTATTTTCCCTTGTTCAATTCCTATTTCTAATATATTCATTTTGACAGCCTCCCATTCTTCTGACTGTTTTACCTCATTTACAATGGAATCCAGTTTTAAAATTCGTCTATCCTTTATCAAAATTTCAGGATTATCCAATCGCGTTTCTTTCATATATTGTAACAAGCTGATTAACTCTGGCTTTCCATTTTTACTACTCATATTTAAAAATATCTTTTCTGTACCATCTTCTAAATGCAATCCTGGTATTTCTTCACATTGTTCTGTAAAAGTATACTTTGCAATATCTTTCTTGAAAATATCTTCTTGAGTGATAAAAATAATAATTGTAGATGGAAGATTTTTGTATAAGGTTTGTTCTCCTGATTTTAAGATGGGAGAATCCAACAATCCTTGATAATATCTTGAACGTTTTCTCACATCATCATGCTTCGTATCATTCTGCATTTCCGTATTAATCTGACGATTATTTTTATCTAATGCCCACGCATCTAATCGAATTGCTCTTTTTCCACTTTTATTAAGTACAACCTGTTCCACCTTTACATCTGTAAGTTCTAAATCAACTTCATCTAAAATAATACTTAACGTGCTCTCATATGCTTCCTTATTCTTCATTACAGACAGAAAAAGTGCAAAATCACTGAGATTAAACTCATACTCCTCTGGTAATACACCTACTAAATTCTCCTTTGTCATTCACATACTTCCTTTCTTTTTCACTTTGCAGGAAGATGCATCAACCTCCCTGCCTGATTATTTCTGGTAATTAAGCAAAGAGTTCATTTTGACAACCTCGCGGTTAAGAATATTACTTCAGAATTACTGCTTTAGATATTTTTTGAATTCATTGCTTGATTTCATAGTATCATACTAACTTTAAAAAGGCAATTGAAACCTCATACAAAAAGGACAAAAAGGACCTTATCTCTATGATAAAGTCCTTTGTAAATACTCAACAAAATACTATCTAATTCGTAAACAACTGGGTCCAATAATTTCTTTCTGTACCGTTCTGATAATATCCTACTCCAATTTTTGTGAAGTTTGTATTCAAGATATTGGCTCTATGTCCTTCACTAAGTCAGCAACCACCAGTTCAACTGGTGGTTTGGTATTAGCCCTCAAAAGGGC
>ERZ1034984.3655-NODE-3655-length-10864-cov-24.985753_pt1 | contig 10864 bp, 20 predicted proteins | sample MGYA00520589_ERZ1034984 | MGnify/ENA primary metagenome ERZ1034984 (study PRJEB33766, sample SAMN09781790) | gut metagenome | biome: gut microbiome | host: Homo sapiens | place: Madagascar | study: EMG produced TPA metagenomics assembly of the PRJNA485056 data... | reverse complement strand
TCCGCTTCAACGCGCCGGTGATCCTGACCTTTGCCCTGCTGGCCCTGCTGGCGCGGATGGTGCGCCCGGCAAAGATGGTTCGAACGGCGCTCCGGGAACGGATGGCACGACGTTTACTCCCTCTGTGTCTTCTGATGGCGTTTTGAGTTGGACGAACGACGGCGGCAAGGCCAATCCGGCCAGCGTCAACATCAAAGGCCCGCAGGGCCAGACGGGCGCAAAAGGCGAAAAGGGAGATACTGGTGCCACAGGCCCCGTTGGCCCGCAGGGGCCTCAAGGCCCGAAGGGAGATAATGCGGACGTGGCTGAGTTCTCCGGCGCAACCAGCACCGCTGCCGGAACGGCGGGCTTTGTCCCTGCCCCCGCAAAGGGCCAGCAGGGAAAGTATCTGAAAGGTGACGGCACATGGGCGGATCTTCCGAGCGCCGGAACAGGGGCCAGAGGCATTACATATCTGGTGGACGCAGTAACCCGGACGGATACAGACAAAGCCGTTACACCAAGGGCCGTGAACACGGTGTACAGAATGTTCAACCGTGCTACAGGTGTGCATGAGGCAGACACAAACTATACAACGTTGATGGCCAGAGGTATGTCTTTGAACGCAGAAGAAACGACGCCCGCCGTCAACGGTGCAATCGCGTGGCAGTACGAATAAGGAGGCGGAGACATGGACACCAAGACTATCATCGTTACCCTCGTCTGCGCCGTGCTCGGCTCGTCCGCGCTGACGGCGGTAGTAAACGCCGCCGTCGGCGCGATACAGAAAAAGCACGGCAAGGCCACATCGCAGGAGGAGCACCTAGGCGAGATAGACAAGAAGCTCGACAAGATGCAGACGCATCAGAACGAGCAGTATCTCGCAATTCTCCGGCTGACCATCATGTCGGAGGAAATGCCAATGGCAGAGCGCCTGATCGCCGGAGAGAAGTATAAAAAGATGGGCGGGAACGGCGACGTAAAAAAATTCCTGCACCAGCTGGAGGCACAGTGCGGAAAGGGGGCGAAGCCGGAGGGATGAGCGGGAAAAGCAAATGGACGAAAGGCGAAATGTCGCGCACCATTGTCGTTTACTGCATCAAGGCCCTAACGCTGACGCTGATCTGGGCCGGCGTGCTGGAGACAATCGCCGTGCTGTTTTCGCTCGAAATCGATCTGACCGCCGTGCTCACATTCGCCGCTGCGGCATTCGGCGGGGAGCTCCTGCTGCTGGCCTTCAAGCGGGTTTTTGCGAAGAAAAATGAAACAGTCGAATAACAAAAGGAGTAATTACTTATGGACTACACACAGATCATCTCGGCAGTGATCGCACTCATCAGCGCGCTCGTTTCGGCATTTTTGATCCCGTGGCTCAAAACCAAGATCGATGCCAACAAACTGCAAACCATCAAAACATACGTCGAAATCGGCGTAAAAGCGGCGGAACAGCTCTACGCGGCAACGGACGGCGAGGAAAAGAAAGCCTATGTGATCAATTTTCTGGCCGAACACGGAATCCGGTTCGACGTATCTACAATCGATCAGCTGATCGAGGCCGCCGTGCTGCAGCTGCACCACGAGTTGTACGGGAGTGAGCGGGCATGAGTATCAAAATTGGGCAGGCCAGTCTTGGAGAAACCGGAGGACGCAACCAGCAGCCCGGCAACCAGACCGGGCGGGAGCTGAATATCTCCAACTGGTACAATGGCCGCTGGCTCGGCATCTTGCGCTACAAGAGCCGCAAAAAGGCCGAGCTGGCCGCGCAGACGTGCGAGGCGGCCATTAAGAACCCGAATATCGGCTACGACATGGACGGCCGGAACACGGCATACGAGGCCGCCAGAGCCGTCAGGTGGGACGTGAGCAGGATCGCAAAGCCTGTGGAGACGGACTGCTCCGCGCTCATGATGCTCTGCGCCGTGGCCGCAGGCTGCGCGTCGATCGAAGCGCTCTACCGTCGGCAGGGCAACAGCTGCACGACATACTGTATGCTGCATGATTGGCCTGCAACGGGCGATTTTGTATTGCTGACCGACAGCAAGTATCTGACGACGGACGCCAATCTCCTGCGCGGGGACGTACTGGTAAGCGAGGGCCATACCGTGATGGCCCTCGAAGATGGAAAAAATGCAGAGGAGGAAACCGAAATGGTAGAAAAGAGCAAAATCATCGTGGACGGCAAGGAAGTCGCCGTTGAGCGTATCCTGAAAAACGGTACGAACTACGTAAAGGTGCGCGATATCGCCGCCGCGCTGGATCTCGAAGTGAGCAACAAGGGCAATATCGCTGTGCTGAAGCACAAGGAAAAGTAAGCCCCCCGCCAGGCGGCAGGCCGAAGGGAGTGACAGCAAATAACTGCGCGGCTGGCTCTGCCGAAGGAGCTGGAACACCTCACGCGCAGCGACTGGGAGCGCGTCACTGACGAGGGACTTTTGGACGTAATCGATCAGCAGATCGTGAATCTTTATATCGTGCGCAGGCTCCCGCAGCTGGACGCGGCCGGTGAAATCGGAATCGACCGCAAAACCATCTCCCGCCGCCTGCCGCACATCTACAACACCGCCCGCCGTCTGACAGGAGCATAACGCAAGAGCACCCCGTGGGATCATCCCACGGGGTGCTTTTTCTATGTCCCGCAAATGGTACACAAATGCCCCGGAAGTGCCCCACAGATGTCCCCCGGCGAAACCGGGGAGCTACTAAAATGGTATCAGAAAGGGGCGATACCGCATGGCATACAACCCGTATACGGGCCGTTGGGAAATGGATCCCGCACAGCAGATCCAGATGCAGCCCATGCCGCGGCCGCAGATGCCGCAAATGCCGCAGCAGCCGCCGAAGCTCGGCGTTCTGACCGTGGCCAGCGAAGCCAGCATCAACAATCTGCAGATGCAGCCGAACGACAACGCGCTTGCGCTGCATGAGACAGAGAATCTGCTGTACTACATCCGCACCGACAGCATGGCAGCAAAGACCATTGCACGGTTCCGGATCTTCCCGGAGCCGACGGAAGAGGAAAAGGCGGCGAACCAGCTGCAGGAGCAGCTGAGGCAGATCACAGACGGCCTGCAGAGCATGGCCGGAAAAATTGAGGAAATGGAGGGAAAACTCAATGCAAAATCCGATTATGGCCCTGATGGGCGGAAACGGCGGGGGAAGCAAACTGCTGAACGGCCTGCTGCAGACGGCGAAGACGACGCTGCAGGGGCAAAGCCCGCAGATGGTGCTTAGTTTCCTGGCTTCGCAGCCCGGCTTTGAGGTGTGGTTCGAGGCAAACAAAAACAAGACGGTCGGCGAGCTCGTCGGCCAGATCGGCAAGTGATACCGCGCGCAAGCGCCTATCAAAATTCATTCCACCCAGAAAGGAGGGAAAACCATGGATAAGGATTATGGCTTCGGCGGATGGGGCATTGTCATCCTGATCGCGCTGTTCTTCCTGCTCTTCGCGGGCAGAGGCTTCGGCGGAAACGGCAGCGGCGAGAGCGCACCGGCTACGCAGGCCGACGTGCAGCGCGCGACGGACTTTGCGGCCCTTGAACGCCAGAACAACGAGGGTGTCGCGGCAACGCGCCAGGGCGCGTATGACGTCACCAGCGCCGTCAAGGACAACGCCTACAACATCCTCGGCGAGCTGCGCGATTTGCAGTCCGTCACGGAGAGCGGCATCTCTGTGCAGCAGAAGTGCTGCTGCGACATTCTCCGCGCGATCGACGGCGTCAACTACAACTCCAGCATCAACGCGTGCGAGATCAAGACGGCCATCCACGCCGAGGGCGAGGCGACCAGAACGCTCCTGCAGCAGCAGGAGAACCAGCGCCTGCGCGACGAACTCGCACAGAGCCGCGCCGCGAACAACGACTATATGCAGTCGCAGTACATCCTCGGCCAGCTGGGACGGTACTACCAGAACCCGCCCTGCAATCCGTGCGGCTGCGGCGGCTGACACGGGTACACCCTGATATAGCTATCCGGGGCATAATGCCCCTTGAAATAAAGCCAAAAGAAAGGAGCTTTAAAAATGGCTTGCAATAGCGGAAATGGAAACCGGGCGTATCAGAAATCCTGCGTCCGATATTTTAATAACTCGCCCCAGCTGCTCGCGGCTGACAGCGCAAACGTGCTGACGCTGGCTGGGGCAAAGGTCGTCAACTCCGGATCGTCCATCCAGGTCGAGCCGCAGAGCTATGATACGGTCAAGATCGGCCTGTACCATCTGGCCGCGGACGCGGTCATCGCGGCGACGGCCGCGGGCGTCCTGACCCTGCAGTGGTACATGGACGGCGTCGCACTGCCCTGCACACTCAAACGGATCACACTGCCGGCCTCTGGCAATGCGGAAATCCACACGGAGACGGACTTGGAACTCTCTGGGTGCTGCTGCTGCGTCAACCACACATTCACGCTCGTGGCGACAACCGACAGCACGGCGGCAGGCTCCGTGATCGAGCTCTGCACGGGCCTGCTGAAACTCGCGTGAGGTGCTGACATGGATGAGATTGCAGCGTACAAGAGCAAGCTGCACGAAGCGCTCAAAAAGGAGATGGCCGCGCCCATCTCCTGCAGAAGCGTCAGTAACTGCACAATGCTGATGGACGCGATCTGCGCGGCTGACAAGCTGAGCGATAAGCCGAGCACTTACGCACAACACTTCGAGCGCGAAGAGGCCATGCAGTGGGCGGACAGGATGCAGAACGCAGACGGATCGACCGGCCCGCATTGGCCGATGGAACAGACAACGGCGGTCATGGTGTCAAAAGGCTATCACTATGATCCGGCTGTCTGGTATGCGGCTATGAACATGGTCTATAGCGATTATTTCAGTGTGGCGAAGAAGCACGGTGTCAACACCGTTGAGTTTTACGCCGATATGGCGGAAGCGTTTCTTGACGACAAGGACGCAGGCGACCCGGAGGAAAAGATCAGCGCGTATTATCACTATGTGGCGTCCTGATTTCGTGGCAAAAATCGTGGCAAAAATGCGTTCTGAAAAATCAAAATTCATTCTGGATAACCAGTTTTCATTCGCAAAAACAATACCGCCAGAAATGCCCAAAAGCATTGATATACAAGGAAAAGTCCTGCAATCCATTAAGATTGCAGGACTTTTTTTCTGGCAGGGGATGAGGGATTCGAACCCTTGCTGAAAACGATATAGTGCTTGAAAATACTATGCTTTTTGACTGCGTGACAAAATCGTGGCAAAATTGGATTTTTTGATATGCCAGCGACGTGGCGTTTGCTTCTGCACAATTGCGTCAAAATATGCGTCGATGCTTGCATCGACTTTCTCGCGCTCGGCTGTCATAGTATGCTGGTATATCTTCTTCATGGTCTTATCAGACGACCAGCCGCCGCGTTCCATGGCGTATTTGTCGGGCGTGTTCAGGGACAGCATGATAGAAGCGTTCATATGCCGCAGCGCGTGAATCCCATAGAATGGAATACCGGCCCTTTCTGCCGCCGCGACGAGCCTGTTCCGAATTGTCTGCGGGCTGGTCATGACAACGCGGGGGCCGTCGTGCGGCGCATTGGACAGAAGATCGACGATGTAATCCGGGAGCGTAAACCTCCTTCTTGACTTCTCTGTTTTTGTGCCTTTCTCAACATATTTATTGTTTTCATCCAGCACAAGGGCAGAGGCCACGAGCAGAGATTTCTTCTTGAGGTCGACGTCTTCCCATTTCAGGCCGATAATTTCAGAGCGGCGCATACCGAGCCAGCAGGCCAAAAGCACGACGATTTCCAAGTCTGTTCCGCGCACAGTGTCGAAAAGCTTGCGCAGCTCGTCTTCCGTGTAGATCTGTTTTTCCTTTTCGATCTTCTGCGGCAGCGCTACAGGCTGCATATCTATGCCGTGGAATTTCAGCACGGCGTATAGTAGGCCTACGGCGTTTCGGATCGTTTTCGGGCTGCACGTCTTGGCTTCCTCGTTGACGGCTTTTTGCAGATTCATAAATGAAATGTTATTTAATCTGGTTTGCATGAGCGACTGGAAACGATTCTTCTGCACGACACGGTAGCCTCGAATTGTAGCCGGTGAAAGGATTGCGTCTTTTGCACTAATATACTCGTCAATCGCCTTTGTCAGCGGAAGCCCGCAAGAACAGATTTCTTTTTGTTCCTGCTCTGCGGATATCTTATATTCCAAAGCGGCTTGCTCCGCGTCGCGCTTTGTATCTGCTGTAAATGATTTTGATCTCCCATTCACCATCACCCGGCAACGGTAGGAACCGGACGGAAGCTTTTCAGCTTCTGGGACTTTGACTTTCTTCATGTTGGTTCTCCTTGCGAATAATACGCATAATTGCAAGCCCGGCAGTTACAATCGACGCGACAATCAGGCCGATAAACACCAACATCGCAATAGATAGCTTTCCCTCCTGAATCAGTCCCGCGTTCTTGACTTTTGCGTCGAATACAAGATAAACAGTTATAGACATTGCAAAAAATACACAGAAAAATATGAGGAGATAACAGAAGGAATGCACGGACTTGATCTGCACCCGCTGGGCGTTGGTCGTAGCCGTAAGCCTGGCATTTTCAACCTCCAACTTGTGGACTTTGGCTTGCAGATCACTTTGACTTCCAGCTGCATGGTCAAGCCCGCAGAGATCGTCAAGCGACAGGCCGAGCGTATCGGCGATTGCAGCCTCGTTGTACAACAGCGGGTTTGCCTGCACACCAGAGTTCACACGGCTTACATTTGAGTATGGGACGCCAGACTTATCTGAAAGCGCACTGATCGTCATTCCGACTTCATTTCTTCTCCGCTTGACCTTTTCTGAATAGGCTTCAAAAAACGGTGCAAGCTTCTCCATTGATGTCAAAACAAACGCCTCCAACAACAAAATTCCAAAATAGGTTAAAATTCGCAATTTTGAATACACGTTTTCTTATTTTTGAGCAGCGATTTGAAATCTGGGGTGTAGACTTTTACAAATATTGTCTGCTACACTGGAAACGTACTCAAGCGGCGCTCCCACTCGCTGCGAGGGAAACCCCGCCGCTTCATCCAGCGGGCGGCGGGGTGGATTTACGGATTACAGTTCTTGCACGGAACATACCCCATCGCAACTACGCTGTCGCGCGTACCGGTATAATACCACTTGTTTTTCTCTGCCATTTTGTTTACGCTCTTGCACCATGTATAATGGAACTTTCCAGTGTTTGTGTTGATGATGTAATCACAGTTTTCCGATGGTGTGGCGGTGTTAGTAGTTTCGCTTTCTGCAGTAGATGATGTTTCGTATTTTGCATATAGCTCATCCCATAACGGATCCTGCTTTGCAGCGTCGCGGTCAAGCACGACATCGTACTTTATACCATTGACAATTGCTGAAATGCTGTAATCCTCGTTTAGCCACATCAAAAGATCTTCAGTTGGCGAAGCCATGTCCCCCGGACGATTCATTTTGTCTGCCCATATTACACCTTTTGCAGTGTTAACAATATAAGTAGGGCGGCCTTTTACACGGGACGATGGTTCGATCATTCTTGTCAGCACTGTAGCGACTTCAGCACGGGTAATGGCGGAACCTCCGTCAAATCCAGTACCATTGCTTTTTCCAGTTATAATGCCTGCGTTAAATAGCCGCATCAGGCGGTCAGTGAAATCATTTCCAGTTGGTTCAGTTGTGCAAACATCGTTGATGATTTGAAATTCAGACATTGGAATTGATTGCGATACGAGATCAATGAAAAGCTCACGTGTAGGGCGGTCGCTCCAAAATGCCGAATCTCCAGAGAATCCGAACGAATCCAGATCATGCGCTGCTGCGTAATTATCATACGCGATAAACCACGGGGAAGATGGCTCAAACGTACCATCTCCGCCATTATAGATATCGTATAGGCGGCTCATAAGTGCTACGGATTCGGCCATCGTTACATATCCGTTTGGGTTAAATTTTCCATTCCCCGTGCCATTCATCAGTCCGTACTCGCAAACGGTCTTCACACTTTCTGCATACCATGCTGTTTCAGGCACATCAGAAAACGCTGTGCATTCTGCCTGCTTCTTAAAGTTCGACAGGCCGGGGCCTGCCGCTTGCGCTGAAATTACAAGCGACAGTAAAAGAACAACTGATAACAATAGGGTTGCAATTCGTTTTCGTTTCATTGTATCACTTCTCCTGTCCTATAAATTGTACTTATTCAAAATCTCTGCGTAGAAAATTGAATACGGATTTTGTGAAATACTGCCTATTGAAATAAACGAACATACGTTTTAAAATGTACTATAGAGGAAAGGAAAGGAGTCAATCGTATGACACGGGAGGAAGCGCGGAAATACATAGACAAACTGACCTATGAGGAAAAGAAGAAGCTCAACGATTTGCTAAAAGCCCTTGAACAAAAGCATCAACCTTCTTCCGCTCTTCCGGCGTCAGAGAAGTAAGCCTTGAAACCAATTCTTCATCCAAAGCCCTTTCGTCTGCATGGACGAGGGGGCTTTTTTCGTCGAACTCAGCGAATGCAGCTTTTATCATATCTATCTTTTCACGCTGTGGCTTTTTTCCGTCTAACCAGCCAGCAATAGTTGTCTGATGTATTCCAGCGCGCTTGGCCATTTCGTAGTTCGTGAAACCGCGCTTTTCCATTTCTTCTTTCAGCCATTGTGCAAATTCCATAAAAAACACCTCTAAGAATCGTCTAAAATATACTCTAGGAATAGTCCAAAAAGCGTTGACATTGCTCTAATAATAGTCTATAATTAAATGCGTAAAGAGCGAACAAAACCCTGCCCGCCGTGATAAAACACGCCGGGATGACGGATGTGTGGTATCTAATATCTGCAAAATTAGACTATCACGCTTGCTCTAATTTGTCAATAAGTTGGAGGTGAGAACTTGAATCTTTCTGGGACTCTTGCGCGGCTACAGGCTGAACGCCAGGAATCAAATTACAGGCTTGCAAAGTTGATTGGTGTCCATCAAAGCACAATCAAAAATTGGAAAAATGGCACAAAACCGCATCCGGAGCACATAAAGCTGCTGGCTGAACATTACGGCGTACCGGAAGAGGAACTGATGAAGGGAGGGAAGGAATATGCCAGCGGTGAAGCTGGGGCGAGATAACACATCTCTGAATATGCGGCGGCTCATTAAGGGCTATCTGGAAACATCAAATTTTACATATGACGATCTTATGAGGCCCGCCGGGGTTTCCGCGAAATGCACGTTGGTGGAATGGATGAAGGATCCGCAGGGGAAGCAATTTCGCGGAATGATGGCAATCTGCAAGAAGATCGGCATCCCGCGCGAAGTGTTTTTGAACGCAATCGATTATTGAAGGAAATATTTGAAGGAGGACAACATGAAGGAGGAAACCAATGGATAACGGGAAGGTACACGTCGAGATCGGCATGGACAGCAAAAAAACGGTATCTGCGCTATCCGGAAGCGCGCTGGAACTGAGCGCTGCTGCCGCGCGAATCCTGAACATATTTTATGCCGCGTTCTGCCAGCGGGGAATAGGCGAGGAATTCAAGGAAACCATGCGCTACTGCGTGAACCGAGAGGACAGCCCGGTATGGAGGAAGGAGTTAGCAGAATGAGAACCAATCTTGCAGAGCGGCGGATCGGGTATGAGCCGGAGGAAACGACCGAAGAACGCCGGGAACGGCTGCGGGAGGAATTGGAGGCCCGCAGGGCGGCGCGGCGGATCGTCAAAGGAATGTGCATTTGGGTCAGCGGCGCGGCGATGATCCTGTCAGCGATGGCCGGGACGGCCGAAATGACGTATGAATGCGTTGTGACTGGCTTCGTCGCGCTCGTGACACTCTTGTACGGGCTGGCATAAAGAAATGACCCCTGCCGCGCGGCAACGCGACAGAGGCCGAAAGGAAACTTAAGACGCCTTTATTATAGGGCAGAAAGGGAACTATGTCAAGTTTAACGGATTCCCGCATTCGACATGGTGCGAAAGCCTGCGTCGAGGCGGTTCGGGCCGACTACCCGAAGTTCAACAAATGCCTGCTTTCTCAGTGCGAAGCGCCGGAGAAATACGGCGTGCAGCTTGTTCCGGAGGCAGCCGCGGCGATCAAGGCGCTGGACGCGCCGAAGAACCGCAGCGATAAGCGCCGGAAGGTGAACCGGTATTATTTCCGGCTGACGGACGGCGGCGCAGAAGTTCTGCAGCAGCTCTGCGATGCTATGCACTGTGCAAGCGTGCAGAGCCTGTGCGAAAAGCTCTTGGAAAAGGAGGCGAAACACCGTGGGATACGATGGTGAGAACCTCTATCTCGGCATCGACGAGCCGGAGCCGGTAATCGTCGGCCAGTGCGCATACTGCCGGGAAGACATCTATGAAGGGGCTGAGTGCTTCTGCTGCAACGGAGTGCTGGTACATACGGAGTGCTTCGGGGACTATGTGCAGGATGAGTACAGCGAATCGGAACTGGCCGGGGCGCTGGGATTTGAACAAAAGACAGCATGAATGAAGGAGGAAACATTATGGAAAACGCAAAAGGCTACATGGCATTTGCGCCCGGTATGATCTGTCGAGGCAAGCAGTATGCCGAGAACACGGACTACGACGAGGCAAGTGGCGCGATCTGCGGCGAAGGAATGATGCACTACTGCGTCAACCCCTTCGATACCCTTAACTTCTACGATCTCGTAGGTAAAGACGGGAAGTTTTCAGATTTCGCAGAAGTCGAAGCGCTCGATCCGCCAGTTTCCGGAAGTGACGGGAAATTTGCGGCGAAGAAACTGCATATCGGCGCGAAGCTGAGCTTCGCTGGATTTGTAAAGGCGTGTATCGATTACACAAAGGAACAGACAATCGACAATATGCCGAAAAGTGAAATTGGTTCGGGCAACTACGCCAAGATCGGCAGTTCGGGCAACTCCGCCCAGATCGGCAGTTCGGGCAACTCCGCCCA
>ERZ1034984.3654-NODE-3654-length-10865-cov-10.862165_pt1 | contig 10865 bp, 8 predicted proteins | sample MGYA00520589_ERZ1034984 | MGnify/ENA primary metagenome ERZ1034984 (study PRJEB33766, sample SAMN09781790) | gut metagenome | biome: gut microbiome | host: Homo sapiens | place: Madagascar | study: EMG produced TPA metagenomics assembly of the PRJNA485056 data... | reverse complement strand
TCAGTCTCAGCCATACAGATATGGAATATCTGAGGAAATACTGGGCGGGAAAAAGAGCAGCAGCTCCCGTGCTGGAAAAAAGGCATCGTAAATACTTCCTGCGTTTTTCTTATACAGAAGAGGTGCCGCTTACAAAGGTACCCGTAAAAGAACAGATCATCTGCAGTGTGGATTTAGGAATCAATACGGATGCAGCCTGTACCATTATGCGGTCAGATGGAACTGTCCTGGGAAGAAAGATCGCAGGAGCAGTTACAGGATATGCGGAAGAAAACCATGCGGATGTGATCGTGTTTGAGTATCTGGAAACAAAAGGAAAGATATCCGGAAGAAAGAAACAGAAGCTGCAGGCGTATCCGCCGATATTTAGCCTTGTCGCTTAAAGCGACCGAGGAGCATGTGACTTTAGTCATGTGAGATCCACAAAGCATCTGAAATATTGGTGGAGTGTCTGTAAAATAATATAAAAGGGGCTGTTGCAAAATAGAAGCTTGTAAAATTAAATTTCGGACTTTGTACTTTTTTGTATACATGATAATTAAGGTGGTGTATAATAGTTTAAACCGTTAAAAAATATCAGGGGGAACTCAAATGGATGGATCAATATTTATCGGAACATGGTGGTCTCTGGTGCCACCACTGCTGGCAATCGTGCTGGCATTAGTAACTAAAGAAGTGTACAGTTCACTTTTTATCGGTGTTGCGATGGGAGCGCTGCTTTATACAGGTTTTCATCCGTGGAATGCATTTGTTGCTTTGTTTGACATTATGAAAAATAGCATGAATTTAAATATTCTGATATTTGATGTGCTGTTAGGTATGATCATTGTCCTGATGTCAAAATCAGGCGGTTCAGCTGCTTATGGTAAATGGGCAGGAAATAAGATCAAGAGCAAAAAGAGCGCGATGCTGGCAACTACCGGACTTGGTGTCCTGATCTTTGTAGATGATTATTTTAACTGTCTGACAGTAGGATCTGTTATGCGCCCTGTGACGGACCGATTCAAAGTATCACGTGCAAAACTGGCATATATTATTGATGCGACAGCAGCACCGGTCTGCATTATCGCGCCGATTTCAAGTTGGGCGGCAGCTGTTAACTCTTATGTTCCGGAAGATGCGGGAATCAGCGGATTTCAGCTTTTCCTTCGGACGATACCATATAATCTGTACGCAATTCTGACGCTGCTTATGGTATTTACGATCATCCTGACAGGGCTGGATTTCGGCCTTATGAAGAAACATGAAAAAAATGCGGCAGCCGGTGATCTGTTTACATCAGGTGGAGAAGAATTTGATCAGGTAAAAGAAGAGGAGATTTCTTCAAATGGAAAAGTAATTGATCTGGTGCTTCCGGTATTGGTTCTGATCGGAACTGCAATTGGTGCCATGATCTATACCGGATTTCTTGGCGGAGCTACAGATGTGGTAACTGCTTTTTCCGGATGTGATGCGGAAACAAGTCTTATTTTTGCGACACTGATCACGGTAATGTTTATGCTGGTACTGTATCTTCCGCGCAAAGTTATTACATTTAAGGGATTTATGGACAGTTTTGTGGAAGGTTTCAAGATGATGATCCCGGCGGTTGGAATCCTTATTTTTGCATGGTCTCTTAAGGGAATGGGAGATGCTCTTGAAATTGCTTCTTTCGTAGAGAATCTGGTAGGCTCCAATGCTTCAGCAAGTGTGCTGCTTCCGGCAATTTTGTTCCTTGTAGCAATTTTCCTGTCGTTCTCTACAGGTACAAGCTGGGGAACATTTGCCATTCTTGTTCCGATCGCAATCGCGATGTTCCCGGGTGCGGACAACATGCAGATGATGATCATTGCAGTAGCATCTGTACTTTCAGGTGCAGTATGTGGTGACCATGTATCACCGATTTCTGATACGACGGTCATGTCTTCGGCAGGAGCACAGAGTAATCACATTAACCACGTGACTACACAGATGCAGTATGCAGTAGTTGTTGCTGTAGTATCGGCAATCGGTTATGTGATTGCAGGTTTCGTACATATCTGGTGGCTGGTTCTCGGCATCAGTGCTGTCCTGCTTCTTGTGGTACTGTTTGTGATCAAAGTAGTGACTTCAGATGAAAAAGACGGAGTGAAAAAACGTGCATAAAATTGAGGTACCGTATATTGACCAAAGTGTGAAATATCCTACTGGCTGTGAAAGTGTGTCAGCGGTGATGCTCCTTAAGTATCTGGGATATGAGATGACTGTTGATGAATTTATAAAGAACTGTCTGGAATGCAGAGAGATGGAGATGAGAGACGGAAAGCTTTATGGACCGGATCCGAATGAATATTTCTGTGGAAGTCCCTATGATGAAGATTCTTTCGGGATTTATGCAAAAGGACTTTTGAAAGCACTTGAAAAAGCAGCAGGAAAAGACTTTCAATTTACAGATGAGTCCGGCACACCGATACAGGAACTTTTGGAAAAATATATTGATCAGGGGATGCCGGTAGTGTTCTGGGCATGCATCAATATGCGAAAGGAAATCCCGGGACCGGAATGGAAACTCCTGGATTCGGGGGAATCTTTTTGCTGGATTTCGAATGAGCATTGTATGTTGCTGGTGGGCTACGATGAGAAGAAATATTATTTCAATGATCCGTATGATAATAATGGTGTGATCGGATATGAAAGAGCACTTGTAGAAAAAAGGCATGTTGCACAGCACAGTATGGCAATCGGAACAGTAAGGATATAAAAGAGAACTTTATAAAAACTTTATTTGAAGAATAGTTACAAATCTGCTATAGTATATGTTGGTTATGGTAAATGGGCTTTGAATAAAGAAAGAAGTGTTTAGTTTGAGAAAAAAGTCACATATATTACTGGCAAGATATCTGGCAGATCAGATGCCTGCCAATGAAAGTCTTCAGTCACATAGAAAAGCATTTTGCCTGGGCAATATCCTTCCGGACATTCAGCCGTCATTTATAACCAAAAGGCATGAATATTTTGGCACATTCGATGAAGTGCAGGGGAAAATCCGACGTCTCGTTCAGGTAGGAGAAAACTATAATGACCGTGTGTTCTGGCGTCGTGCGGGGGAGGTTATGCATTATATTGCAGATTATTTTACATTTCCGCACAATAAGACGTTTGACGGAACGCTTCGTCAGCACAACTCCTATGAGAAACACCTGAAAAATGAATTGAAGGCATTCGTTCAGGAGGGGAAAGCAGAAGCCTATGCGGAGCATGTGATTCATTTTGAGACCTTGAATCAGCTTCTTGAGTACATTAAAGTTCACCATCGTAGATATATGAACTGCAAACGTAGCGTAGAGGAGGATATTCATTATATTCTCAGCGTCTGCTATCAGGTATTTCAGGGGCTTTTTCAGCTTTGTATGAAAGATCCGATGGCAGAATATGCAACTGCAGTGATGTGAGTAAAATATGAAAAAAGTATGAAATACCGCCGGAGGAATCCTCCGGCGGTTGATTTTTGAGAATCAATATGATAAAATTACGGCAGTTATTGTGTGGGTAAGTTAGAATGAAGAAACATATTTTACAGGAATGAAGATGTGTTCTTAGACAGAAGGGAGCAATTTTTTACCAGAATGAAGAACAAATATCTGACCAAATGTTTATGTATGACTATATTATCTGCAATGGTTCTGACCAGTCCGCTGAGTGTCATGGCGGCGGAGGAAGATGTTGCGGTAAGCAGCGAGGGAGATGATCTGGGGGATGGCAGTGAGATTACCGATTCTGGAACAGATACACCGACACCGGATCCCGGAACGGACACACCGACACCGGATCCCGGAACGGACACACCGACACCGGATCCCGGAACAGATACACCGACACCGGATCCCGGAACAGATACACCGACACCAGATCCGGATCCGATAGATCCGACACCAACGAATCCGGATACACCAACGCCAAACCCGGATACACCAACACCGGATCCGGTTACACCAACACCGGATGGGATTTTTGATGATGGCTCGAAATCGGCGGCTGTACAGACACTGATCGACGGTATTAATGCTCTGGCAGGACAGACTCTGACACTGGATCAGGCCGCGAAGGTTCAGGAACTTCGTGCGATATATAACAGTATTTCAGCAGATCAGAAGAAACTTGTGACAAATTATAATTTACTGGTCGGTTTTGAGAGTAAGATTGCCGAGCTTCAGAAGAAGCAGAATGCAGATACATCAGCCTTGACAGATGGAAGTAAGGCAAGTGAGATCGGAACACCGGTTTATTATGTTTCTAACCTCCATGCGGGTAAGGAATTTTATCTGGACAGCCTGAAAGGAAATTATCAGCTTACATTTTCTGATGATTTTGCATCTGTCATGAATGAAATCGAGGCAGAATACAAAGAAAAAAATAAACTTTCCGACGTGAGCGACAACAGATCAGACGGGCTTACTACTTCTGCAGATTCCCTGCTTGTACGCAATTGGCAGGATATTCTGGCAGTATATGTATATGAGCAGAGTCAGAATGGAGTAAAGGAATTTACACTGGATGCATCCAGTAAGGATGAACTTGCGAAGATTTTTGCACAGATGAATCCGATTGTCAGAGACAAAGACAATATTACACATGTTTCCTATGGAAACTATCACATCAACAACTACATTAAGCAGAATAATATTTCTCAGAATGACAGAAGTGTTCTTAAAAAATATGTAGAAACCGACTGTAAACTTCTCTGTGCGATCGTTACTGACGCAAAAGGGTTTGTACGCCAGAGCGTTGGTGATGATGTATCGGAAGAACGAGTAAATGTTATCACTGCTGCATATTCTTTGGTGGGAGAAGTAGGATATTTCTGGGGTGGAAAATCTACAACAATCGGCGAAGACCCGAGCTGGGGAACAGCTGAGAAGGTTTCTGCCACAGGCAGTGCCAGCACCGGTACAGTCAGAGCATACGGGCTTGACTGCAGCGGATTTGTTACCTGGTCTGTGATCAATGGTTATCTGAATCAGGGAATGCAGGACAGTGTTGGTGATGGTACATCCGATCAGTGGGAAAAGGCCAATGTGGTCAGCGAGCAGGATGCACAGCCTGGCGATCTCGTTTTCCAGAAAGGACCGGAGGCAGGAAGTGACAATCATGTCGGTATTATCTGTGGAAAAACCGATGCCGGTGACTGGATTGCAGTGCACTGTTCTTCCAGTAAGAACGGAGTTACTGTAGGTGAAGCATATGGTGCAAGTTTCCGTTATATCAGACAGCCATCTTTCTATCCGACACAGGAAGAAGTTACACAGATGGAAAGCGAAGGAGCGTCTGCAAGCAATGCAGAGACAGTCAGTGCTACAGAGCCAGCAGATACAGAGAAAAACCTGACTGCAGCGCCGGATGAAACACTTACATCTGAGACAGGAGCAGCAGATGAGACTGTCGATGACAGTAGTGATGAAATGGAAATCACGATTGTGGATGATGACGAAGATGAGACATTTACTTCAGACGGCAGCGCGACGGCGACATCTCCGGTAAATGATGTTCTTCAGGAAATCCTTGATCAGAATGTATTTGATTCATCAGACAGTGATTTTGAGATCCTTCCTAAGAAACCGGATGCAGATGACAGCGATATAGAAATCGTATTTGAAGATTAAAGTTCAGCCCGTGCAGGTCTTTCGTGGCCTGTCACGGGTGTTTTGGTATTCTTGAACACAGGACAAAGGAGCACCAGATGAGTAGAAAGCGGCAAAGGCACCGAAAAACAGGAAAAGTTCTGTTTGTTTTTGTAGTTCTGGTATTTGCCGGCATCTTATGTCTGGGCAATCCAAAGGGTCTGTTGGACCTGGAGCCGGAAGAAGTGAGAACACTCCGACAGAAAGAAACTGTGCAGACGGATGCAGGACATCAGGAATACTATTTTCATCTTCTGGATGAAGAAGAGCAGAAAATATATCGGGAGATGCTTGATGGCATCCGGGAGCGACAGGAGGAAATTTATCTTACCACTGCGGATGAAAACCTGATCAGCAAGGCATATCATGCAGTGTTGAAAGATCATTCGGAATTGTTCTGGGTGCATAACCGTAAAAATGTATATACGACAAGTTATAAAGGGGACGCATACTGTCGGTTTTCACCGGGATATATTTATACAGAAGCAGAAATTACGGAAATTACAGCGGCAATGGAACAGGCATTTACCGAGGTGAACGGACAGATTACGGAAGAAACAGATACATATGATAAAGTAAAGGCAGTCTATTCGTATCTTATTGATCTTGCGGAATATGAATCATCAGATGATGATCAGAATATTGCCGGAATCTTCTGGAAGAAAAGAGCCGTTTGTGCTGGTTATGCGAGAGCTGTACAATATCTCCTGGAGCGGATGGATGTCCCCTGTATTTACGTAGAGGGTGACAGCAAAGACAGTGATGAAGGCCATGCCTGGGATATTGTAGAGATAGATGGACAGTATTATTATGTGGATGCGACAAATGGTGATCAGCCGGGATTTTTACAGGGAGATGCCGTACAGCTTGCGGAACACAAGACGATCATTTATGATTATCTGTGTCCGTTTCCGGAAGAATATGAGAAGATATATACAGCATCGGATGAATTTCCGTTGCCGGCCTGCACAGCAACAGACTGCAATTTTTATGTGCTGAATCAGGCATGTTTTAATACATATGATGCACAGGAATTTTATAATTTCTGCTGCATGCGGCTGGATAACGGGGCAGCAGTGGTTCGCCTCAAATATACATCAGAGGAGGCTTTTGATGCTGCCTGTCGGCATTATATACAGGAAGAAAAAATACAGGATGTGGCAGGATATTACATGAGTCTGCACGGCCTCAGCACGGTTCAGTATCATTACGGGATCCTGCAGAATCTGAAAACATTATATTTTATTTTTTAAAAAGAGGAGGCTGTTATGAATGATATGTTACAGCAGTTAATGAATATGATTGAAAATGCCAGGACAATACCTGCCCTGACTGATATTTCCATGATCGGGTTTGCTGTATTGCTCGTTTTCGGCGCGATAAACTGTATTCTGGGATATCGTCTGCTTCGGTTCTGGATGATGCTCTGTGGATTTATCATTGGAGCCGGAGTTGGATTCGGAGTAGCTTATTCTGGCGGTGTGACTGAGAAATATATGTATGCTGTGATTATGGTAGGAATTGGTGTAGTGTTTGCGGTGATCGCGTTTGTCAGCTATAAGATTGGTATTTTTATTTTGGGAGCCGGTATTGGAATCGGGCTTGGAATTTATATTTTTCATCCGACTTCTTCACTGGTATTCTTCTTCTGTCTGCTTTTGGGGGCTGGTCTTGGTGTGCTTGCCATGCGGCAGGCGAGAGAAGTTCTGATCGTCGGAACTTCTCTTCTGGGTGGTGCTATGGCGGGTGTTTCAGCAGCAAAGCTTGGCGGACTTGCAGATTTTCCTTATGGACTGGGGATGAGTGCAGGATTTGCAATTCTCGGAATGCTGATTCAGTTTGCAACGAACCGCCGTAAAAGGGCTGAAGACGATGAGGCTGAAGATGAGGATGAACTTTATGAAGAGGCCGAAAACAGTTCTGACTATGTAGACCCAAAAGAATACATTCCACAGAAAAGAATCAAAAGAAGACCTGCAAGACAGGAAAACAGAAGAATGCTGTCAGCAGCGGAAGAGGAGCGCTTGGATGAAGAAATTGTCAGAGAGATGATGGATGATGATGACCGTGAAGGCGAAGAACTCTGGAAAAAAATTTCAAGACGTGAAGAAAAACGCAAAAATAAAGAAAAACATGCAACAAGGTAAAGGCAGGAAAGAAGGATAACATGGCAAAAGAAGCAAAAACAAATGCAATGCGAATGCTGGATCGACAAAAAGTAAAATACGAAGCATTTACATATGAATGTGATGAATTTATTGATGGACTTCACAGTGCGGACCTGATTGGTGCACCGTATGATCAGTCATTTAAGACGCTTGTGATGGAAGGAAAAAGTGGCGGCTACTATGTGTTTGTCGTACCGATCGAAAAGGAAGTGGACAGGAAGGCAGCAGCAAAAGCAGTCGGTGAAAAGACGGTAGATATGATCCACGTAAAAGACATTCTCAAGATTACCGGCTATGTCAGAGGAGGGTGCAGTCCTCTTGGAATGAAGAAATTATATCCGACAGTATTTGACGCTTCAGCAGAAAATTTTGACGAAATCTATGTCAGTGGTGGAAGAATCGGACTTACTCTGAAGGTGAATTTGGAGTCCCTTCTCAAGGTGACGAACGGAAAACTGGCAGATATTACCATGAAAGACTGATCAGAAACTGACAAAGTATACAATAAAACATTGTTTTATGCGCATAAGAAAAGCTCCCGGAATATGTAAAATCCGGGAGCTTTTGTCATACATATTTTAGTTATCGGCAGCGTCTTCTTCATTGACCTGGAAGACGTGACGTTTTTTCGCCATTTCATCGCTTGCAAGGTATTCATCGTATGTGGTAATCTTGTCAATCAGTCTTCCGTCAGGAAGGATTTCCATGATACGGTTGGCGGTTGTCTGTACGAACTGATGGTCGTGGGAAGCAAAAAGGATAACTCCCGGGAATTTGATCAGGCCGTTGTTCAGTGCGGTGATGGATTCCATATCCAGGTGGTTGGTCGGTTCATCAAGGAGCAGGATGTTTGCACCGGAGATCATCATCTTAGATAACAGACAACGAACTTTTTCGCCACCGGAGAGAACACGGACTTTCTTGACTCCGTCTTCACCCGGGAAGAGCATTCTTCCGAGGAAACCACGTACATAAGTTGCATCTTTGATCTCGGAATACTGAGTCAGCCAATCGGTAATGGTCAGGTCGTTATCGAATTCCTGTGTATTGTCCTTCGGGAAATATGCCTGAGAGGTTGTAACACCCCATTTGTAATTTCCTTCATCCGGTTCGAGTTCTCCGATCAGGATACGGAAGAAAGTAGTGATGGCTTGCTCGTTTGCACCGACAAAGGCAACTTTATCATCATGTCCGAGTGTAAAGCTGATGTTGTCGAGAACTTTTACACCGTCGATGGTTTTGGAAAGGTTTTCTACCATAAGTACTTCGTTGCCGATTTCACGGTTCGGACGGAAATCGATATATGGATATTTGCGGCTGGATGGACGCATGTCATCAAGCTGGATTTTTTCCAGGGCACGTTTACGTGAAGTTGCCTGTTTGGATTTGGAAGCGTTTGCACTGAATCGGGAAATAAATTCCTGGAGTTCTTTGATCTTTTCTTCCTTTTTCTTGTTGGCTTCTTTCATCTGTTTGATAAGAAGCTGGCTGGATTCGAACCAGAAGTCATAGTTTCCGGCATACAGCTGAATTTTTCCGTAATCAATGTCTGCAGTATGTGTGCAGACTTTGTTCAGGAAGTAACGGTCATGGGATACAACAATGACGGTATTGTCAAAGTTGATCAGGAATTCTTCAAGCCATTCAATAGCTGGCAGATCCAGATGGTTGGTCGGCTCGTCGAGGAGCAGGATGTCCGGATTTCCGAAAAGTGCCTGTGCAAGAAGCACTTTGACTTTCTGGCTGCCGGTCAGGTCTGCCATCTGAGTATAATGGAGTTCGGTTTCGATTCCGAGGCCATTCAGAAGAGTGGCAGCATCGGACTCTGCCTCCCATCCGTTCATCTCAGCGAATTCACCTTCAAGTTCGCTGGCACGGATACCGTCTTCGTCAGAGAAGTCTTCTTTTGCGTAGATGGCTTCTTTTTCTTTCATGATTTCATACAATCTGGCATTTCCCATAATAACGGTATCCAGAACATTGTATGAATCGTATTTGAAGTGATCCTGCTGCAGGAAAGAAAGACGCTGTCCCGGTGTGATGACGATATCACCGTTAGTCGGCTCAAGCTGGCCGGAAAGAATCTTAAGGAATGTAGATTTGCCGGCACCGTTTGCTCCGATCAGACCGTAGCAGTTACCCTCGGTAAATTTGATGTTGACATCTTCGAAAAGTGCTTTCTTGCCAACACGCAGTGTAATATTATTTGCTGAAATCATAAGGTACCTCTTTTCTTCGTTATGGTTTCGTTCAGTCATTTTGGTTCAGGCCGTTTTGGCCATTCATTCCCATTTTACAGTAAAGTCAGGAATTTGCAAGCCTTAAATCATAAAAACATATAATTAGGAAGAGGAGAAACCTGAAAACCCCATAAAACTTGCTTGCTGCTAACTTTTTTGTATGTAAATAGATACAGAAAATATATAATCCTGATTGGACAATCCGAAATGGCTATGCTATAATAACTATTGGACTTTTAGGCCCTTTCACTGGCCTGAAATAAATTATAATTTTCATCATACCTTTAAGGAGGAAAACAAACTATGGCAAGAAAGATGAAAACCATGGATGGTAACCATGCAGCCGCTCATGCTTCTTATGCATATTCAGATGTAGCTGCTATCTACCCGATCACTCCTTCATCTGTTATGGCGGAAGCAACAGATGAGTGGGCAACACAGGGAAGAAAGAACATCTTTGGACAGGAAGTACAGGTTACAGAGATGCAGTCTGAAGCAGGTGCTGCAGGTGCAGTACACGGTTCTCTGGCAGCCGGTGCGCTGACAACTACTTATACTGCATCCCAGGGTCTTCTTCTGATGATCCCAAACCTTTACAAAATCGCTGGTGAGCAGCTCCCGGGCGTTATCAACGTATCTGCTCGTGCACTTGCTTCTCACGCACTTTCCATTTTCGGAGATCATTCCGACGTTATGGCCTGTCGTCAGACCGGATGCGCAATGCTTTGCGAATCATCCGTACAGGAAGTTATGGACCTGACACCGGTTGCTCATCTTGCAGCAATCAAAGGTAAAGTTCCGTTCATCAACTTCTTCGATGG